>Ga0213876_10001552_pt1 | contig 14137 bp, 6 predicted proteins | sample BarmaccomBMRX_R9_FD_160113 | JGI IMG/M metagenome (GOLD analysis project Ga0213876, IMG submission 160113) | Root-associated microbial communities from Barbacenia macrantha in rupestrian grasslands, the National Park of Serra do Cipo, Brazil - RX_R9 | ecosystem: Host-associated > Plants > Roots...
CAAAATGTTTAGCAGGCCCGCGCAGACCAGGAACTTCGAGCCGTAGTCGGCATTGTGACCGGCTGATTGCGGCGGACCGTAGCCCAACCAGGACGCAACCAGATAGAACAGCCCGTTCGCGAGGTCCCCAACGAAACCGCCATACTGAATCAGCCTCGACAGCAGATCGCCGCTCGAACTGGGCTCGAACAAAGGGCCGCGCATCAGCAAACCCGTGGCAAAACACGCGCCCACCGTCAAAAAGATGATGGCCGCGCGGCCTCGGCGCCCGAGCAGGAGATGGCCCGCGCCCGGCAGCAGCCACGCGACAATGCAGGTCAGAATAGGAGAGCGGAGAGGTGCAGGAACACTCTGGGCCGTAGCTGTGGAAGGCATTACTACAATTTTAGCGGTAACGGCATCTCAGCGTCCGGCATAACCCGAACGCCATCGGCGACCGCGAGGCTCAGATAGAACGTTGAACCCGCACCGGGCACCGACTCGGCCCACATGCGACCGCCGTATCGTTCAACGATTCTCTTGCAAATGGCTAAGCCCAGCCCGGTACCCTCGTATTCTGTACTCCCGTGCAGGCGCTGAAAGACACCAAAGATGCGATCGGCATGTTGCATGTCGAAACCTATCCCGTTGTCACTCACAGCGACGATCCATTCATCGCCGCACCGCCGCGCTGAGATATGGATCTGCGGGGCGTTCTCGCTGCGGTACTTGAGCGCGTTGTCGACCAGGTTCTGAAAAACGCGCGCCAGTTGATCGCCCGCCCACACTTCCGGTAGCGGCTCAACAGTTAAGGTCGCGCCCGCTTCCTGAAGCTGTGTCTCGAGGTTCGCTTTCGCCGTCGAAACGAGTTCCGCGCAATCGACAGGTTCCACTTTCAGGCCCGCATCCGCGAATCGCGAATACTCCAGCAGGCCGGTGATGAGCGCGTGCATCTGCTTCGCACTGTGCTGTATCTGGTTCAGATAGTTTTCGCTTTGCGCATCCAGGCTGTGCGCAAGCCGGCGCGACAGAAGCGCGCTCATTTGCGAGACGCCCCGCAACGGCGACTGAAGATCGTGCGAAACCGCATACGCGAAGCTTTCCAGTTCCGCATTGATCTGAGACAAACGCTGATTCGCCGCTGTGAGTTCGCGGTTTGACTCCGCCAATCGCTTCGCCTGTTGCGCCTCCTGCTCTTCCGCACGCCTACGCGCCGAGACGTCCCGGAAGATAAGCACAACCCCGCTCACAGTCGTCCCCTCAATGCGTATCGGGCCGGCGCTGTCCTCAATCGGAGTGCGCCGGCCGTCTTTCGACGTCAGAACAGTATGGTTGGCCAAACCCACGATGTGGCCTTCGCGCAACGCCCGGTCGACTGGATTCTCCACCTCCGCACCGGTGTCCTCATTGTGAATGACGAAAACTTGGTGGATCGCGAGGCCCGCGGCTTCCTCCTGTGTCCAGCCGGTTAACTCCGCTGCCACGGCGTTCAACAACAAAATCCGAGCCTCGGCGTCCACGACAATGACGCCATCACCCACACTGCGAAGCGTTGTATCCAGCCAATCCCGTGACTCTCGATAGCGCCGCTCGCTCGCTTGCAGGTCCTCAATCAATCCCTGCCTTCGTTCAATGCCGCGTTGAATATTCACGCTGGCACTGATCAACAATAGGCCTAGAAGGGCGCTGCCGAAAGTGGCGGTAAGCCCCAGGCGCCACTCACTCGCCCGGCTCTGTTCAGACAACTGAGCCACTCGGACATTTGCGGCGGAGTCTATCTGCGCGCAGACGTCCCGGATCCGGTCCATCAACTTCTTGCCGCGATCCGTCTTTACAACCGCGACTGCCGCGGCCCTATTTCCGGCGCGAACCAAGGCAATCGTCTCCGCCAGCTCGTCCAGCTTTTGTCGAGTCAATTCCCCCAGTTGTTGCCCGCGTTGCACCTGGTCCGTAGCGCGAGCTAAATCCGCAAGCACTTGTGGTATCCGGACGAGCGACGCTTGATAGGGCTGCAGATATTCCGGGTCTAGAGTGAGGAGATAGCCGCGCTGTCCAGTTTCGGCATCTTTGAGTAGCGAAAGCAATTCGCTACTCGCATGCGTGATTTTTTGCGAAGTCTGCAGCTCATCCGAGTGCCGGCGCAGCGCGGACCAAGCCTGAAATGAAAGAACCGCAATCAGTAAAACAAGACCGGCTGCGACGATAAGCGACCACCGCTCCGGAAACGTGAGCTTCTGAGATGCCACGTATTGCAAAGTGTAACCAGTTGCAGGATTCCACTGCAACTCAGTACCGCCGGAGACCTCCCCACAGGAGAGACATGTGAAGCTCTGCTTTAGCGAGGCTTAAAAGGAAAACCTCATCCCCAGCCGGATGATCCGATAACCGCCGCCTGTCGAGACACCGTTCGCAGACGCTGCCAGCGAAGTGATTTGGCCGAAGCTCGATGTGGTGGACACATTCGCCGCCGGGTTTCCGAATATCGGAGAGTTCGTAATAGCGAACGACTCCGCGCGCAATTGCAGCTTGAACTTTTCACTGGGGCTAAAATCGCGGAACAGGCTCGCATCCAATTCAAAAAAGCCCGGTCCTCGCAGGCTGTTTCTGCCAGAGTTGCCGAATGTGTTTTGTGCCGGATTAGCGAAAGCGGCCGGATTGAACCACGGCTGTCCAGCACCGATTCCGCCGAGTATCTGCACGCTCGGCAGAATCTGCTGGGCCGTTTCAATGTTGCCGGGCGCATTGATGGCCGTGTTGGATGTCACTGTGAATGGCGTTCCATTAGCCGCCGTAAAGACCGTATTCACTTGCCACCCACCCAGGATGGCCGCCGCAATCCCGTGCTGCAGCATGTTGTGTCCTTTACCGAAAGGTAGTTCGTAAATCGCCCAGATAGACAGATCGTTCGGGCGATCGTACCCCGCTGGCGCCCAATTCCGGCTCCGGTACGCCGGGTACGAGAAACTGAGCGCGTTGTAGGTGCTGTTATCCCCCATGTCGAGAGTTCTCGAGCGCGTATAACTCACCCCCATCTGCAGGCTTGCCGCGCGCCGCTGCAACTGCATCTGCAGCGCATCGTAACGCATACTCCCAAACGGATCGCTCTCTTCTATGTCGCCGTTCACCGTGTGGTACTGGACGAACAGCAAACGCCCGGCATTCCCACAACCCAGGCAGGACGCATTAAGGTCGACGTCTGACATCTGCCGGACTTCGTGTGTGCCAACAAACGCCGCGCTCCCGGTGAACCCGAGCCCCAGGTCACGCTGCACCGCAACGTTATACGACTCCAGATAACCGCGACGGTAAGGATTGGCAATAGCTTGGGTAGAGATGTTGTTCGGCAGCGGAATTTTTCCGAGGCTCAGGTTAGGCCCCGTGATAGGCGGAATGCCGGCAACAAAGGGTGCCACCGCGTCCACCGGCGCCGCCACCGCGGGAGTTAATCCGCCGGCTGCTTGAAAACTATTCGCAACGTTGTTGTAAGTGATAACTGCCGGGTAAGTGTTGCGCATGTCGCGATAGTTATCCGGATCGGCAGTCAGCCCAAAACCACCCCGGATGACTGTCTTTTGATCCAGACGGTAGGCGAATCCCAAACGCGGCGCAAAGAAACCGATCCCGACATCCTCGCCGGTGTCACAAGGTACGCCTCCCTCACAGCCGATCAATACCAGGTTCGTCGGCGGCTGATAAGTGAAGTTTCCGAAGTGATCGCGGGTGAGGAACGGATAGTACTCATAGCGCAGCCCATAGGTGAGCGTCAATTTCGGCGAGACCTGCCATTGATCCTGCGCATAGAACGCGAGAGTAGTAAAGCGCAGCGCATTCGGATTGATGTTTTGCACCACCTTGCCCACCTGGCTAGGCAGTCCCACTAGGAAATCTGCAAATGCGTTGAACTGATTCGGAGCCGCGCCCCCGCTCAGCGCCGTCAGATCGCCATTAAAGAGGAACGATCCGCGCGCCGTAGTAAAACTTCCGCCCTGCGGCTGAAAATGGTTGATCTGGCTGTGGGTCCAGTCCCATCCGAATCGAAGGCTGTGGCTGCCCCGCACCCAGCCGAAGTTCAGGTTCCCGAGAAAAGTGTTGTCGCGGAACAAGAACGGATTCCCCGTGTTCGAATTACCCAGGTTAGAGAACCCGGAGATCTGGAAAAACGGTATGCCGCCTTGCAACGGCCCGGTGTTCGTCCCTGGAATTCCCAAGGTGTTCAGTGCATATGTGCTGTTTACATCCGGAGGCTCCGCTCCCAGGCGCTGCCGGGTGAATCCGGCGTTGCCATCCAGCACCATAGTCGGTGAAATGGTGTGCGTGCCGCCCAGGGCGATATCTTGCACCTTAGTGAATGCGACGCCCGGCTGACCGCCGTCCCATGCGCCACCGTCTGCCGCGCCGAATTGAAATGGATCGGCAATCGTGCCTTTGGATATGCTGTAGCGCCCAAACAACTGGCTTGAGGCGTTCGGGTTGTATGTGATTTTGCCGTCGGCATTGTCGCGCGTCAGCGCGTAGCTCGCCGCCCCGAAGTAATCGTTCGTGATTCCGCTAACCGGTTGATTGGGGTTCGGAAGCAGCGCTAAGTAGGTCGCGGCAGCAGGGTTCACCGGAACCACCTGGCATCCGGCACCGTTGGTCGGGAATGGAACTCGGCCCGTGCCATTTGCATTCCCTGTGTAGGGGTTGTAAATGGTGGCGGCCACGTTGCAGAACAGCCCGTTTTTGAGGTTCGCCGTGGGCAAGCTTGCCGTTCCGGAAATCGCTTGTCTTTGCTCCGTTCTTTCCCAATCGCCGAAAAAAAACAGCTTGTTGCGAAGTATGGGACCGCCCATGCGAGCACCGAACTGATTGAGAATGTTCTTCGGCAGTTGGGTCCCAAAGAAGAAAAATGGCCGCGCATTGAAATCGGTGTTCGTGTTGTACTCCCAGGCTGCCCCGTGAAACTGATTCGTGCCGTTCCGGATGATGACGTTCACCACCGATCCCCCGGCGGTTCCCTGCTCGGCCAGAAAACTATTGGTTTCGATGTTTACTTCCTGAATGGCTTCTTCCGGAGGCACATAAGAAATCAAATAGGGCAGCCAGGCGTAGATCACGCTCGCGCCATCCAGTCGCACATTGTTGTTGGCGTACGATGACCCGTTTACGTTGAAGGATTCCGCACGTTCGGGATTTCCCGCCGCCGAGTTCTGCTCCTGCGGAGGTGTAACGCCCGGCACGAGTTTCAACAGGTTCTCAAAGTTTCGGCCGGTGCTGCCGCTCTCCGGCAGATCGCTCACCTGCTGCGTAGTGATATCCGTGTGCAAATCACCGCGATCGGTCTGCAGCAACTGAGCGGCCGCGCTCACGCTTACCGTTTCGGAAACACCTGCCACTGCCAGTTGAGCGTCGGAGCGTGTGGACGTATTTTCCCCCACCGCGATACCGGTCTGAGTGACCGCACCGAATGCCGGCGCCGAAATCTTAACCGTATAGGGGCCAGCCTGCAAATCCGTGATGAGATATACGCCCTCACTATTGGTTTGCACCGTTTTCGTTATCCCGAGCGCGTTGTTGGTAGCGGCCACGGTCGCGTTTGGAATCGCGGCCCCGCTCCCATCCGTGACGTTGCCGGTCAGCGAACCATATAGCGCTTGCGCCACCACGCTGAAGGCTGAGAAAGCGATTACGAGAGCCGCCGCAACCGCAGCCCTCCAATAAAATCTTGCCCCGCTGAGCCGCATAGCTCTGGCCGTTGACATGAACACCTCCCGGGCGCTTGGGGGATGCTAACCGTTGGCCCCCAAGATTTAGTACGTGTCTTGAACTATATCCGCCACCCGGGCGAAATGTCAAGACACCACGCCGCCCCACGGTTCAAGATCACGGGTTTCATATAGTTTGATCAGACTCACAACATGCTGCGAATCGACCTGAGCGACCTGCCGGTGGCCTCGAGCGAAACTGCGCGGCACCTGAACCGCCGGGTGATTCTCAACCTGATACGCGACAAGCAGCCCCTCTCGCGCGCCGATCTCGCCCGCCTGTCCGGCTTGCAGCGAAGCACCGTCTCGCTCATTACGGAGGAATTGATTGAGGACCGCTGGGTGGTGGAAGGCACCACCGGGCGGTTGCCGCGAGGCCGCCGCCCCACGCTGCTGCTTCTCAACCAGCGCCGCAGAATCATCTGCATTGACATTCGCCCGCAGCGCACGTTTCTGGGCGTGAGCGACGTGAACGGCGTCTTCAGCTTCGAGGAAAGCATTCCCACTCTGCCCGATCCACAGCGCGCCATACGGCAGATGGTCAGCCGCCTTCGGCCCTTGATGAAAGGTCGTTCAGAGGGTCCTTTCGAAGGTATCGGGATCAGTCTGCCCGGGCGCATCGACTACGCCACGCAACGCATGATCTTCGCGCCAAATTTGAAATGGGGCCCCGTCGATTTGAAGACACCCATCGAGCGCGAGACCGGGCTCGAAGTGGCGCTCGAGAACGCCGCCAACGCGTGCGCCTTGGCCGAAATCTGGTTCGACCGCGCGAAAACCATTCGAAATTTCGTGACCGTGACCGTCTCCGAAGGCATCGGCACCGGCATCATCGTGGATGGCCGCTTGCTGAGGGGCGGCAACGGCATGGCGGGCGAGTTGGGCCACGTCCAGCTCGCGTCCGATGGCCCGCTATGCGGATGCGGCAAGCGTGGCTGTTGGGAGGTGCTTGCCTCGAATCGCGCCGCGGTGCGGTACTACTTCGAATCCGCCGGGCGCCCTGCCCGCTCCCGGCAACAGGATCTCGAATTTGGCGCTCTGCTGGCTATGGCTGATCAGGGCGACACGTTGGCGGCGAAAGCTTTGGACAAGATGGCACTCCATCTGGCGCGCGGGGTTCGTATGATCGTGGCCGCGCTTGACCCGGAAGCGATTCTCTTCGTCGGGGAGTTCACGGCCGCCTGGGGCCGGTTTGAGCCCCAGCTCAAGACCGAAGTGCAGCGTCAGAAAATCTCGCCCATCCCTGTGACGCTCATTCCTGCCCGCGACGGTGAATTGACGCGGCTGCGAGGCAGCGTGGCGCTCGTGCTCTATAAGCACTTTGGCGTTTCGTTTCCCGCCTCCGTCAGCGCATGATTTGTCTGGTACGCGTTTTGTTGTCGAGGTGAATTAATCTAAGCATTGATTAGTCATCGGGAGATCATCTGACAAAGAATTGTTTCGATCTAACGGCGCGAGTCGCCGTCGTCTGCGGCGGCACGTCCGGATTGGGCAAGGCCATCGGCATCGGCTTGGCCCGCCATGGCGCCGACGTCATTCCCGTCGGCCGAAGGCCGGAAATGGTCCGTGCGGTCTGTGAAGAGATCCGTCAACACGGGCGTCGAACTCTGGAAGTTACGGCGGATGTGACTGATCGCCAGGGGATTGACCGCTTACGCGATCTGCTGCTCGAAAATTTCGGCCGCATCGACATTTTGGTAAATGCCGCCGGCATCACATTCCGGAAGCCCACCGCGGACGTTTCCCCTCAGGAATGGGACGGACTCTTTGAAACCAACGTCAACGGTGTCCTGCGTGCCTGCCAGGCGTTTTACCAGCCGTTGAAGGAAAGCGGTGCGGGGCGCGTCGTCAACGTCGCCTCGCTCGGTTCTTACGTGGCGTTCAAGGAGGTAACTGCCTATTGCGCCTCGAAGGCCGCTGTTCTGTCCATGACCCGCAGCCTGGCCGTCGAATGGGCCAAAGACAAGATCTGCGTGAACGCCATTGCTCCGGGCGTTTTTCCCACGGATCTCAATTCAAAGCTCTTGAACGGCACCGAACGCGGCCGGGAACTTCTGCTGCGCACGCCTATGAACCGCTTCGGAGATCCAGATGAAATCGTGGCGGCGGCCGTTCTGCTGGCGTCCCCTGGAGCATCATTTATCACGGGTCAATGCTTAGCCGTCGATGGCGGCTTTCTCGCCTCCGGCGTAAATTCGTAGACGTAGGCGTTTAGCCGCCGATCGAATACATCGGCCGCTGCGGAGCCTGAAACCCGGCCTGATTGATCTCGTGCCCGATCCACTTGCGCCAAACTGTCTCTCGAACCGCGTTCTGAATGTCTTGTTCCGAGCCGCCCGCTGCAAGCAGTTCGCTCACGTCCGTCTCTTCGCGCGCAAACAGGCAGTAGCGCAGCTTTCCATCGGCCGTGAGCCGCAGGCGGTTGCAATTCAGGCAGAACGGCCTACTGACAGACGAGATGAACCCGACCCGATGTCCATCAGCGAACTGATACTCTGTGGCGGGTGCTCGCGGATCGCCATCCGGCACGGGCGCAAGCCGGCCAAATTCCGCTTCGAGCATCGCGATCATCTCGTCAGCGGTTAGCACACGCTCGAGCGACCACAATTCCTGCGCGTCCAGCGGCATGAACTCGATGAACCGAACTTCAATGCCGCGCTCCCGGCCAAAGCGCACCAGCGGCACGATGTCCGCTTCGTTGAGGCCCTTCACGGCAACCGCATTCAGTTTTATGGTCGTGAAACCAACGGAGAGAGCCGTTTCTATTCCCTCGAGCACCCGCCCGAGATCATCCCTGCGCGTAATCGTTCGGAATCGCTCCCCATCGAGCGTATCCAGGTGAATGTTTAGCCGCCGCAGTCCGGCGTCGTAGAGATTGCGCGCGTGCTTCGCCAACAAAACAGCATTGGTGGTTAACGCCAGATCCTTGATCGCACCGATTTCACCTAAGCGCGCGATCAACTCGGGAAGCCTCGGCCGCAGCAGCGGCTCACCACCGGTGAGCCGAATCTTTCGCAGTCCCAGCGGCGCCACCGCCTCAACGAAGTGCGTGATGTGCCCGAAACTGAGTAGCTGCCGAACCGGCGTGAACTCGGCGCCTTCCTCGGGCATGCAGTAAAAACAGCGGATGTTGCAGCGGTCTGTGACACTGATGCGTAGATCGGAATGAATCCGGCCAAAAGTGTCGATCAAAGGCCCGGCAATGGGAACCGACGCCATCGGCGAGACGAAAGGCGCGACTTGGACGAATTGAGTCAAAGCGGGGCTACAGTTTAATGCTAGGCCATTTCGCCATGAGCATGCGCTCGAGCGGTACGCGTGCTCCTTTGATGATCTCCGAACCGAGTTCTGTACACCGTGCCAAATCCCTCGAGCCAGCGAGCAATTTTCCGAGCGCCTCACAATTGCCCAGACCAACCCGCCGCAAGGTACTATTACCGCGGGGCATAGGTGTAGTACTACTCCGGTCCCTCCGATGAAACGCACCCCGCAGAGTGCAAGCACACGGGGGAGTGCCTCCTTGGCGTCAGCACCAACTACAAACAATTCGCCTTAAGAGTGAAAGTGCTTTAATCTGTAAGGCTTGCGAGTGGTGGGCGAGGATGACCGCGCCCCGCCGAGCCTTCCATACGACTATTTTTTCAGTGATGCTCCGCACGCCTCAGACCAAATTTAACCCGGACGGACTACTACTAAACTCCGTTCTGGCTTATGATCGTCTGTAACTTTAGGTTCTAGAACGAGTCGAAGGACAAAAGCGCAGAAAAACCTCCGAGTCTGCGTTTTATAGGGCTAGCCGAACGAGAGACGGCTAGCCTTTCTTTTTCCGCTCAGAAGTAGAACTTAGCCCTTGTCGCCTCATAGCCGACAGAGGCGATCACGTTCAAGCTCACCGGTTCGTAGGGTGTGTAATCCACCGCGGAACCTCTAGAAGCGGCGAGCCCGCGATTATCTGTCTGAACGTGCCTCGCAGTATGCGCCGGAGCTTGTTTGCTCGATCCAATGAAGGCGACTGCTAGCCAGCCAAGTCACTGCCCCAAAGTGTAAATGCGCCGTATAGGCCCGCCCGACTGCAATGCAAGCGCACACAAAAAAGGCTCGGTTTCCGTAGAAACCGAGCCTTCTGTCAACAGTTAACAGTCGCCGTCAGAAGTCGATCCGGGCGGCCAGTTGAAGGTTGCGCCGATCTGTGCTCGTACCCGTACACCCACGGCAAGCAGGAATGTAGGTGCTCGATGATACGTCCGCTCCGGATCCTTCGACGTACAGGTTAGCGTGATTGAAGATGTTGTACGCCTCGCCTCGGATTTGCAGTTTGAGCCGCTCCGTCAGGAAAAACGTCTTATACACCCCGACATTCAAGAACCACACGCCTGGCGCACGGAACGCGTTGCGGCCCGACATGCCCGCCGGGAATGGCGGTAGATCCGAGGCGCCTCCACCGAAAGCCGCCGAGCCCGCAGCGGCGATCGCCGCGTTCGGGTTGACGTACGGGACGGTTGCCGGGAAAGTGAAATAGTTGAACGTGTTGGGCGCTCCCGGAACTGCGGTCAATTGAGCGGGGCCGCCCGGCTGAGTGTTGCCGATGAATTCGGCGCGGGAGCATACGTATATCGCCTGGCCGCAGTCGTAGACGGAGTACGGCTGTCCCGTCTCAGCAGTCCAGATAGGCGCGATCGACCATCCGCCAAGCACCTGGCGCGCAAGCCCGCTCCCATGATTCAAAAACGTCGGTTGCCAAACTGCGCTGACCGCCAGACGCTGCCGAATGTCGAAATCAGAACTGCCCTTATCTAACATCGGCGCGTAGGGGTCGAGATATCCGGTAATGAAGTTGCCGTTATTCACCTGCAGCGAGTTCGCGTCGGAGAACGTGCTGCTGAGATTGTCCATCGCGTGCGACCAGGTGTATGAAGCCGTCATGGTCAGACCCGCGCTGCTGAAATTGCGCGCGACCGCCTTCGCGTTCAGTGCGTTGTAATTGGACCACCCTTTGCTGCCGCGGCGATTAATTCCGCTGTACTGACTGTTCAAGTACGTCAGGCCGTCGACAGTCGGGTCATCACCGAGGAAGATATTCCCATACCCCGGCCGATTCAGCAGTTCGATGTCATAGAGATGAACACCACGCGAGCCCGCATAGTCGAGCCCTATCAGCAGGTTCTTCGTGGCCTGATGCTCGAGTGACACATCCCAGGTATGCGCGTAAGCGGTCTGAATGTTGGGATCAATGTTTCGGATGCTCGCCGCGGGAAGCGTGATAGTCCCCGCATTGCCCGCAAGCGGCCCTAAATTGCTGGCCGAGATCGGAATCGTCCCGAACGTCGCCGCGTTGATCTGCACAGTTTCATAGTTCGGCGGATTCTGAATGGCGTTAAAAGTGACATTGCCGAAGTTGCGCTCATAAGCGATTCCATAGCCAGCTCGCAGCGATGTGCGGCCATCGCCGGTGACATCCCAAGCGAAGCCTAGACGCGGAGCGAAATCGTGCCAGTCGGGCTTCCAGAGTTGACCGTTAGGACTATTCGGAGCCAGGAAGATTTGTCCCTCACGAACTCCCAGCGGCGTGTCGACCTGATTGGCCGGGTCGTAGAAGTTCGAATCGAGCAGCGGGTTCTTATTATGCTGAACGCCGAAATGCTCCCAACGCACTCCCACATTGGCGGTGAATCGCGTGTTCACTCTCCACGAATCCTGAACGTAAACCGCGCCTTCCTTGTACCGGTTGCTGCGGCTGAAGTTGGGCGGCCCAATCGGCAACGATACTGTCTGGCCGGGGAATTTGCCCTGCGGGTTGATGGCCACCTGGATACGGTACAGATCGCCGGCTAGGAAGTTCGAAAGCGCCCCGCCAATCGATCCGGAACTAAGATAATCGCCGGCGGTCTCGTAAGCGCCGAAGGTGCGGTTGTCGCGAATATACTCAAAGCTGCCGCCAAAACGGATGTCGTGTTTCCCGTGGCTCCAATCGAGATCCTCATAGAGTTGTACGAAGTTCTGCGGCCCGCCGAACGGAATTCCGTTTCCCGGTGTGAAGGGATTATAGCCGGGAAACACCACATTGCTTTGGCCCAGCGCGATCGAGCCCGTCGGATTGACGTAGAGCGTCGGAACCGGCGGCTCGGTCCCAAACGGCTGCTGATTGTTCAGCCGCTGGAACACGGCTTTGGACTGGGAAACAAACATGGGACTGAACGTATGCGTCACTGAAAACAGCGCATTGTTGTTGAAATTCGTGTTAGCCGAATCAAAACCCTGATAGGGGCTGTTTGAGACCGTGCCGGAGGGATTCGCAACGCTCTGCAGCGCATAACGCCCATACATCTGCGTTCTATCACTCATGTTGTAATCCACTCGGCCAACCGTCTGATATTCGTTGTCAGGCACGCCGCCGCCGGCATCGCCCGCAAATGTATACGCGTACTGCGAGAACAGAGGCGCGTTGGGGTCGTACGCGCGGCAACCGGCCGATTTTCCGCAAACGTTGATACCCTGTGCGGCAAACCCGTTCACCGATTGCGTTTGCAGCAGGACGTCATTCGCCTTCAGCTTGCCGTAGGCGTTGAAAAAACCCTGGGTGTTGGGCGAAGATGCTGCGATCAGCTGTGGAGTAGCAAGCCAAACCGTTTGCTCAGCCAGACTGCGGATGCGGATCCACTCCGTGCTGCTGAAGAAGAACAGCTTGTCTTTCTTGATGGGGCCACCCACCGAATACCCGAACTGGTTGCGGGTAAACACCGATTTCGGCAGGCTGAACGCGTTGTTCTGAAAGCCATTCGACGATAGCTGGGACACGCGATTGTACTCATACAAACTGCCGGTAAATCTGTTCGTTCCCGCCTTCGTGACCACGTTCACGATGCCCGCGCTGGCGCGGCCATATTCTGCCGTGAAATTGTCCGTCAGGACGCTGAATTCCTGTACCGAGTCAAGTGGTACCGCTTGGCCTACGCTCGCAGTAAATTCGTTGTTATTCGCCGCGCCGTCAAGCAGCACATTGGTCGATTCGGAGCGCTGGCCATTGATGGCAAAACCAACGCCGCGCATCGTGGCCGTGTTGGTTTCCGCGACGTTGTTTGAAATCGCCACGAAATCGTACGGATTACGCGTGAGTGTCGGTAACTCCGCTACCTGCTGTTGAGACACAACCGTGGTCAATGTCTGCGTTTCGGTGTTGACGTGAACCGCTGACTCGCTCACCTGTACGACCGTGCCCGTCGAACCGATGGTCAACTTCACATCCAGTCCTAGCTTGGCCCCGACCGTCAGTTCTACCTTCTGCTTATAGGTTTCAAACCCAGCGGCTTGCACGGTTACCGTGTAACTTCCCGGCAAGAGATTCGAGACCGCGAAGTCGCCGGCATCAGATCCCGTGGTCGCACGCTGAGCACCGGTCTCTGCGTTAACTACGCTGACGTTGGCCTTGGGAACCGTCGCACCAGTCGGATCCGTCACCGTTCCGCCAATCTGTCCGGTTTCCGTTTGCGACCACAGAAAGACAGCGGCGGTCACTAGCAGGGCGAACCCCAAAAATATACGCTTAAACGCGAGTGGCAAGAAGTGGTTAGGCATTCCGCGGCATGGAACTGCAATTCTCGGACCAACGTTATATGCCTGTGTTATGAATTGGTTAGCTATCTATCGCCGCGTTAGATCTCTCGATAATGGAAGAGCATCAGCAATCAGCCTACAAATAGCGGAATTTGGCAACAAAAAAGCCGGACACGCGCGTCCGGCTTTTGCGGTTAATAGGTATTTGTTCTAGCGAGCCGCTAACAACGCTCGTAAATGCCGTGCGCGTTCCGGAGAGCGAAGTTGCCGCAACGCCTTCGCCTCAATCTGGCGAATGCGCTCGCGCGTGACATCGAACTCCTGGCCGATCTCTTCAAGCGTGTGCTCGCGCTCGCACCCGATCCCGAACCGCAATCGGATCACCTTCTCTTCCTTCGGTGAAAGAGTCTTAAGGATGTTCGCCGTCTCGTCGCGCACATTCGAGTCGATTACGGCGTCGACCGGCGAACCCACCCAGCGATCTTCTATCAGGTCGCCCAGCGCCGATTCGCCATCGCGCCCCACCGGCGTCTCGAGCGACACCGGGTCGCGCGAAATCGTCTTCAGCTTCTGAACTTTTTCAACCGGAATGTCCATGCGCCGGCTGATCTCTTCGTTCGTCGGCACGCGCCCGAGTTCCTTTTCAAGCTCGCGCGTAGCGCGCAGGAACTTATTCATGCTCTCGTTCATGTGAACGGGAATACGAATCGTTCGCGACTGGTCCGCAATCGCCCGCGTGATCGCCTGGCGAATCCACCACGTGGCGTAGGTCGAAAATTTGTAGCCGCGGCGGTATTCGAATTTGTCCGCCGCGCGCATCAACCCGATATTGCCTTCTTGAATCAGGTCGAGCAGGTGCAGCC
>Ga0213876_10001553_pt1 | contig 14136 bp, 8 predicted proteins | sample BarmaccomBMRX_R9_FD_160113 | JGI IMG/M metagenome (GOLD analysis project Ga0213876, IMG submission 160113) | Root-associated microbial communities from Barbacenia macrantha in rupestrian grasslands, the National Park of Serra do Cipo, Brazil - RX_R9 | ecosystem: Host-associated > Plants > Roots...
GTGATGGTGGTGATGATGGTGATGGTGGTGGTGGTGGTAGTAATAAGGGGGTGGACCCCATCCCCAGCGATGATGATGATGGTGGTGATGATGGTGATGGTGATGATGCGGGTAATAGTAGTATTGCGCGAGCTTCACATCGCCTTTTTGCCACTCGGCTTGCGCCTTGGCCTCGTCGACGGCCCGCAGGAGCGCGAGCGCGTTGGGGATCGGCTCGAGCAGTTCCCCGTATGAGCTTGCCGTAAGGACTTCATTCGCATTCTCGGGCGCGGTGACAGCGGCTTCGGCCGAATCCGCCACCGCCAATGCCGAGATGGCTCCGATCAATCCAACGATGGTCTTGTCCATGGTGCATCTCCCGTGAATCTCTGTCGCAAACGCCTCCGGAGCGCCCGCGTTCCCGGGAGACGCAAGTGCCGCATTCCGTGAGCGGGCGTTATCCGCTTTTTTTAACGTTCGGGGGCTGATGCGAACGAAACCACTTGGGAAGCAAGGCATGCAGATCAGCGCTGATCTCGCGCGATCGCCTTCAGACGATAGAGGATTTCCAAGGCTTCCTTGGGCGTAAGCTCGTCCGGATGGACGGCTTCGAGCGTCTCGCGAATGCGGTCGCGTTCGGGAGGCGGCGGCGGATCGGCGGGGGTCGCCGCGGCAAAGAGAGGCAGTTCCTCGATGAGCTTTGCGGCGGGCTTCTCTCGTTCCGTGCGCTCGAGGCCGGCGAGGATGGATTTGGCCCTCGCGATCACCGAGCTCGGCAGGCCCGCGAGCCTTGCGACTTGCACGCCGTAGCTCCGGTCCGCGGCGCCCGCCACGATCTCATGCAGGAACACCACGTCACCATGCCATTCGCGCACGCGGCTTGTCAGATTCACGAGACGGCGCAAGCGACCGGCAAGCGCCGTGAGCTCGTGGAAATGCGTGGCGAACAACGCCCGGCAACAATTGGTCTCGTGCAAGTGCTCGAGCGTCGCCCAGGCAATCGAGAGGCCGTCGAACGTCGCCGTGCCGCGTCCGATCTCATCGAGGATGACGAGCGAGCGCAGCGACGCCTGGTTGAGGATCGCGGCTGTCTCGATCATCTCGACCATGAAGGTCGAGCGGCCGCGCGCCAGATCATCGGCCGCGCCGACGCGGGAGAAGAGCTGGTCGACGACGCCGATCACGGCGCGCCCGGCCGGCACGTAGGAGCCGATCTGCGCCAAGATGGCGACCAGCGCGCATTGGCGCAAATACGTGGATTTGCCGGCCATGTTGGGGCCGGTGACGATCGCGATCCGACCCGCGCTCTCTTCCGGGAGCGGTGAAAGATCGCAACCATTCGCCACGAAGCTCTTGCCTTCTCGCCGCAGCGCGGGCTCCACCACAGGATGGCGCCCCCCTTCGATCTCGAATGAAAGGCTGTCGTTCACGACAGGTCGCACCCATTCGAGATCGGCAGCGAGCTCCGCCAGAGCCGCCGCCACGTCCAATGTGGCGAGCGACCGCGCAACGGCGTCCAGCGCGCCGCGCGCTTCCATCACGCTCCCGGTGAGCTGAGCAAAAATCGTAAGCTCGATCGCCAAGGCCTTGTCGCCGGCCGAAGCGATGCGGCTCTCGAGCTCTCCGAGCTCGATCGTCGAGAAGCGCATCGCGCCCGCCATCGTCTGGCGATGCATGAAGGTGGCGGCCAGAGGTTCCTTGAGGAAGCGCTCGCCTGCAGCTTGCGGCACCTCGACGAAGAAGCCGAGCACGTTGTTGTGCTTGATGCGCAAGGTGCGGCACTGGGCTTCCTCGGCGTAGCGGGTCTGCAAGGCGGCTATCACCCGACGGCTCTCGTCACGCAGCGCTCGTGTTTCGTCGAGGGCGGCGTCGTAACCTTGCCGAACGAACCCGCCATCACGCTTGAAAAGCGGAAGCTCCTGCGCCAAACCGGCCGCGAGTTTCTGCGCCAGCACCGGATCGGCGCGCAGCAAGGCTCTTCTCGTCTCGTCGAGCTCGGCGCTGGCCTCGGTACCGGATTTCTCGAGCGCAAGCGCCGCGATATGGGCTTCCTCGACAGCTTGTCCGATCGCTGCGAGGTCGCGCGGCCCGCCGCGATCGAGCGCGAGACGGGTGAGCGCGCGCGATATGTCGGGAATACGCCGCAGCCTCGCGCGGATTCCGGCCCGAAGCTCGGGTCGCTCCACGAAATACGCAACCGCGTCGAGCCTGGTGCCGATCGCGGCGGGCTCGATCAGCGGGCTTGCGAGCCGCGCGGCAAGAAGTCGAGAGCCCGCGCCCGTCGCGCACCGATCGACCGTCCCTAGAAGGCTGCCGCCGCGTTCTCCCGACAACGTTCGCGAGAGCTCGAGATTGGCGCGCGTCGCCGCGTCGATGCGCATGACGCCCTTTTCGCTCGCGCGCCGAGGGATCGAGAGGGGCGGACGGGCACCGCGCTGGGTTCGCTCGACATAGGTGATCGCGGCACCCGCCGCGGCGAGCTCGCCACGTGAAAACTCGCCGAACGCGTCGACCGATGCAACTTCGAAATAGGCGGCCAGACGCGCCGTCGCCGCCGCCGCGTCGAGCCCCTCTTTCGGTTGTGGCGCGATCGGCGCGCGGACCTCCGCCCAAAGCGCCGCGAGCGCAGGATCTTCATGCAGCGCTTCGGGAACAACGATCTCGCTCGGGTCGAACCGGGCAAGCTCGGTGGCAAGCCCGTCCGCCGAGGCCTCCGCGAGCTCGAAAGCGCCCGTCGAGATGTCGAGCGCCGCAAGGCCGTAGCTCCACGTGCCGTCCGGCATTCGTAGCCGCGCGATCGCGACAAGCGTGTTGGCTCGCGAAGGATCGAGCAGCGCATCCTCGGTGATCGTGCCGGGAGTGACGAGCCTGGTCACATCGCGGCGGACAACGGATTTCGAGCCGCGCTTTCGTGCTTCGGCCGGATCCTCGAGCTGCTCGCAGACGGCGACGCGATGGCCCTTGGCGATAAGTCGCTGCAGATACTCGTCGGCGCGGTGCACGGGCACGCCGCACATAGGTATGTCGGCGCCATTGTGGCGTCCGCGCTTGGTGAGCACGATGCCCAGGGCACGGCTTGCGGTCTCGGCATCCTCGAAAAACAGCTCGTAAAAATCGCCCATGCGATAGAAGAGCAGGCAATCGGGATTCTCGGTCTTGATCTTGGCGTATTGCGCCATGACCGGAGACACCGTCTCGACCTTCATCGAGGATGGAATCGATGATGAAAGCGCGTCCATGCCTCTTTCTAGCAGGTGCGACGGTCGCCACTAAGGGGGGCGGCGAGCGAAGACCACAGATTCGATGAGGCATTCAGGGGTCCCGTCCCTCTCGACGGCGACAGGCAGGCGTTGAACCTTGCGCTTCACTGCGATGGATGCCGGGTCCCGGGCCAGACCGTGAGCGCCAAAGCGGATGGGAAGGCTTTGGCAAAAATCCAATGCCCGCTCTCGTTTAACGCTAATTAACTAATCAACGGATAATTAGCGTTAACGGCAAAAACGGGAGCCCAAGCCTCTCGTTGCCCGAGCTTGCGAGAGGGTCGTCCCGTGGCGCTACTTTCCTTCGTTTCCAGGCGCGGCCTTGCGCCTTCGCTTCTCGCGACCACCTCGGTCGCGGCACTCTTCATCGCGACGTCCCTCCCCGCGAGCGCCGGGAAAAGCATCAAGAACACGACCGCCGCGAGCGTCTCCAATGCCCAGGGGCAAGCGACGACATCGATCGTCATTTCCGGCTCGACCGTCACCGGCGCGGTCACCAACGCCGGAACAATCAGCGCCACGGCTCCGAGCCCGCTCTCGATCGTCACGAGCACGGTCGGCGGCGGTATCTCGAACACCGGCACGATCACCTCGAGCGGCAGTGGCGCCAGAGGCGTGAACATCGGTCCCTCGAGCACGATCTTCAACGGCATCGCGAATGGCCAAAGCGGCGTGATCAGCGCCACCGGTTCGGGCCAGGTCACGGCCCTGTCGATAGGCCAAGACACGGTCTCGGGCGGCGTCACCAATAATGGGCAGATCACGGCCAGCACGACGACCACCGTGGCAGGCGCTCTGGCCGATGCCAATGCCATCGCGGTTTTCGGCGGCGGGAGTAATTTCTCCGGCGGCATCAACAATGCGGGCGGCATTACTGTGAACAGCCAACAGCCCGCATCCGGGCCCGCTTTTGCGACAGGCATCCTGGTTCAGGGGGGGATTTTTTCCGGCGGAGTGACCAACACCGGAAGCATCTCGGCGCAGGCGAGCGGCTCGAACCAAGGCGCGCAGGCAAGCGGCATCTCGCTCACGGCTGAGGGCGCGCAGGCGAACGGAAACAGCGGCAGCTTCGCCGGAAGCATCTTCAGTGGCGATCTCGCCCTTCGCGGCAGCATCTCCGCGAGCGCAAGCGCGAATTCCCAATTGCAGGCCGCAAGCGCCTTCGGCCTTCAGGCAGTCGCCCAAGGCGGCGGGCTCCCGACTGCGAATGCTCTCGCGACAGGTGGCACCTTTACCGGCAATATCACGAACTCCGGCAGCATCACGGTCGCCAGTGCCAACTCCGGCCAGGTTTTCGCGGTGGGCATCCTCGCGACCGCCGAGGGCGGGGGAAGCATCGAGGTGCAAAACGGCAAAGCCGCGCTTGCCAAGAGCAGCTCGACCGGTGGCCTCTTCACCGGCAGCATCGCGAACAGCGGCACGATCGCGGTGAGCGCCGTGGGCTCCGGCAGCGGCAATGCGGCAGGCGTCGCGGTCAACTTCACGAGCCCATCGCGGCTCAATGGCGTGACCACGACCCGTGGCACCTTCGGGGGCAGCATATCGAACACGGGCACGATCAGCGCGACGGCGAGCGGCTCGGGTGTGAGTGCCTTCGGCATCCAGATCGGCAACACGGCGAACCATGTGGTGGAGGCCGGGATATTCACGGGCTCGGTATCGAACTCCGGCACGATCACCTCGGTCGGCCAGAATGGAGCGACCGGCGTCGGCATCAAGGTCCTCACCCCCGTGGCAGGCGGCGTCACGAACACGGGCACGATCACCGGATCGAGCGCCGCGATCGACCTTTCCCAAGAGCTGGGCGGCGGCACCGTCGTGACGCAAGCCGGCGGCCTGCTCAATGGCAGCGTCATCGGCTCGGGAAATGCCAATGCCGACATGTTCAACCTGACCGGCGGGCGCGTCACGCTCTCCCCTGGCCAAAGCATCGCGGGGTTTGGCAGCTTTACCCAGACGGGCGGCACGCTCGCACTGAACGTGACGACGAGCAACGCCGCCGGCAGCTTCCCGACCATATCTGCCGGCAACGTCGTCCTACGCGGCGGCAACCTGCTACTTGTCCCACAGGCGAACAGTCTTTTCGCCTTAGCCACGACCCCGACCACCTTCCGCAACATCATCGCCGCGACGAACAGCCTCACGGGCAGCTTCTCCGCCGCCGGCACAACGACACAGCTTCTGGGGGTATCGCTCACTCCAGACCCGACGACTGCCAATGCACTCGACGCCACCCTATCGCTGAACAGGACGGCGCTCGCGGCGAGCTCACTGGATTTGACGCAGGATCTTCGCCTGGGTCTCGACGCCCCGCAGGTGCTCACGCAAGCGGTCCAGGATCGGCTCATCGCAAGCGGCGGCGTGCTCGGGGATGGACCACCGAACGCCGCGGGCAACAGGCGCTACACGCGGGCCGCGGCGCAGGTCGGGGAGCTGGATTTCTGGGCGCGCGGTTTCGACCAGTTCGGCAGCGCCTCGGGCACGGGGACAGGGTATGACGTGAACCGTGCCGCCCCGCTCATCGGAGGCTTCGATTGGCGGTTCGGCAATGGCATCGTGGTCGGCCTTGCCGGCACTTACGTCGAAAGCACGGCAAGCTTCAAGGACGGCACGCACACGACCGGGAGCTCCTACCAGGGCGCCGCTTACGCGGGCTGGGCGGGTGGGCCCTGGTATGCGCTGGGCAGTGGGGTCGTGAGCATCAATAACTTCGCCACGACGCGCCAACTCGGCTCATTGGGCCTCCCTGGCGTCGCCACCTCGACGCCCACCGGGCAAAGCTATCAGGCGCACGCCGAAAGCGGTTACCATTGGCTCTTGCCGACGAGCCTGCCCGGCCGAAACATTGCCGTGACGCCGTATGCGGCCCTGGATTTCGTGGCCGCGCGCAGCGACAGTTTCAACGAAACGGGCGGCTTCGGCGCTCTCGGGGAAAACGCAGCCGACAGCAACTCCTTCTCGACCACGCTCGGTGTTCGCGTCACCTCGAAGATGAGCGTGGGCGCCTATGGCTTCGTCGAGCCCGAACTTCGCATAGGCTGGAATCACGAGTTCCTCGACAGCTCGCAGACCATCGGCGGCTCGCTATTGGGTGTGCCGGGCAGCTCCTTTTCAGCAACGGGCATCGATTTTGGCCGCGACAGCGCGCTCGTCGGCGCGGGGTTGAGCGCCGACATCAACCAAAACGCGAAGGTCTTCATGGATTACGACGGCAAGATCAACGCAAAGCTCCAGGAGCACTCCGTCTCCGGCGGCATGCGGGTGCGCTTCTGATCGCGCGCTGGCTCACGTCCGCCTCAAGCCTCGCCCCTGCAAGTAAGGCCGCTCGTAGCGCGTCGCCCAGAACTTTAGGTGTTGACTAATCAAAGCGCTCGGATCATTTTCGTGGCCTCATCCACTATGCTTCCTTTCATATGTCTAATCGCCCTCTCGGCTCCAATGATCTAGGCGCAAAAGGCGAAAGCCGATTTAGAGAAATTTGCGCTGATGCGGGACTAGTTTGTAATCAGTCGAATCGTGACATGACAGGATGGGACTTTCTCGTCGAATTTCCCTTTGAGAAACATACCAAAACGACACTTGATAAGCGACCAACTCCAATCTCGTGTCACTTCCAAATAAAAACCATGTGGTCCGATCGGTCCTCATTCAAAATGAGATTATCGTCCGCGGAGCGTCTTGCTAAGGAGCTCAAACCAGCGTTTGTTCTTGTTTTTAAAATAAACAAACAAAAGGAATTCATCGAGGCGTATTTAATTCATGTCCTAGATAAATACTTATATAAAATCCTTGAGAGATTAAGACTAGAGCACTCACAAAAAACCGGAACTTCCATAAATAAAAAATTGATCTCATTTACCGCTGGCCAAGTAGGGACAAGAATTGAACTGAACGGTGAGTCGCTAAGGGACGCTGTGATTCAAGCTTGTGGTCCAGATCAGCACCTCTACGCAAAACGAAAAAAGGAGCAGTTGGAAGAACTTGGATTTGGGGCGCAACCATTCGAAATGCAGGCCACCCTACATGCCGGTTCTCGCGAGAGTCTGATCGATGTGTTTTTAGGGCGAAAATCAGTGAGAGTGTCCAATGTCAAAGGTTTCGAGTCGAGATTTGACATCAAACTCCCCTTACCAGAGTTCATTGGCTCAGGTACTATGACAATTACGCCTAATTCAATCGAGACATGCACTATCGACTTGGTCGAACAACCACTTACGAGGCCCGTGCGGTTTTTTGGAGAGATATTTGTCGTACCTGAATTAATCTCGGGAAAAGAACCACTTTTTGTTATAAAAAATAATATCTTTGAGCTTCGATATTCTAGATTGGCGGGAATGAAACTCTTTATCGATGGCGCTGTACTTAGTTCAGCTCTTTTAACCCCTACAGAATGGCACAATTTTTTACTGTTAAGCCTCTCCTTAAGCAAGGGAAGACAGAGCTCCGATTAAAGATCAACAATCACAAAAGGACCGATGTTTTTAAATTTAGCCAAAAGATTCCTGGCATTAATGAGCATCTATTTCGGTTGGCGACGGTTGTTTGTGAGTCTACTTCTAAGCTATTTGGGATTATAGGCGTCGAAGAACCAAAAATGCGCTTTGATGATTTATGGAAACGAGCTGATCAGATCATAACTTTAAACGAATGGATTGCCGGGAAAAAGCGGGACTTGCGCAAATTTTCATTCACTAGCGATCGCCCCGAAGGCACGGATGAGTTCACTCGGCCGGTAAAAGTGGCGTTCGTAAGCTACCTAGACATCGGGTCACATTTCGTTGGCTTTGCGTTGGAGCTCGCGATGATACCGCAATTTAAAGATACATCGATTATTTGGAAACCCAAGGCGATGAAACCTATCGACGTAAGACACTTAAATGAAGGTCCAGATTCGCTTTCAATGTACGGTGACGAGATGAAATTGCGTTGTGGCGCGGAAGGCACCATTACTATGCAGCTAGAGGACGCAAGCGGGTTGCTTTAGCTGAACACCACATGATTCACGCCGGTCCGGGAAGCGTCTGCACCTCCTCGGCGAAATGGCACGCCGCGCGCCGCGCGGCGCCGACCTCGCGAAGCGGCGGGGCTTCGACGCGGCAGCGCTCGCGTGCATACGGGCACCGATCGGCACAGGGGCAGCCCGCTCCCTCGCCCGATGACGCGATACCTGTGCCGTTCGCGCGCTCGAAGCGCTCGCGCCGGCGCCCCGGAACCGGCCTTGGCATCGCCGCGATAAGGGCGCGTGTGTAGGGATGGGCCGGCGCCTGGAACAAGGCGCGGGGCGAGCCTTCCTCGACGATTCGCCCCCGATACATGACGGCAACTCGCTCGCAGACATGATCCACGACGGCAAGATCGTGACTGATGAGGAGGAAGGTCACCCCGAATTCGCGCTGGAGGTCCTCGAGAAGGTTGAGGACTTGCGCCTGAACCGAGACATCGAGCGCGCTCACCGGCTCATCGGCGATGATCAGGCGCGGCTTGGTGATCAGGGCACGAGCGACGGCGATTCGCTGACGCTGGCCTCCGGAGAATTCGTGTGGGTATTTTGTCGCGTCCGCCGGGCGAAGGCCGACCGAAGCGAGAACCTCGGCGACAGCCGCCTGCCGTTGTGCGCGATCGAGATGTTGCGCCCATAAGGGCTCGGCGACAATCCAACCGATCGTGCGGCGAGGATCGAGAGAACCATACGGGTCTTGAAACACCATCTGGACATCGCGACGAAGCCGCCTTCGGTGCTCCGCCGTGAGGGAGGCCACATCCTGCCCTTCGAACCGCACGCACCCGGAGCTTGCGGGCTCGAGCGCGATCGCGATGCGCCCCAAGGTGGATTTCCCCGAGCCCGATTCTCCGACCAGGCCGAGGCTTTCCCCAGCCGACACGGCAAGGCTCACACCCGCGAGCGCCACCACCTGTCGCGGTGCTTGCCGCAAGCTCTCGCGCGGCAGGGCGTAACGCTTGACGACGTCATCGAGCTCGAGGAGCGGCGCGCTCATGCGGACCCCAGCGCGACATCGAGCCTGATGCAGCGCGCCGCATGCGACGCCGAGATCGGGACCGAGGCAGGGAGCGCCGCATCGCAAGCCGGAATTGACAGGGGACAACGCCCGGCGAAGGGACATCCGGGCGGTATGTCGGCAAGCTCGGGCACCGCGCCTTTGATCGTCGAAAGCCTCGTGCCCCGTCCCGCGCCAAGTCTCGGCCGGGCGCGAAACAAACCTTGCGTATAAGGGTGCGAGGGTCTGGCGAACACCTCGCTCGTCGAGCCCTCCTCGACGAGGGCGCCGCCATACATCACGAGCGTGCGCCCGACATTCTCGGCGATCACGCCAAGATCATGGGAAATCAAGATGAGTGCCATCTTGTCCTCCTCGACGAGACCGGCGATCAGATCGAGGATCTGGCGCTGAATGGTCACGTCGAGCGCGGTGGTGGGCTCGTCCGCGATGAGAAGATCGGGCCCGCAAGCGAGCGCGATGGCGATGGTGACGCGCTGACGCTGGCCGCCGGAGAATTGATGCGGATAGGCGTCGACACGGCGCGCGGCTTGGGGAATGCCGACGCGGTCGAGGAGGCGAATGGCCTCGCGCCGGGACGCTCCCGCGCTCATGCCTCGGTGCAGCATCAATGTCTCCGCGACCTGGCGCCCGACGCTGTGGAGCGGGTTGAGCGCCGTCATCGGCTCCTGGAAAACCACGCCGATACGGTCGCCGCGCACGCGGCAGAGTTCTGCCTCATCGAGGCTCAAGAGGTCACGGCCCTCGAAGCGGGCTTGCCCGGCAGCTCGTGCACCTTCCGGCAGGAGCCCGAGCATGGCGAGCACGGTCATCGATTTGCCCGAACCGGATTCGCCGACGACACCGAGCGTCTCGCCGCGCGCGAGCGCGAAGCTCACTTTGCGAACCGCTTTGGCCGGTCCGCGCGCGGTGCTCAACACCACGCTCAAATCGTCGACTTCGAGAAGCGTCATCTTTTTTCGAAAACGATCAGCGCCGCCGAGCCAAACGCGGGTCGAGAAGATCGCGCAGCCCGTCACCCACCAGATTCAGCCCGAGCACGGAAAGCGCGATGGCGATGCCTGGGTAAATGGCCAGTCGCGGCGCCTGGAACATGAGATTTTGCGCCTCGTTCAGCATGCGGCCCCACGAGGCTTGAGGCGGCTGCGTGCCGAGGCCCAGATAGGAGAGCGCCGCCTCTGCAAGGATCGCAGTCGCGAATTGAATGGTGGCCTGCACGATGATGACTGGCAGGATGTTGGGAAGGACGTGCTCGATCGTGATCTGCGCACGATTCTTGCCGGCGACGCGGGCCGCGAGAATGAACTCGCGCGTCCACACCGCATTGGCCGAGGCGCGCGTGACGCGTGCGAAGACCGGAATGTTGAAGATGCCGATCGCGACGATCGAGTTCACGATGCCGGGACCCAAGAGCGCCGTGAGCATGATGGCGGAGAGGATGGCCGGGAACGCGAAGGTGAAATCAGAGATGCGCATGGCTACCTCCTCCACCCAGCCCTTCGAAGCGGCGGCGATAGCCCCGATCGCGGTGCCGGCGACAAGCCCGATCGCGACCGCGATGACGCCGACGAGGATGGAATTGCGCGCTCCCGCCATGATCAAGGAAGCGACGTCACGCCCGAGCGAGTCGGTGCCGAAGACATGCGCGGCGGACGGAAGCGCAAGCTTGTGAGGAATGTCCAGCTCACTTGGCGGCCATGGTGTCCAAGCCAGGGAAATCGCGGCCGTCGCCAAAAGCAGCAGCACAAGGGCCGATCCGATCGCAAAGCTCGGATGATGCAGGGCGCGACGCTCGAAGCTTGCCTCGGCGGTCACGGTGCCTGCGCTTTCAGGCGAGGATCGATCGCAACGTAGGCGATGTCGATCACGAAATTCATCGCGACCACGAAGCCCGCAAGGAGCATCACGCAGTCGCGCACGACGATCAGATCGCGGTTGTTGATCGCCTGGAAGATGAGGCGGCCGAGGCCAGGCAGGTAAAAGACGTTCTCGATAACGACCGTGCCGGCGATCAAATTCCCGAATTGCAGGCCGATGATCGTGACGACCGGGATCATGGCGTTGCGCAGCACGTGGCGCCACAGGGCCGCACGCCAGGTGAGGCCCTTGGCACGCGCCGTGCGGACGAAATCCTCTCGCATCACCTCGAGGATCGACGAGCGCGTCACCCGCGCCAGGATCGCGGCCTGCACCATGGCGAGCGCGACCGCCGGCAGAAAGAGGGCGCGCAAAGCCAGGAGCGGCCCCTCGCCCCAGCCCGGGAAACCGCCCGCCGAAAACCAGTGCAGATGCACCGCAAAAAGCAGAATGAGCAGGATCGCGAGCCAGAAATTGGGTATCGCGATGCCGAGCTGGCTCAGCGTCATTACGCCAGTGTCGAGGAGCGTGTTGTGGCGCGCCGCCGCGAATATGCCGAGCGAGAGCGCGATGAGCGTTGTCAATGCCATCGCCATCACGGCAAGCGGAAGGCTGACGCTGAGACCTCCGAGGATGAGCTGCGCGACCGGCGTGTCGTAAGCGTAGCTGACGCCGAGATCGCCCGACAGCAGGCCGAAAATCCAGTTGAAATAGCGCGTGGGCGCCGGCTGATCGAGGCCGAGCTTGTGGGAGAGCGCCGCGACGGCGCTTTGAGGCGCATCGGGACCGAGTATGGTGAGCGCGGCGTTTCCCGGCAAAATGTCGAGCACGACGAAGATGACGAACGAGGCGCCGGCAAGTGTCGCCAGGAAAGCCACCATTCGTCGCAGGAGAAACAGGCTCATGCGATAAGCTCCCCAGTCATAAGACGAAAATCGGGGCGAATGGCAATCGAAATCGCCGCGACTTTGCGCTGTGCGCATGGCCGGGAGCGCCGCGCGGACATCGGTCCGCAGCCCTTCCCTCTGTGCCTCAACCCCGCTATAGAGCCGCGCCAGCCCAAACCTCGCGCGAATCCGGTCGAAGCGGCGCGCCGCAAGATCAGCGCGCGGTCGGGCTCGATTGTCCCTTGGATGCCCATGCCCAGACGCACCGACATCTCGACGATCCTGATTATCGGCGCGGGACCGATCGTGATCGGCCAAGCCTGCGAGTTCGATTATTCGGGGACGCAGGCCTGCAAGGCGCTCAAGGCCGAGGGCTATCGTGTCGTGCTGGTGAATTCGAATCCGGCAACGATCATGACCGATCCCGAGCTCGCCGATCGCACCTATGTCGAGCCGATCACGCCTCAGATCGTGGCGAAGATCATCGAGGCCGAGCGCGAGGGAGCGCCGGGCGGCTTCGCGCTTCTGCCGACCATGGGTGGACAGACCGCGCTTAATTGTGCGCTCTCGCTCAAGCGCATGGGCGTGCTGGAAAAATTCGATGTCGAGCTCATCGGCGCTTCCGCCGAAGCGATCGACAAGGCAGAGGACCGTGAGCTCTTCCGCCAGGCGATGATCAAAATCGGCCTGGACGTACCGCGCGGGCGCACGCTCAAAGGTTCGTTGCGCCAGAAGAAGGACGAGCGTGGCAAGCCGATCTACGACGAGAACAACGAGCCGGTGATGGAGCTGTCGCCGCACGCCTATGCGAACGCGCTCACCACCCTCGATCATGTCGGTTTGCCGGCGGTGATCCGCCCCTCCTACACGCTGGGCGGCACCGGCGGGGGCGTCGCTTACAATCGCGAGGAATTCTTCGTCGCCATGGAGCGCGGCATCGACGCCTCGCCGACAAATGAAGTTCTGATCGAGGAGAGCGTCGCCGGTTGGAAGGAATTCGAGATGGAGGTGGTCCGCGACCGCGCGGACAATTGCATCATCGTTTGCTCGATCGAGAACGTCGATCCGATGGGCGTGCATACGGGAGATTCGATCACCGTCGCGCCGGCGCTCACGCTCACCGACAAGGAATATCAGCGCATGCGCGACGCCTCGATCGCGGTGCTGCGCGAGATCGGCGTCGACACGGGCGGCTCCAACGTGCAATTCGCGATCAATCCGGCGAATGGGCGCATGGTCATCATCGAGATGAACCCTCGCGTGTCGCGCTCCTCGGCGCTGGCTTCGAAGGCGACAGGATTTCCCATCGCCAAGATCGCCGCCAAGCTCGCGGTCGGCTACACGCTCGATGAGATCGAGAATGACATCACCGGGGGCGCGACGCCGGCCTCATTCGAGCCGACGATCGATTACGTCGTCACCAAAATTCCGCGCTTCACCTTCGAGAAGTTTCCCGGCGCCGACCCGGTGCTCACGACATCCATGAAATCCGTGGGCGAGGTGATGGCGGTCGGGCGAAGCTTCGCCGAATCGCTGCAAAAGGCGCTGCGTTCGCTCGAGACCGGACTTACGGGGCTCGACGAGATCGAAATTGCGGGGCTCGGCGTCGGCGACGATCACAACGCCATTCGCGCCGCCATCGGCACACCGACGCCCGATCGCCTGCTCAAAGTCGCTCAGGCGATGCGCCTGGGGATGGACCCGGCGGAGATTTTCGAGGCTTGCCACATCGATCCTTGGTTCCTGGCGCGCATCGGTGAGATCGTCGAAACGGAGGCGCGGATCAAGGCGCATGGCCTGCCGACCACGCCCGGCGCCTTCCGGGCGCTCAAGGCCATGGGCTTCTCGGATGCGAGACTCGCGGTACTCTCCGGCACGAACGAAGCCGAGGCCAAGAAGGCGCGCCTTGCGCTCGGCATTCGGCCCGTTTTCAAGCGCATCGACACGTGCGCAGCCGAATTCGCTTCACCAACGGCGTATATGTACTCCTGCTACGCGCGGCCTTTCGCCGGAGAGGCGCGCGACGAAGCGCTGCCGTCCGACAAGCGCAAGGTCCTCATTCTCGGAGGCGGACCGAACCGAATCGGTCAAGGCATCGAGTTCGACTATTGCTGTTGCCACGCCGCCTTCGCGCTC
>Ga0213876_10001554_pt1 | contig 14113 bp, 14 predicted proteins | sample BarmaccomBMRX_R9_FD_160113 | JGI IMG/M metagenome (GOLD analysis project Ga0213876, IMG submission 160113) | Root-associated microbial communities from Barbacenia macrantha in rupestrian grasslands, the National Park of Serra do Cipo, Brazil - RX_R9 | ecosystem: Host-associated > Plants > Roots...
TCGTCCGCCCGTTCGAAAAACGTTCTTGACAGCGTCACGCTGGTGTGCCATGTTTGTGCCAGCGTCGGCAGGTGCGAGTCGCTCCCGGCGGTGTAGGAATTCCCCTCTGAGATTGCGGGCCGATTCGGGCTGGCGGGGTCAGGTTTTCGGGATTCTCGGAAAAATTTGAAGCGCGGGTTTTGGGTGCCGTTCCTGTCGGGGCTGCGCTCCCGGCGCGTGCGGCTGACGAAGGCTTGGCAGGGCGGGCCGGCGACAAGGGCATCAATCCTTCTGCCGCACGCCTGGCAGCTGAGGCGGCCTGAAGCTTGGGTTCATTGGATGGCAGCGGCGGGCCCAGGTGATGAGGGTGAGACCCAGACAGATGGCGAGGACCAGCCAGCCTAGCGAGCCGATGATCGCAGCGATTCCGAACAGGATGCTCATCATTCTCGCCTCAGCTGAAACGTAGCGCCGCCGAACCCGCAGAACGGATCGAGGAGCGACGCATCCTCATCGTGAGTAGCACTCGCACTCGCTGCGCCACGGAGTTTGTGTACGCGCAAATCATACACTCACCAGGTGTCTGTGGGCGGACACTAGGCTCCTTTGGTCGCCAGCGCTTTTGAACCTTATGGCGGCCGGTTGAATCGCTCTTGCGGCTGTACCGCATCCCGAAGCCGAGATGGTTAGCGTGTTGGGCCGGGAGCGCTGGCACGCCGTTGGGGGTCTACTGAACAGGCAGAACTGAGCGGGTCTCGGGGCCCCCTCCACCGCACTTCGTGCGGTCCCCCTCCCCGTCCCGGGGAGGAGCAACATCGGCGGCCGCTTCGGTTCGACCGGGGCGGCTTTTTTCATTTTGCAGCGGGAGAGGTGAAATGGACGTGGGTGGAAAGACGGATGGATTGTCGCGCGAGGAGATTGCGCAGGGTGCGGGCGACGGGGCCCGTTCGACGGGCTCAGGACAGGGCGCCCCTGCCCTGCCGCGGATCATCCCGAACAAAAACCGGCGGCTGCAGGTGGCGCCGACGCGGCGGCGGCTGTTCGACAAGGGGGCGCGGAAGGTGTTTCTGGAATGGTTCGCGGGGACGGGGAACCTCTCCTTGTCGGCGCGCAAGGCCGGGTTTCATTACCGGACGGTGCTGCGGCATCGGGCGGAGGATGATGTGTTCCGGGAGGAGTTCGATCTGGCGCTTTCGCAGAGCGAGGCGCGGATCGAGGCGTGGCTGACCGAGGCGAAGGACAAGGGGCTCGATGCGTCGGAGCCTTCGGGGTTCGATCCTGGGGGCGTGGATCTGGAGGCTTTGGGGCTGGACGGTTCCGGGCCGGGGGACGGCGAGGCCGAGGAGGATGGGCATGCGCCGGCGCACCTGACGCCGGAGATGGCGATGCAATGGCTGAAGGCGAACCGGCAGCGCGCCGCGCATGCGGCGGCGGTGGCCGCGGGCGACGGCTCAGGACGAGGGCTGAAGGTCGGGCGGGCGCCGGCGCGGGCTTCGAACGAGGAGGTGTTCGAGGCGTTGCTGAGGAGCCTCCATTCGCTCGGGGTGCGGATGGAGGCCGACGAGGCGCGGCGGCTGGCGCGGGAGGAGATGGAGGGACCCCATCGAAGTGATGGAGGCGGCGCGGGTCTCGGGGAGATCCCGGCTTCCGCCGGGACGACGAGTGAAGGCCGCAACGGGGAGGACGCGCGATGAGCCAGGGGAAGGTGCGCGCGGCGGTGGCGCTGCGCGATGTCTCCGACACCGAGGTGGCGGGGATGGTGCGGATGGCGCGGGCGGCGTCCAACGACAACGAGGCGGCGGCGCGGCTGTTCGGGCGGCTGACGACGCCGGAGCGGCGGACGATCGCCGAGAACTGGCTGTGGCAGCGGCATGACGGGCAGGTGCCGCCGGATGCGTGGGTACGCGGCCGGGCGGCGCGGGACGACTGGCGGACCTGGGTGCTGATGGCGGGGCGCGGGTTCGGCAAGACGCGGGCGGGGGCCGAGTGGGCCAGCGCGCTGGCGCGGGCTGAGCCGCGGGCGCGGATCGCGCTCGTCGGCGCGTCGGCGGAGGAGGCGGCGCGGGTGATGGTCGAGGGGGTGAGCGGGCTGCTCGCCGTCGCGCGGACGGGCGAGGCGCCGCTGTGGCTGCGGAGCGAGGGGCAGCTGGTGTTCGCGTCCGGGGCGCGGGCCTATGTCTATTCGGGGGCGAACCCGGACGGGCTGCGCGGGCCCGAGCACCATTTCGCCTGGTGCGACGAGCTGGCGAAATGGGCGCATCCGCAAGCCGCGTGGGACAATCTGCGGCTGGGGCTGAGGCTCGGCGCGGCGCCGCGGGCGCTGGTGACGACGACGCCGCGGCCGGTGGCAGCTTTGCGGGCGATCCTCGCGCATGGCGGCACGGCCCTGACGCGCGGGCGGACGGCGGACAACGCGGCGCATCTCGGCGGCGGGTTCGTCGAGGATATGGTGGAGACCTACGGCGGCACGCGGCTCGGGCGGCAGGAGCTGGACGGGGAGCTGCTCGAGGACGTCGCGGGGGCGCTGTGGCCGCGCGACGTGATCGAGAAGGCGCGGCAAAGTAGTACTTTGCCGCGGGAAGAGTTGAGGAGAGTGGTGGTCGGGGTCGATCCGCCGGGTTCGGTGGACGGCGATGCCTGCGGGATCGTCGTGTGCGGGGACGATCGCGACGAGCGGCTCTACGTGCTCGCGGACGCGTCGGTCGCGGGGCTGAGGCCCGAGGGCTGGGCGCGGGCGGTCGCGAAGGCGGCCGAGGCGTGGGGCGCGGACCGGGTGATCGCCGAGAAGAACAACGGCGGCGACATGGTCGAGAGCGTGCTGCGCTCGGTCGACGCGAATATGCCGGTAACGCTGGTCAGCGCCACGCACGGCAAGGTCTCGCGGGCGGCGCCGGTGGCGGCGCGGTTCGAGGCGGGGAAGGCGTTCCTCGCCGGGCGCTTCCCACAGCTGGAGGACGAGATGGCGGGGTTGAGCTGGGGCGGCGACTATGAGGGACCGGGGCGCTCGCCGGACCGGGTCGACGCGATGGTGTGGGCGATGACGGCGCTGATGAAGCCGCCGCGCGAATATCGATTCGCCTTCATCGGATCTTGAGCGCCAGCGCCGCCGCGACCACCGCCAGCAGGAAGGCGAGGACCTGGAGGAGGTGCCAGGGCATCAGGCCGGGCTTGTCGAGGTCGCGGCGGCGGGCGCGGCGGCGCTCCAGGACGGCGGCGAGGACGGCGAAGCCGGCCAGCGCGGCGGCGGCGGTCCACAGAATCGCGGCGGGGGTGGGGTCCATCGATCGTCCTGTGTCAGTGCGGTCTCGGGGCCCCCTCCACCGCGCTTCGCGCGGTCCCCCTCCCCGTCCCGGGGAGGAACTACCTCGCGAGCTTGTCGACCTTGGCCTGGAGGGCGGCGAGCTCCTCGCGGAGGCGCTTGAGCTCTTCGTCGCGGCCGGGCTCGGCGCCGCTGCCCGAGGACGAGGCCGCGGACTTCGCGGTCGCACCGCCCGCCGCGGCCTGGAACATCTCCAGGTTCCGCCTGGCGAGGTCGGCGAACGGGTTGGCGGTGAAGGCGCCGGCGAGCGTCTCGCGGAGCTGCGCCTGGTTGCGCTGGAAGGTCTCGAGGCTCGCTTCGAGATAGTGCGGCACCATGTTCTGGGCGGCGCCGCCGTAGAGGCCGATCAGCTGCCGCAGGAAATTGACCGGCAGCATCGTCGCGCCGCGCGATTCCTCGTCCATGATGATCTGGGTGAGGACCTGGCGGGTGATGTCGTCGCCGCTCTTCGCGTCGACCACCTTGAACTCGCGCTTCTGGCGGACGAACTCGGCGAGCCGCTCCAACGTGATGTAGGACGAGCTTTCGGTGTCGTAGAGCCGCCGGTTCGCGTATTTCTTGATGATGATCGGATCACCGCCCGAGCCCGACGCCGCCATCGATCGTCCTCCCGTCGAAGAGAGGACTGCCCTAGCAGCAAAGCTTGCCGCACCGCAACACAGGCCGCGGCCGCTGCCGCTGTTCCTCTCTATGCTGCGCAGCGAAACCGAAGCGGAGCCGGCGCGGATGGCGCGGGCGCTGGCGGGGCTGAGGCGCTACCAGGAGGCCGCGCGCGAGGCGGGGCCGGCGCCGCCCCCGGCCGTCGCGGAGGCGTTCGGGGCGAGGCTCAGGGACTATGGCGGGCGCGGCGCGGCGACCGTCTTCGTGCCGTCGCTGATCAACCCGCCCTCGATCCTCGACCTCGCCGCGGACAATTCGCTGCTGAGGTGGCTCGCGGCCGAGGGCGGCGTCCGGCCGCTGCTCCTCGACTGGGGCTGGGACGTGGCGGCGCGGCGCGACCTCGATGTCGGGGGCCATGTCGAGGCGATCCTGCTGCCGCTGCTCGAGGCGCTGGGGGAGCCGGCGGCGCTCGTCGGCTACTGCCTCGGCGGCACGATGGCGCTCGGCGCCGCGGCGCGCCTGATGGGGCGGGTGCCGGACCGCGTGACCGGCGTCGCGACGATCGCCGCGCCGTGGCGCTTCGCCGGCTTTCCGGACGACTCGCGCCGGCTGCTCGCGGGCCTGTGGGAGGCGACGCGCGGCACGGCGGAGCGGCTCGGCCTGCTGCCGATGGAGGCGCTGCAGAGCGCCTTCTGGAGCCTCGACCCCGCCCGCACCGTCGCCAAGTTCGAGGCGTTCGCCGCGATGCCGCCGGACAGCGCCGAAGCGCGCGCCTTCGTCCGCCTCGAAGACTGGGCGAACGACGGCCCGCCCCTCCCCTTCGCCGCCGCCCGCGAGCTGTTCGAGGGCTTCTTCCACGCCGACACCCCCGGGCGCGGCGGATGGCTCCTCCCCGACCCCGCCGCCCTCGCCTGCCCGCTGCTGGAGATCGTCTCGACCACCGACCGCATCGTCCCCGCCGCGACCGCCGCCGGCGCGGGCGCGCGGATCGAGACGGCGCGCGGCCATGTCGGGATGGTAGTGGGCGGGTCGGCGAAGGAGGTGCTGTGGGGGCCGCTGGCGGGGTGGCTCAGGGGGGTTGGGGGTTAGGGGTTGGGGGTGGCGCGAGAGCAGTTTATCGGGCGCGCCGCGACTTGATCAGTCCCCGAATGGCGCGAGCCTGATCGCTGGCGACTTCGTAGAGAAACGGGATCGAGCAGGGTGCCTGCAGCAGCGCGAGGGCGTGCTTGTCCGGCGCCGGGAAGATCGTGCCGCTCGGCCCGCGCAACGGCGGGACCGGGGAGCCGGGCCGGCGAAGCGCGATGAGGTAGGGACCGGCCGGCATGGTGTCGGGTTCGCTGAAAGTGGAATTGTCCCATGTCACCGACAGCGTCCTACCGGCCCGGCCGGCTAGCACCTCGTCGACGCGGACATCGAAGCGGGCATAGTCCGGCAACAGCTTTCCGCGCGGATCCTGGTAGAACTTGCGCATATCCGCGGGCAATTTGGGCGAGGCCAGCATCCTGTCGCGAAACGCCTGGTCGCGGATGATGCGGTAGTTCGCGACGCGGCCCACGACGACCACGTCGGCAAAGCGCACATCGTCGAGGTTGGGCCTCACGAAGATCCGACACGCATCGGCGGCGGCGGGCAACACGGACGCCGATGCCGCGGCCGCGATGAGAATCCAGGGACGGCAGAGAATCTTGACGTTTGCGCGCATGGCGGCTCGACCCGTCGATGATGGGACGCCCAGCCTAAGGTGCAGATGCTAACTTCCTCTTTCAGCGGCCGGTCGGCGCGTCGCGGTGCGCGATGCCCCGGCCTCGAGGCGTCCCGCCTTCCCGCCCGTTGCGCAGACGGGGCCTCTGCGCGATGCTCCCGCCATGGACGGGAAGAGGCTGCTGCACCCGCGCGAGCTGCAGAAACGGGCCGCCGCCCTCGCGGCCCTGCTGGGGCACACCGACTTTGCGCTCGGCTGCGAGCCGAGGCACGACGGATCGGCGCATCTCGAAATCGGCGAGGCTTACGATTGGGTCGTCACCGAACGGGGGCAGGAACTCGAGCGGCGTCGAACGACGGACCCCGACGAGCTGCTCTACTGGTTCCTCTGCGGGCTGACCTCTTCGATGGCCTCAGATCACGAGGTGCGGCAGCGCCGCAGCGGCGAGGACCCACGCCGGCAGCTGTTCGCCAAGGAGGTCGCGCTGCTCGAAAAGCTTTCTCCCGGATGGGCGGCGCGGAGGCGGCGCGAACAGGCGGAAACCCTCGCCCGGTATCCGTTCGCGGACCGATGAGGGTCGTTCCGTCGCGGGCGCGCCGCCAGGTTTTCTCTTCCAACCGCCGACTTCCGCGGCGGTGGCGTCCGACGTAGGAAGGTCCTTCGAAAGCGCGAGGAGAGTGACGAATGCGCGTCATGGTGATGGTCAAGGCGACGGCGGACAGCGAGGCGGGTGCGATGCCCTCCACCGCCATGCTGGCGGAGATGGGCCGCTACAACGAGGAGCTGGTGGCGGCCGGGATCATGCAGGCCGGCGAGGGGCTGAAGCCGTCCTCGGCGGGCAAGCGCATCGCCTTCGACGGCGCGAGCCGGACGGTAACCGACGGCCCCTTCGCGCGCGCGGGCGAGCTCGTCGCCGGCTTCTGGATCTGGCGGGTCAAGGACATGGACGAGGCGGTCGAATGGGCGAAACGCTGCCCCAATCCGATGCCGGGCCCCAGCGTGCTGGAGCTCCGGCCGCTCATGGAGATGGAGGATTTCGGCGACGCGCTGACGCCGGAGCTGGCGGAGCAGGAAGCGCGGCTGCGGGAGGAGACTGCGGCGCGCTGAGCGAGAAGCGTGGGTCCATTCCCAGAGCGGCGCCGCGGGGTCCCGCCACGTTCGCCGGCCTGGCGAGGATCGGCCCACGCCGCCGGAGATGCGAATCGGGAAGCAGAAGCTGAAGGATCCGAACGGGCGGCCGATCATTGCGGCCCGGCGCGTCAAAAGCGCAGCGACAGGCCGAAATAGGTTTCGACGTCGGGCATCGGGCGGGTGAGACCGAAATTGGCGCCCCCGTCGATCTGCACGTCCTTCGAAAGCGCATAGGCCAGAGCCGCGTCGGCCGAGGCCTGCTTGACCGTCTCGCCCCGTTGGAAGTCGAGGCCGGCCCACAACTCGCCGGTGGCGGTGAGACGCGCGGCCACCGGCACCGAGAGATTGACGACGTTCGCAAGGGCGAAGTGACGGCCGCCGCCGCGGGCATCGGCGAGAACGTCCATTTCCGGCCCGAGCGTCATCGTCGCCCGTCCAACGAATGCGAAGCTGATCGGCAGGGCGGCGCCCCCCTCGACCCTGCCATTGCCAAGGCCGCGGCCGGCGGTCGGCAGCTTGAGGAACGGGATCACGGCCGCCTGGACGCTCGCATCGGCACGGGTCAGCCGCCGCTTGTAGCGTATCACCATATCGCCAACGCCGGAGAGGCGCCGGGCGGAGCTATCGCGCGTCGTCAGCTCGGCATAGGGCGTGAGGCCGATCTGCAGGTCGGAACGCTCGGTCAAGCCCAGCTTCAGGACGGACGCGCCGATCGTCACCAGCTCGGTGCGGGTCCGCTGCGCGTCTTTCAGCGTCCAGCCGAGCGCCGCCGTTTCGAGCTGGAGCCTTCCGGGCGGTACGGTGCAGACGGCATTCGCCTTGCCGGGGCGGTCGGTGCAGATCGGCGCGTCCTCGGCCTGCGCGGCTCCCGCGGCAAAGGCCGCCAGCATCAGTGCGGCAAGGCGGATCATATTCTCAGCTGGCTGCCCAGCTCGATCACCCGGTTGGTCGGGAGCTTGAAGAATTCCATCGCGCTTTCAGAGCTCTTCATCATCCAGGCGAACAGCCGCTCGCGCCATAGCGCCATGCCGGGCTGCTCGCGGCTGGCGATGAGCTTCTGCCGGCCCAGAAAGAAGCTCGTGCGCATCATGTCGAAGCCGCCGCCGCACGTTTCGATGCGGGCGAGGTCGGCGGGTACGTCGATCTCGTCGATGAAGCCGTAGTGGAGGATGACACGATAGAAGCCCCGGCCGGCGCCATGGACCTCCAGCCGTTCCTCCGGCGGGACGCGCGGGATATCCTCGATCTTGACGGTGAGGATCAGGACGCGCTCGTGCAGCACCTGGTTGTGCTTGAGGTTGTGCAGGAGCGCCGACGGCACGGTGTCGGGCGCGGTCGCGAGGAAGACCGCCGTGCCCTTTGCGCGATGCGCGGAGGCCGTCGCCGACGTGATGAAGAGGTCCAGCGGCATCGCCTCCTCCTGAAGCCGCTCCCGCATCAGCCGGCGCCCGGTCGCCCAGGTGGTCAGCACCGTGAAGAGGATGAGGCCGACGAGGATCGGGAACCAGGCGCCTTCGAACAGCTTGGCGAGGCCCGAGGCGAGAAATGCGAGGTCGACGGCGACAAACAGGAGGAACCCCGTCCCGCCTTGCCACAGCGGGCGCTTCCAGATCCGGAACACCACCACATATTGCATCAGCGTCGTGATCAGCATGGTGCCGACCACCGCCAGCCCGTAGGCCGGCAGCATCGCCGCCGACTGGCGGAACGCGACGACGAGCAGCGCGACCATCGTCGCGAGCGCCCAATTGACCGCCGGGAGGTAGATCTGCCCCTTGGCGTGCGAGGAGGTGTGCAGGATGCGCATCCGCGGCAGGAAGCCGAGCTGGATCGCCTGCTGCGTCACCGAAAAGGCGCCGGAGATGACCGCCTGGCTCGCGATGATCGTCGCCAGCGTCGCGACGACGAGCAGGGGGATGGTGAGCGCCGGCGAGACCATGTGGAAGAACGGGTTGTCGACGAATTGCGGATGCTCGAGCAGCATCGCCGCCTGTCCCATGTAGTTGATCATCAGCGCGGGCAGCACGACCGCCAGCCAGGCCATGGTGATCGGCCGGCGGCCGAAATGCCCCATGTCGGCGTAGAGCGCCTCGGTGCCGGTCACCGCGTAGACTACCGCGCCGAGCGAGAGGAACGAGAAGAGGGGATGGGCGGCGAAGAAGCCCCAGATATGGACCGGGCTCAGTGCGGCAAGGACCTCGGGCCGCCTCCAGATATGGTGCAGGCCCATCGCGGCGATGACGAGGAAATAGACGAGCATCACCGGGCCGAACATCTTGCCGACCCGATCCGTCCCATGCCGCTGGATCGCGAACAGTCCGGTCAGGATCGCGAGCGCGATCCACACGATGTAGGGCTGGAAGGCGGCGCTGACGACCCCGAGCCCCTCGACGGCCGAGACGACCGAGATGGCCGGCGTCAGCATCGCGTCCGCGTAGAAGAGGGCCGTCGCGAACAGGGCGGCCGCGAGCAGCCATCGCCCCGGTGCCGCCGCGCCGAGCCGCCGCTGGATCAGCGCGTAGAGAGCCATGCTGCCGCCTTCGCCGCGATTGTCGCAGCGCATGACGATGAACACATACTTCACCGTCACCACGAAGACGAAGCTCCAGAAGATCAGGCTGACAATGCCGTAGAGATCGGTGAGGCCGGTTTGCAGATGGTAGCGCGGGTCGAGCGTCGCCTGGAGCGCGTAGAGCGGACTGGTGCCGATGTCGCCGAACACGACTCCGAGCGCGCCGAGCGCGAGCGCGGCCTGTCGGCCGTGGACGGGGGATGCGGCTTCGGCAGGCGCGACCGCAGCGGAACGAGCGAGTGTGGACATAAAGGTTCAGGTGGGCCCGGCCGGCATAAAGATTCCATGTGGATCAGGGCTGCACCAGGCGCGTTCGCGCGATTCACCCTCGACGCGGCCGGAGTGCCGCGCGATCTTCGGCGACGTGACGAAGACCCCCCTCCTCCGGCCCCGCGGCACGGCGTGGGACGTGCCGGCCCGCGCGGCGGCGCTGACCGCGATGATCGCCGCCGTCACGGTCGCGGGGCTGCTGATAGCGCCGCGCTGGGGCACCACGCCGGTGGTGCTGCTCTACATTGCGCCCGTCCTCGCCGCCGGCGTCTATTTCGGCTTCTGGCCGGCGCTCGCCGCCGCGGTCGCCTCCCCGCTCGTCTACAATTTCTTCTTCACCGAGCCTTATCATACGCTGCTGATCAGCAGCCCCGCCGACGTCGTGAGCGTCCTCGTGCTGTTCCTGGTCGCGCTGGTGACCAGCCGCCTCGCCGGCTCCGTGCGGGAGCAGGCGCGGCTCGCCCAGGCGCACGCCGCGCGCAACGCGACCATCGCCGGTCTGGCGCGGCGCCTGCTCACCTGCACCTCCGAGCAGGAGATCGCCGACGTCGCGGCGGACGAACTCGCGCAGGTCTTCGGCTGCAACGCGGTGGTGGTGGGTGCCGCAGCCGGGCAGCCCGTCTCCGCCGCCGCGCCGGCGACCGTCCAGCTCACGCCGGCCGACCGCGCCGTCGCCGCCTTCGTCGTCGAGAAGGGGGAGCGTGCCGGCCGCGGCGTCGACCGCTCCATCCCGACCGAGTGGCAGTTCCATCCGGTGCGGGCCGGCGCCGCCGTGATCGCGGCCGCCGGCCTCGCCCGCGACGACGGCGCCCCCGCGGTGGCGAGAAGCCAATTGCCGCTCCTCGACAATCTGCTCGATCAGGTGGCGCTCGCACTCGAGCGCGGGCGGCTCGAAGCGGAGGCGCGCGAATTCGCGCGCGCCCGCGCGCGCGACACGGTCCGTGCGACCCTCCTGTCGTCGATCGGCCAGGACCTGAAGCCGCGGCTGATCGCGATCGCCGGGGCCGTCCGCCAATTGCGGCGCAGCGGCTCCGCGGAGAAGGAGCCGCTGTCGTTGATCGGCTCGGAGACGGCGCAACTCGACCGATACCTCGCCAACCTTCTGGAGCTGGATCCCGAATCCGACCAGCGGCCCCTTCAGATCGATGGCGTGACGATCGACCTCTTCCGCCGCGCGGTGACTCGGGACGGCGAAGCCGTGCACCTGTCCCCCAAGGAATATGCGGTGCTTGCGGAGCTCGCCAGGCATCCCGGGCGTGTCCTCACCCACGCACATTTGCTCCGCAGCGCCTGGGGCCCCGCGCACGAGAGCCAGATCGACTACCTCCGCGTCGCGGTCCGCGGCCTTCGCCAGAAGCTCGAACACAGCCCGTCCGACCCTCAACTCATCGTCAATGAGCCCGCGGTCGGATATCGGCTGAAGGTGGCGCAATAGCAGCGAGGGCGAGCCCCCTCACTGCCCGTCGTCGAACCGCCGGCGCTGCGGGCCGCCGGCGAGCGGCAGGCGGGATTCGTCGACGATGCTTCCCGCCTTCATGACGAGGGCAATGGCCTTCGCGTTGCCGATGTCCGCCGCCGGGTCCGCGTTCAGGAGGACCGCGTCGGCGAGCTTGCCCTCGGCGATGCTGCCCATCTCGTCCTCGCGGCCGAGCAGGCGGGCGCCGTTCAAGGTGGCGATCCTGAGGATGTGCAGATTGGGGATGCCGGCCTCGGCGAGCAGCTCGAGCTCGCGGTGGGTGGCGGCGCCGCTGGTCGCGTCGGTGCCGAGCGCGACGAGGCCGCCGGCGGCGTCGATGCGGCGGAGGTTGTCCTGGAGGATCGGCGTCTGCGTCTGCCAATATTGGCGCCAGGCGCGGCGGTAGAGGTCTGGGCTCCCTCTGAGCGCGGTCTCGCCGCCCGCGGCGGCGATGCGCTTCAATTCCGCGCGCTGAGCCGGCGACATGGTGGCGACGTAGAGGGGCTGGTCGAGATAGTCGGGATGGTCGTGGAGGCGGCCGTAATTGTCGCCGATCGTCACGGTGCTCGCCACCGGGATGCGCTTGGCGGCGAGCAGCTTCACGAAGGCGTCGGTGACGGGGCCCTGGGCGGGCGTATGGGCGAGGCTGTCGACGCCGGAGAAGATCGCCTCGCGCGCCCGCGCCTCGTTCGAGATGTGGACGGTCGTGCGGACGCCGTGGTCGTTGTAATATTCGACGATGTGCTGGAGGAGGTCCTTCGGCAGGATCGGGATGAGCGGCCGGGCGCCCCAGCCCTCCTCATCATAGGTGATCTTCTGGACGTCCGGGTGCTGGCTGTCGAGCTGCGCCTGGAGGGCGGCGCGCCCCTCGGGCCAGTGCTCGATGGTGACGGCCATGCCGGCGCCGTGGCTGCCGGGATAGGTGACGAGGTTGCCGGTGGCGAAGATGCGCGGGGCGAGGATGCGGCCGGCGCGCTCGTCGGCGCGCAGCGGCAGGATGTTGGCCGGGTCGTTGCCGACGTCGAGCACGGTGGTGACGCCGGCATAGAGATAGCTCGCCAGCGCCTGGAGCGCGGCATTGCGGTCGACCGTCGCCCCGCCCCCCGGCACGGCCCCGGCGACCGATCCGGCGAGGTGGATGTGGATATCGATGAGCCCGGGGATGAGGAACTTGCCGCGGCCGTCGATGACGCGGCCCTGCGGCGGCCCGGCGCGGCCGCTCGGGAGGATCGCGACGAAGCGGCCGCCGTCGACGACGACGCTCATGTCCGGCCGCGGCGGCGCGCCCGTGCCGTCGATCAGCGTGACGTGCTGGAAGGTCCAGCGCTCGGCGGCGGCGGGGCCGGACAGGAGCGCGAGCGCGGCCGCGACGAGGGCGCCGAGGCGCTTGGCGGTGGTCATGGTCGGTTTCCCCCGATGCGGCGTCCTGCCGCGCCTACCTTGTCGAGGGAGCGCACCGGGATCAACCGCCGCGGCGCGGCTTTCCCGGCCGCAATGCGAATGCTAGGGGCCCACCACATCCACCGTTCGGGCTGAGCCTGTCGAAGCCCCGTCCTTCCTCTCTGCGCCGCAAGCGAAGGACAGCCCTTCGACAAGCTCAGGGCGAACGGCTTTGACCTCGAAGGAGTTTCGATCATGACCGCAGCCGCCGACGACGTCGTCATCACCGCCGCCAAGCGCACGCCCGTCGGCAGCTTCCTGGGCGCCTTCGCCGCCGTGCCGGCGCACGAGCTGGGGCGGACCGCGATCGCCGCCGCCCTCGAACAGGCGGGCGTGGCGCCCGAGGAGGTGAGCGAGGTCATCCTCGGCCAGGTGCTCACCGCCGCGCAGGGGCAGAATCCGGCGCGCCAGGCGTCGATGGCGGCGGGCGTGCCGAAGGAGGTGCCGGCGTGGGGAGTCAACCAGGTGTGCGGCTCGGGGCTGCGCGCGGTCGCGCTGGCGAGCCAGATGATCCGCACCGGCGATGCCTCGGTGGTGGTCGCCGGCGGGCAGGAGTCGATGAGCCTGTCGACTCACGCCCAGGCGCTCAGGGCGGGGACGAAGATGGGCGGCCTCGAGCTCATCGACACGATGATCAAGGACGGGCTCACCGACGCCTTCAACGGCTACCATATGGGTATCACCGCCGAGAACCTCGCCGAGCGCTACCAGATCACCCGCGACGAACAGGACGCCTTCGCCACCGCGTCGCAGAACAAGGCTTCCGCCGCCCGCGCCGAGGGCCGGTTCTCCGACGAGATCGCGCCGGTCACGGTGAAGGGCCGCAAGGGCGACACGGTTGTCGACCGCGACGAATATATCCGCGACGGGGTGGAGCAGGCGGGGCTCGCCGGGCTGCGGCCGGCGTTCCGCAAGGACGGCACGGTGACGGCGGGGAACGCCTCCGGCCTCAACGACGGCGCGGCGGCGCTCGTCGTCATGCGGCGCGACGAGGCGGAACGGCGCGGCGCGACGGTGCTGGGCCGCATCGCGAGCTGGGCGTCGGCCGGGGTCGACCCGTCGATCATGGGCATCGGCCCGGTGCCGGCGAGCCGCCGCGCGCTCGAAAAGGCCGGCTGGAGCGTCGGCGACCTCGACCTCATCGAGGCCAACGAGGCGTTCGCGGCGCAGGCGCTGGCGGTCGGCAAGGAGCTCGGCTGGGACGCTGGGAAGGTCAACGTCAACGGCGGCGCCATCGCCATCGGCCACCCGATCGGCGCCTCGGGGGCGCGGGTGCTGACCACCCTCCTCTACGAAATGGGCCGCCGCGACGCGAAGAAGGGCCTCGCCACCCTGTGCATCGGCGGCGGCATGGGCATTGCGCTCTGCGTCGAACGTTAGGCGTCGGTCCTCAGCGCCAGGAGCCGCTCTCCGCGGCGATGCCAGCCGTCGGCGGCAGCCTCAACACGACGTTCGCCAACTTTTCGACGTCGATGGGGTCGCAAGAGCCGGGCACGGGGCGGCGGTCGCGGGGCCTTTGCCGGGCCGGCGGCGCGCGCTACCGCAGCGCGATGTCCGCCGCGCCGACCGTCTACATCATCAGCTGGTGCCGCGATCCGGCGCTCCTCTACGGCGCGACGATGGTGTTCGCGACGCTGCGCACCG
>Ga0213876_10001555_pt1 | contig 14111 bp, 8 predicted proteins | sample BarmaccomBMRX_R9_FD_160113 | JGI IMG/M metagenome (GOLD analysis project Ga0213876, IMG submission 160113) | Root-associated microbial communities from Barbacenia macrantha in rupestrian grasslands, the National Park of Serra do Cipo, Brazil - RX_R9 | ecosystem: Host-associated > Plants > Roots...
CGCCGGCAAGGCGGTGGTCGACAGAACCGCGGAATCGGCGCGGCGAACGTGCTCCCTGAGCCTGATCATCCGGTCGGGGAACAGCACCTTGACGAGATCGCAGAGCGCCGCACCCGGCAGCAGGAACTGGCGAATGGCCGGCGGAATGCGGCGCAGCAGGTCATGCTCGATCGGTTCGATGTCGCGGCCACCGAGGTCGATCAGCTGGCCGGTTTGCCGATCCTCGTCGGTGACGAGAACCTTGCGGCCCCTGAGCATCGTCGTGAGCTCGCGCAGGTCGGACTGCGAGGCATCGTCGATGACCACGAGATCGAAGGCGCCGAGCCGCGCCGGCACCTGCTCGGCGACGCGCCAGGCCGGCATGATCTGGCACGGGATGCCCTCATAACAGCTCTCGAGCGCCTCGCGCGCCACCAGGCGAAGCCGGCACGCGGTCGGACCGGAGCAGGTCGCCGCCATCTTTCGCAGCGTGATCATGAAGACGGTGAGCGCCTGCCGCACCGCCTGGCTGGTGTTCTGCGCAAAGCCGAGATGCATCCGCGCTCCGACCACCTGCTCGAACAGCTCGCGCAGCCGCGCCTCCAGCGCGAGGCGCTCGTCTGAGAGATCGCGCAGGCGCTGATGCTGGCCGAGACCTTCGGTCTGCCGCATCAGCACCGCCCAATTCCAGGCCATCAGCCAGTCCGCGACCAGCACCGGATCGCCGGTCTCGCGATGCGCCGGCTCGGTTCGCAGCCGCTTGGCGAACGCGCCCGCCCCGGCCTCAGTCATGGTCCGGGACACCGCGTCGAGCAGTTCAAAGTCCTCGCGGCGATCGCGCAACGACTGGATTCGGGCGCGAACGCCGATCCAGCGCTTTTCGATCTCGCGGGAGTCCAAATCGTCGCGGCCCATTTGCGAGAGCACATCCGAGCGCACCATGGTCGCGATCGCGCCATTGCCGGGAAACAGCTCATCCAGCCGCGTCAGCTCGAAACGCTGGTCGGCGATGCGGCTGGCCCCGCCCCTGACGGCAGCGGCTAAGGCGGCAAGCCGCCGGGGGCTCGCGAGCAACTCGGCGATCTCGCCGTCCGGCATCGACAGTTTCGGGCCGATCGCCAGCAGATTGCGCCTGGCAAGCGCGGCGGTCACGACCGCCACTTCGACGCTCTTGGCGACGCGCTCAAGACCATGGAACGAGTGCGACTGATCCGCATCGAGCGCGGGTGCAGCGATCTCCGCAGCCAGCGACCGCCATCGGGCATTCAGTGAATGCAAGTCGCGCCGCCAGGCCAGATAGTCGCGAACATGGGACCAGTCGGCCGCAGCCTTCGGCGCAAAACCCGCCACCTTGATCGCATCCACGACCGGCTTTTGCGCGCGCCCCGCCCGGGAGAACGTCGCAAAAGGCTTTTCGCCGGCAGACAGCCGCTCGACGATCCCGATGAGCTCCTGGTTGGCGAAAGCGTCCGCGGGCGCCTCCACCGGGCGGGTCAGGAAGCCGGCACGCTTCGACAGCTGGGCCGACGCATCGCGGGCAAAATCGACGACCATGTCGACATCGGCCGAGGCCGTGCCGGCCTTGGGACCGAGCGGCGACAGCGCCGCGAGCCATGCTTCGTCGGCAATCACCCGGTGCGCGGCAACCAGCGCGTCGAGATCGGCGGCCAGCTTGTCGGCCCCCTCCAATCCGAGCGCCGCAACTGCATTGCGGGCCATGCGGCCGTCGCGGCTCTCGCCCGAGATCGGCTCGGCGGTCCGCCTGCGATCCTCGTGCAGACGCATCAGCACCGCGGCGTCCGGAAGCGTCGCGATCTCCGGCGGCTTCTCGTCGATGTATTTGAGCTCGCCGCCAAGCCGCAGCCGCGCCTCGCGGGCCAGCTGGACTGCCGAAACCAGGGCGTCGCTCTCGGCCAGGATGCGCGTCGGCCGGTCGCTGAACCAGGCATACGCATCGCGATCGGTGATCAACGTCTTGACCGCATCGAACGACAGGTCGGCGGCGCCGGACGGATGCTGCAGATTGCGGCTGGCGATGTCGGCAATCTCGTCGTCGAGACGCGAGATGTCCTGACTGGTCACGATGATGTCGCGTTCCAGCCGATTGACCTGATCGACCTGGTCGCGCAGGTTCATGCTCTCGACGATCGACAGCAGCCGTCCCACCACGGTCTCGGCGTGCTTGAGCACCTCCTTGTCGGAGCCGGTCAGGTTGACCGTGAGATCGCGGATCGCGCGCGGCAGCTTTTCGAACAGCTGCGCAAGCGCAGCCTCGTTGCGCGACACGACGAGAACGCGCAACCCGAGCGCGAGATGATGGCACACGACATTGGCGATCGCCGCGGTCCGCTCGGCGCCACGCGCCCCCTGGACCACGAGGCCGTCCGAGCGCTGCAACTGGCGCACCATCTCCATCTGGTCGGAGCTGGTCGGCAAGGGAAAGAAGAGATCGCCCTGATCGGCGGCTGCGACCTGCGCGGCCGGCGCGATGTCGATCGGATGGCCGATGACGCCGGACAACTGCCGGCGCAGGCCGTCCTTGGCATCGTGCTCGGGCCCGGCAAGCAGAACGTCGGCCACGGCGGACAGGCAGCACTCGCCATTGGACGAGTTCTTGGAGTTCTTGGGCGCGTGCTCGATCGCCTGCTTCAAGCGGTCGATGTCGCGCAGCACCAGGCCGTCCGAGCGCGGCCGCGCAAAGACCACCCAGCGATCGGTCACGACCAGCTGCTCGCCCGCCTCCGGCAGCGGAAACGCCGCTTCGGTGACCGTCGGACGATAAGCCCCCTGCGGATCGAGCTGCGAGGAGATGGCGGTCAGGATCGGCTCAAAACTTGCCGGCAGGAATGGCGAAAGCTCGCCGCCGCGCTGGATCGCATCGAGCAGGCGTTCGGCGCTGTCGCGCGCCAGTTGCGCGGCAGCCGGCGCCAGCGCTTCAAAAGCCTTGAGATTGACCGTCGCACCGACCATGCGCGGCCGGATCCTGATCTCGGCATCGGGGCTTTCAAGCACCTCGATTTCGACCAGGCGTTCGAGCAGCGGCAGGTCGAGGTCGCGGCCGTTGTGCCGCCACCGCGACACGCCGATGCCCCACACGATCTCACAAGCCCGGTCGCTGCCGCCGATCCCGGACACGCGGGCCATCTCGCGCAGCCGGCGGTGAATGGCGATGGTCCTGCGGCACGGCCGCTCGGTCGTGGCCCAATTGGTCCAGGGACCTGCCACATAACGGTCGATGCGCTCGCCGAGATCGGGGCGCTGCTCCAGGCGCAATCGCATGTTCCAGAGGCCGGCGGACGCATCGTTTGCGATCGCCGGCGAGCAATCCTCCGAGCGCGCATGCGCCGCCGCGATCAGGCGATCCTTCTCCGCCCCATCAACGGTGATCAGGACGCTCTGGCGGACCAGCGGGCGCTGGTCGGGGTCTAAAGACAGTTCGACCCAGATCGCGAGATCGGCATCGATCGCGGGCGGCTCGGTCGCGGCGAGCGGCTCGACGGCCAGCCACACCGGTCCGTCAGCGTCGAAGGTGTTGTGGGTGATGCCCGGCAGCTTCTCGAGTTCGTGCTGATGAAAGACAAAGCGGTGTCCACCCGCGAGCTGATGCTCCGGCAGGCGCTCCACCACGCGTCCGTCGTGCCGGATGATCTCGGTCAAATAGCCAAGAACATTCTGTAACGGCCCGGTCGCGGGCTCTGACTGATGGGCATCGTTCATAGTGCCTCCCCGATGCTGGCGGCGAATAAGCGAACAAAACGGTTATCGATCGACGCGGGCACTAAGGGTCACGCAATACGGCGTAATGATGGGAGGGACATCGAAGGCAACTCAGATTCACACCAAAATGGAATATTCCGATTTGGAATCGTTTGAAGAAGCGCAGTCTTTTTCGCGCTCTCATCAGTTTGGAATTTCTTTAAGAAGCGCGATGTCGGCGGGATTCGACTGCCTTGATCGCAAGCGAAGCGTGTTCGCGCACGGTCGCACCACGTACCCGTTAGCGGACGACGCGGGGTCCTGCCGCAATCGCCGCCACAATCACTCGTGCTTTGTCGTTGAATCGCAGTGCGCGGTCCCAAACACGCCATCAGCGCAACGCAATTCATCGCGAGGCGCCTCGATCGCTGACGATGTGTGGCGTGGTTCGTTCGATGGCGCAGAACGCGATCGGATGCAGCTTCGCGCTGTAACCAGCGACGATGCACCTTCGCAATCTGCCGCTAGCGATAATCCGTAGACACTGCGGCCACTTGCCGCGCGCCGACTTGCGTCGGCACGATCGCATACGCCTGGCGCGAGATCGATGCACGACGAGCGCAACGCGCGGACTGCCCAAGTGCTGACACGCGAGCATCGCGTACGAGCCCAAGTATTGACATGCGGGACTTCTAGCGCCGAACGGACTCGTAATTGCGGGCGGGTCAACGTTCACGGCGACGCGGGTGGAGGGCCTTGCATGTCCGCGCGTCAAACATGGGGAGTCTAGCTAATGGTCTTGAATAACTGCACGGGGGGGCGCGTTGACTGCATCGTGTCTTCACACGAGGGTGCTTCTGATATTGATGACGGCGCCCGCCGCCTGCGCGGACGCGGCCCCGTCCTGTCGTCGCTGCTGGCGGCCGTCTCGACGGTCGCGCTGAGCACCGGGGCAGCGCTTGCAGCCAGCGATACGCCGTCGCGCTCCGCCGACGAGTCGGCAGCCGTCAAGGCGCTGATGTCGAAGATCAATTCGATGGAGCAGCGCATCAACGATCTTCAGGTCGAGCTCAAGGAAGCGAAGGCCAAGTCGAAGACGCCCGGCGTCGGGCAGTCCGCATCGCTCGCCTCCCGCCATCCGACCGACACCGTGGCGATTGCCGATCCCAACGCGGCGAAGGCCGGCGGATCGGCTGGCGGCAAGCCTGCCGATACCGCACAGTCCGCGTCCGGATCCGCGCGCAACGCCATGGCGTTCGCCGAGTCCGGGGACACCAAGGCGAGCAGCTCGAAAACCGCCGACAACGCGCAGTCGGCCACGCCGGTGTCGCGGCTTGCATCAGCGTTCGCCGATTCCGATTCCGGGGCGAAATTCATTCCGGCGGCCGATATGAGCCTCAAGGCCCCGCCGCCCGGCAACAAGGACCTGTTCGGGGTCGCGCCATCCCCCGTCCCAGGGATGAAGATCGGCATGTACGGCGAGATCAAGTTCGGCTCGATGCAGAATCCCGCCGCCAACGGCCAGTGGCAGAACGGTTTCGACATGGGCCGCCTGGTGCTGCTGCCGACCTATCAGGTCAACGACAACATCACCTTCAATGCCGAGCTCGAATGGGAGCACGGTGGCACCGCATTCGACAACGACGACAAGCTGCACGGCACGGTCGAAGTCGAGCAGGCCTTCTTCGACATCAAGTTCAACGACTACTTCACCCTGCGCTCGCCGGGCGTCGATCTGGTGCCGATCTCGTTCAACAACCTCTACCACGAGCCCACGCTGTTCTACAGCGTGCAGCGGCCCGAACTCGCCAACGGCCTGATCCCGACCACCTGGTACGCGCCCGCGGCCGGCTTCTATGGCAAGATCGTCGATGGCTTGAACTACCAGTTCCAGATCAGCCAGAGCGCCGAGGACTTTGGCGACGATTTCGACCATCGCGGCGACAACGGAGCCATTATTCCGGGCGGCTATCTGGCCGGCATCAATGGAGCCGACGCGCTCGGATTCTCGCACGCGCCGATCGGCGACTTCCGCCAGCTCAGCAACGAGATCGCCTATACCTTCCGCCTGAGCTACACGCCGTCGTTCCTGCCCGGCTTCGCCGGCAGTTCGGCGGTGTACTACTCGCCGAACATCACGCCACGCGGCGCCTATGCCACCGTGCCGGATGGCGCCGGCGGCGTCATAGAGACGCCGCTCGGCAAGAACGCGCTGACGATCTTCGATACCGAGGCCCGATACCGCGTGCCCAACACCGGTCTCGAGCTGCGCGCCGAATACGCCTATGTCAACTTCTCCAATCCGGAGAACCTGCGCGCCAACAACGATCTCGACGACGCCAACAATGTCGGCAAGAACATGTGGGGCTACTCGGGCGAAATCGCCTATCACTTCAAGGCGCCCAACGATTACGAAGTCGTGCCGTTCTATCGCTATACCCGCCAGAATCTGCAGACCGGCGGCGTCTTGGGCAACGACCTCGCCAACGGATTTAACAATCCGACGGGCAGCGGCGACATGACATTCCACGACGTCGGCGTCGCCGTGTTCCCCAATCCGAGCCTGGTGTTCAAGCTGAACTATACCAAGGTGATCGATCACAGCGCGGCGGGAGCGATGTCCGATCAGGTTCTCGCTGGGGTCGGCTGGCTCTGGTAACGACCTGATGAAACGAGGTGCCGCGGCCGAACAGCCGCGGCACCTCCAGCGGCGGCGCTTCGGCACTCGCGAGTCGGAAGGCGACGGCTTTCCGGCCGGCGATGCTTCATACCAAAAAACATATTCGGCAGATTGGGTGGGCGGGCGAGTGGTAGGAGTTGACGATTTCGGCCCGGGCAGGCTGCGGGGCCGCGGGCTCGCGGCGACGCTGGTCGTCTTGTCGATGGCGCTGGCGGCGTGCAATTCCGCGACCATCGGCAGCGACTCTAGCCGCAACGACGACGACGTGATCGGCAAGATCGGCCAGCTCGATCTTTCGCCGCGTTATCCGAAGCAGGTCCTCCCCGAACAGTCGCCGCAGGCGAGACGCGCCCGGGCCGAGATCTACGGCGGCGCCGACGACGCAAGAGAGGCGAGAGCCGAGGTCACCCAGGCGGCTCCGCTTCCCATCCAGCAGGTCGCAGCGCAGTCGCAGCAGGTCGGCAACGGGTTCGAACTGAATTTCGAGAACACCCCGGTTGCGACCGTCGCCAAGGTCGTGCTCGGCGACATTTTGGGCACCGGCTACACCATCGATCCGCGCATCCAGGGCACCGTCAGTCTGTCCTCGGTGCGCCCCGTTCCCAAATCCGACGTTCTGTATGTGCTCGAGAACGCGCTTCGCCTGTCGGGCACGGCGCTGGTCCGCGATGCCTCGGGCTATCGGCTGATTCCGCTTGGCGACGCGGTCGGCGCGGGCAATGTCGAGTCGGCCGGAGGCGCGGCAGAGCCCGGCTACGGCGTTTCGGTGGTGCCGCTGCAATATGTCTCGGCTCAGACGCTTCTCAAGCTGCTGGACAGCTTTGCGCTCAAGCCGGGCACCGTGCGCGCCGATCCCGGCCGCAACCTCCTGCTGATCCAGGGCACGGGCGCCGAGCGCAAGACCGCGATCGATGCCGCGCTCAGCTTCGATGCGGACTGGATGCGCGGTCAATCGGTCGGGATCTTTCCCATCGTCAACGGCAATCCCGAGCCGATCGTCACCGAGCTCGAAAAGATCATGGACACCGGCGACAGCGGCCTCGGCCAGAACGTGGTCAAATTCCAGACCGTCAGCCGGATGAACGCCATCATGGTCATCTCCCGCAAGCCGGGACTGCTGCACACCGCGGAGACCTGGATCAAGCGGCTGGATGGTGCCAACTCGCTGCGCAACAGCGTTCACGTCTACCACGTCAAATATGGCGAGGCGCGCCAGATGGCGAAGGTGCTGAACGACATGTTCACCGGCAATTCGGGCAATGCGGACGCGGCGTCGAATGACCTCGCCCCCGGCTCGGGCGCATCATCGAGCTCGAGCATGGAACGGCTGTCGGCTGCCGGCACGCTGTCGCAGTCGAATGGTTTCGCAAGCCAGAGCCAGGCAAACCAGGGAACTAACGGCCTGGTCGCCAATCGCGGTTTTGGCGGGACACCACCCCCGACCCCGGTGAACCTCGACCAGAATTCGGATTCACGCAGTTCGTCCGCGAGCGGCAAGGCGCTGATGGAAGGCGTGCGGATCACGCCCGACGTCGTCAACAACACGCTACTGATCTATGCCGACCGGGAGAATTACCGGCTGATTGAAAGCACCTTGCGGCAGTGCGACCGTCCGCAGCTGCAGGTCGCGATCGACGCGACGATCGCCGAGGTCACGCTCAACGACACCTTGAGCTACGGCGTGCAGGCCTATCTGACCAGCAAAAACCTTGGCCTTGGGACCGACAAGGGATCGCTGCTCAACACTACCTCCACGTCGGCGCCGACCACCGTCGCCTCCGCGGCAGGGTCGATCACCAATGCCTTCCTGAACCGTGCCTTCCCCGGCTTCAACTTCCTGATTGGATCGGAATCCCAGCCGAGCGCAATCCTCGATGCCCTGCATACGGTGACCGACGTCAAGGTGCTGTCGAACCCCTCGCTGGTCGTGATCGACAACCAGGTCGCGACCTTGCAGGTCGGCGATCAGGTGCCGGTCTCGACCGGCAGCGCCACCGTGCTCACCACGAGCAACACCGTCGTCAACACGATCGACTATCGCAACACCGGAATCATCCTGCGCGTGGCGCCGCGGGTCAACGAGAACGGCAATGTCCGTCTCGAGATCGAGCAGGAGATCAGCAACGTCTCCCAGGCCACCGCCAACACCCTGACGCCGACGGTCGCCGAGCGCAAGGTGAAGAGCTCGGTTGCGGTGGCGAGCGGCCAGACCGTGCTGCTGGCCGGCCTGATCAGCGAGACCCATCAGGGCACGCGCAACGGCATTCCGGCCGTCGACCAGATTCCGGGTTTTGGGGACCTGTTCGCTCATAACGATCGCTCGCACGCACGGACCGAACTGATCATCTTCATCCGCCCGCAGATCATCCGCGACGGCACCGATGCCCACTACGTCGCCGAGGAACTGCGCTCGAAACTGCGCGGCACCATCAAGCCGGTGTCGACCAGCGCACTGCAGGGACCACGGGTGCAATGATGATGCGACGTCCGACGAGACTTTTGGTGCGCATGGCCCTGGCTGCCGGCCTCGCGGCGATCTCGCCGGCGACCGGCGGCTCACTGCGCGACGGCCAGGCGTCTTTTTCGCGCGGCGATTATATTCGGGCCGCGCGGCTGCTCGCACCGATCGCCCGGCGCGGCAATCCGCGCGCCATGACCATGCTGGGCTACATGTACGACAACGGTTTTGGGGTCCCGCAATCCTACGACGCCGCCGTCGAGCTCTACAGCGGCGCCGCCCAACGCGGCGACCCTATCGCGCAGCATCTGCTCGGCCTGATGTATGACAAGGGGCATGGCGTCGATCGGGACGACGTGCTGGCCTACAAATGGCTGAGCCTGGCCGCGGGCGCCGCGCCGTTCCGCGAGCGCGAACCTTATTTGCGTATTCGCAACGCCGTTGCCTCGAAGATGTCGCCCAATCAGATCGTCGAGGGCCAGCGGCTGGCGCTGGGCTGGCGAAGAAGCTGACGTTCACTTCGGACGTGCCATGAGCTGTAGTCCTCCTCTTCATCGATTTGCCGACCATCCCGACGGCGGCAATGCGTTGCCGCGGTTCGATGCTGATGTGTCCGGCGCTGCGCAGGACGATGGCGGAATGACGAGATCACCGGAGGCGGCCGATCTGTCGGCAGACGAGTTCGCCGACGAAATCGCCCGGCTGACTGGCTTGCCACGGATCCCATTGCCGGCGCTGCTGGCGGCCAAGCCGCTGGCCAGGCATTTTTCACGGCGCTTTCTTCGGGAGACGATGGTCTTCCCGTTTGAATCCGCCCAGCACAGGCCGTGCCTTGCGATCACCGATCCCCGCGACACCGCGGCCGCCGCACGGGCCGCGGAGCTGGTGTTCGGCGGCGCGATCGATATCGTGGTGGCCTCGTCCGAGGACATTGCCACCGCCCTGAACCGCCTTGCGGGCGAGGACGAGGTCCAGGCGCGCGACGGTGGCGCGGACGAACCGCAACCTCGCGACGACGACATCGAGAGCCTGCGCGACCTCGCCAGCGGCGCGCCGGTCGTGCGTGCCGTCAACGATCTGTTCGAACTTGCGGTCGAGCTGCGCGCCAGTGACATTCATGTCGAGGCGACGCGATCCGGACTTTCGGTCCGGCTGCGCGTCGACGGCCTGCTGCGGCCGGTGCCGGGACCGGCCGGTGTGCTGCCGCAAGCCGTCATCTCGCGGATCAAGATCGTTGCCGGATTGAATATCGCGGAACGGCGCCTGCCGCAGGACGGCGCGGCGCGGCTGCGCGTCGGCCGCCTCGAGCTCGATGTCCGCGTCGCCGTGATGCCGACGCAGCATGGCGAGTCGGCGGTGATCCGGCTGCTGCCGAAGGACCGCGGGCTGCTTGCGATCGACAAGCTGGGTTTCGCTGCGCGAGACGATCGATCGCTGCGCCGCCTGCTGGCGCTGCCGCACGGCATGATCGTGATCTGTGGGCCGACCGGCAGCGGCAAGACGACGACGCTGGCCACGGCGCTCTCGATCCTCAACGAACCAACGCGAAAAATCCTCACCATCGAGGACCCGGTCGAGTACGAGATTCCCGGCATCAACCAGTCGCAGGTCAAGCCCGCGATCGGACTGACCTTCGCATCCGCCCTGCGATCCTTCGTGCGGCAGGATCCCGATGTCATCATGGTCGGCGAGGTGCGCGACAGCGAGACCGCCCATGTCGCGGTTCACGCCGCACTGACCGGCCATCTGGTGCTGACCACGCTGCATACCGAAAACGCCGCGGCTGCGGTGCCGCGGCTGATCGATCTCGGCGTCGAGGATTTTCTGCTGCGCTCGACGCTCCGCGCGGTCATCGCCCAGCGTCTGGTGCGCAGGCTGTGCGAACGTTGCAGGTCGAAGAAGGTGCTTTCCAAGGCCGACATGTCGGCCGATCCGCGCTACGTCGCAGTCGGCTTCGACGTCGGCGATGAGGTCTACGAACCCAGAGGATGCGAAAGCTGCGGCGGCGCCGGCTATCGGGGCCGGCTCGGCATCTTCGAAGTGCTGGAATTGACCCCGGAGATCCGTTCGCTGATCCAGGGCACGACCGACGCAGCGGCGATCGATTGCGTCGCGATCCAGACGGGAATGACGACGATGCTCGATGACGGCGTGACCAAGTGCCGCTCCGGAGCCACCTCCGTCTCCGAAGTCCTTCGCGTCACCACGGTACGGTGAGATCGTGAGCAATTTTCGCTACCGCGCGCTGACCCAGACCGGTGACATCGTGCACGGGACGATCTCGGCCGCGACGGCGAAAGAGGTGATCGACCGGATCGAGTATCTCCGCCTGCTGCCGATCGAGACCGTCGAGGAGAAGGCCGCAGGCCCGGTCTCGCGCGACAGCTTCTCCCTGTTCGGCCGTCCCACCGCGGCCGATGTCACGACCTTCACGCGCGACCTTGCGCTCCTGATGAAGGCCGGGGCGCGGCTGGAGGATTCGCTCGAACTTCTGGCTGGTGACGCCGACATCGGACGGCTGCGTCCGACCGTCGGCAAATTGCGCTCCGGCATCCTTGCCGGCGAGAGTTTTGCCGAGGCGCTGGCGCGTCATCCGGCGCTGTTTCCGGCCATGTATGTCGCGCTGGTCAAGGTCGGCGAAGTCTCGGGCACACTCGATCACGTGCTCGAGGTGCTGGGCGCCGAGCGGGCGCGCGCGGAGGCCATGCGTCGCAAGCTCACCGATGCGATGCAGTACCCGCTTTTCGTGCTGATCGCCGCCTGCTGCGTGATGCTGTTCTTCTTCATCTTCGTGCTGCCGCAGTTTTCGGCCGTGCTGCGCGACTTCGGTGCCAAGACCGACGCCACCATCAACACCTTCCTCGACATCTCCGACTTTCTGCGCGGCAATGCCACGGCGCTGGCGCTGGCAGCCATTGCCGTGCTTGCTGCCGGCCTCGTGCTGTTCCGGCGTGCAAGCTTTCGCGCCGCCGTCGTATCGCAGCTTTCCCGCCTGCCGGGCATTTCGACGGTGTTCCGATTTTATCGCACCAGCCTGTTTTGCCGCAATCTGGCGATCCTGCTTGGCAGCGGCCTGACGCTGACCGCGACGCTACGCATCCTGATCGACATTATGTCGGTGACGGGCGGCGGCCCGGCCTGGAGCGCGGCGGCCGACCGCGTCCGGCATGGCGGCAAGCTGTCCGAGGCGCTGGCGGCGGCGAACACGCTTCCCGCGATGGCCACCCGCATGCTCCGGCTCGGCGAGGAGACCGGCCAGTTGCCAGTGCTGGCCGGCCGTGTCGCCGAATTCTACGAGGCCAAGCTGCAGCGCAGCCTCGATCGCATCGTCGGCATCGTCGGACCGGCCGCGATCATTCTGATCAGTTCCGTCGTTGGAGGCCTCATCGTCTCTGTCATGACCGCGCTTTTGTCGGTCACCCAACTCGTCGGCTAGCACAGGGGAATAGCGAAATGAAAATGCATGGGATCAGCGGCATGGCGCGGCGCGCGCATGTCGAGAGCCATGAGCGCCAGCGCGGCTTCACGCTGGTCGAGATGCTGGTCGTCATTGCAATCATCGGAATGATCATGGGGCTGATCGGGCCGCGCGTGCTGAACTATTTGAGCGAATCCCGGGTCAAGACCGCAAAGATCCAGATCCAGAGTTTTTCGAGCGCGCTCGACCTGTTCTATCTCGACACCGGACGATATCCGACCTCGTCGGAAGGATTGGCCGCACTGGTGCGGCCGACGTCCAACATACCGGGCTGGGCCGGACCGTATCTGAAGGGCGGCAACGTCCCGAGCGATCCCTGGAACAACCCTTACGTCTACCGCTCGCCCGGTCAGCACGCACCGTACGACATCGTGTCGTACGGCTCCGACGGGCAGGAAGGCGGCACGGATCTGGCGGCCGATATCTCCTCGGCAACCACTGTTGGCGCCAAATAGCGATGCGCGGCTGCAGCGGATCCGAGACCGGCTTCACTCTGCTCGAGGTGGTGTGCGTGCTCGCGATCGTCGGTCTGCTGGCGACCGTGCTGCTGCCCAATCTGCCGCGGCAGACCTCGCGGCCGCGCCTCGAAGCCTATGCGATCGAGACCGCGGCGCTGCTCAAGGCCGATCGAAGCGCTGCGATCAGGCGCGGGTCAGAGGTGGAGACGCGGGTCGATGCACCGGCCCGTTCGGTGCGCTCGGGCGCGAGCGGAGAGATTGTCCGCTTCCCCGAGGACGTGCGCTTCGAAACGCTGCTGCCGCGCAATTGCGACAACCGCCCCGCATTCGCAACCATCAGCTTCTTCGCGTCGGGAATGTCCTGCGGCGGCGTCATCACGCTCACCCATCTCGATGCAGGTTATGAAATCCGCGTCAACTGGCTGACTGGAAGGATCGAGATTGTCCCGAACGCTGGTCGCTCCAAACGATAGGGCCGCAGCCGGCTTCACCCTGATCGAGACGCTGGTCGCGCTCGCGGTCGTGGCCTGCTCGCTGCTCGCCATCGGTGCGCTGATGGGATCTAATGCGCGCGGCAGCCGGCAGCTCGAACAGCACGTCGCGCTGGTGCAGGCAGCCTACAACGCCCTATGGCTGGCCTTTCCGTCGCGTTTATCGCCCGACTCCCCGGTGCAGTCCGGCGAGTCGATGGCCCATGCCTGGCGCGCGGAAGCCGAGCCGTTTGCGATCGATATGGGCGCACCGACCGGCGACGTAGCCTGGATACCGCAAAAGATCACGCTCAAGGTTCGGTCGAGCTCAGGCGCGGCGATCGAGCTGGAAACGGTCCGGCTGTTTCGAAGGCCTGCGCAATGAGATCAGTGGTGACCAACAACTCTCAATCGGGCTTCACGCTGATCGAGACTCTCGCGGCGATGGCGCTGATGGGGCTGATCATTTCCGTGCTGGTTGCGATCACCTCGCAATGGCTGCCGAACTGGAATCGCGGCCTCGACCGGATTCAGCGCAGTGAATTGGTCAGCGTTGCGCTGGATCGGATCAGCGCCGATATCGCGGCGTCTGAATTCATCCGGCCGAATGGTCAGACCAAGACCGTCCTGTTCGATGGATCGGAGCGCTCGATCACGCTGACCAGGGCCGCGCTCGGACCGAATGCAGGCGGCGGCCTCGACCTTATTCGCGTCGCCGAGAGCGGCGATCGCGGTGGTGTCACCCTGACGCGGACGCGCGCGGCGTTCGCGCCGGGGGCCGCGGCACCGAACTTTGTGGATCCCGTCGTGCTGCTGCGCACGCCCTACCGCGTTTCATTCTCCTATGCGGGCGCCGACCGGATGTGGAAGCCGTCGTGGCGCGATGCCGAAA
>Ga0213876_10001556_pt1 | contig 14102 bp, 15 predicted proteins | sample BarmaccomBMRX_R9_FD_160113 | JGI IMG/M metagenome (GOLD analysis project Ga0213876, IMG submission 160113) | Root-associated microbial communities from Barbacenia macrantha in rupestrian grasslands, the National Park of Serra do Cipo, Brazil - RX_R9 | ecosystem: Host-associated > Plants > Roots...
ATTTCCATCAACGTCAAACGCTTATCGGGCTTCGCCTCAACAAGCTGCACCGCCGCGCGACCCTCGAGGATACGCCGGCGATCCGTGGCATGATCGAGCATGTGAAGCATCTCGTGCGCGTGGTCGAGGCGCAGTGAGGAGAGTGGAATGAAGCTCAACGAGATTTCCGACATTCCCGGCGCCCTCAAGGCGAGGAAACGCGTGGGTCGGGGCATCGGCTCGGGCAAAGGCAAGACCGCGGGACGAGGCGTTAAGGGTCAGAAGGCGCGTACCGGTGTCGCGGTGAAGGGCTTCGAGGGGGGGCAGATGCCGCTCCACCGCCGTTTGCCGAAGCGCGGCTTTCGCAGTCTCTCCAGGCGGGAGCTGAACGAGGTCAATCTCGATCGCATCCAGGTGGCGCTCGACGCCGGCAAGCTTGCCGCGGGCAAGACGATCGACGTCGCGGCGCTGGTGGCGAGCGGCGTTTGCCGCAGCTCGCGAAGCGGCGTCAAGCTCCTCGGGCGCGGTGAGTTGAAGTCGAAGCTTTCCTTCGAGGTGGAAGGCGCGTCGAAAGCGGCGGTGGCCTCCGTCGAGAAGGCCGGCGGCTCGGTGAAGATAAGGACGCAGGAAGCACCCGCGCCTTGATCATCGCTTGCTGAACACCTACGTCCTGGCTCAGTTCGGACAGGCGGTCACGTGCGTCGCGGGGCTTGGCCGGCCGGTTGATGCGGGTCGAGAGCAGATGCGGAGATAGACATGGCTTCGGCCGCCGAGCAAATCGCCTCCAATTTCAATTTCGGCGCCTTTGCCAAGGCCGAGGAACTGAAAAAGCGCATCTGGTTCACGCTGGGCGCGCTCGTCGTTTATCGGCTCGGCACCTACATCCCCATGCCGGGCATCAATCCGGATGCCTTGGCCGATACGTTCAAGCAGGCGCAGGGGGGCATTCTCGGCCTCTTCAACATGTTCTCGGGCGGAGCCGTCGGACGGCTCGCGATCTTTGCCTTGAACATCATGCCGTATATTTCGGCGTCGATCATCATTCAGCTTCTCACCTCCCTTTCGCCCCAGCTCGAGGCTTTGAAGAAGGAAGGTGAAGCCGGTCGCAAGGTGCTCAACCAATACACGCGCTACCTCACCGTCCTGCTTGCCGTGTTCCAGGCTTATGGAATCGCGGTCGGGCTCGAAGCCTCGAGCGGGAATGTGGTCCTTCAGCCGGGCATGTTCTTTCGCATCTCGACGGTGATCACGCTTACGGGCGGCACGCTCTTTCTCATGTGGCTCGGCGAGCAGATCACGAGCCGAGGCATCGGCAACGGCTCCTCGTTGATCATCTTCTCGGGTATCGTGGCCAATCTGCCGACCGCCTTTTTAAACATGCTGGCACTCGGGCGCGAGGGCAAGAACTCCACGGTCCTCATCTTGGGCGTCATCGTCATGGCCGTGGCGGTGATTTGTTTTTGCGTGTTCATGGAGCGAGCGCAGCGGCGGCTTTTGATCAACTATCCGAAGCGCCAGTCCGGCAACCGCGTTTACGAAGCGAATACGTCCTTCTTGCCGCTGAAGCTAAACACCTCCGGCGTCATTCCGCCGATCTTCGCCTCGTCGCTCCTCTTGCTGCCGGCAACTCTCGCAAGCTTCTCGCGCAATGACGGAACCGGCATCATCGGGGCTATGTCGACCTATCTCGGTCACGGGCGCCCGCTGTACATGATCCTCTATGTGGCTCTCATCGTATTCTTCGCCTTTTTCTATACGGCGATCGTGTTCAACCCGCAGGAGACGGCCGATAACTTGAAGAAACATGGCGGCATCATCCTGGGCATTCGGCCCGGCGAGCGCACCGCAAGCTATATCGATACGATCCTCACGCGGATCACGGTGATCGGCGCGGCCTACCTCGCCATCATTTGCCTGATTCCCGAAATCCTGGTGTCGTCAGCGGCGCTCCCCTATTACTTCGGCGGGACATCACTTCTCATCGTGGTGAGCGTGACGATGGACACGGTGGCACAGATCAACGGTCACCTTTTGGCACACCAATATGAGGGCCTGATCAAGAAATCGAAGCTGCGAGGCCGGCGTCGATGAGGCTCGTGCTGCTCGGACCGCCAGGAGCCGGCAAGGGCACCCAGGCGGCGAGGCTCGTGGCGAAATACCAGATTTTGCACCTGTCGACGGGCGACATGCTGCGCGCGGCGACCGAGGCGGGGACGCCGACGGGCCTTGCCGCGAAGGAGATCATGGCCCGTGGCGAGCTCGTTCCGGATTCGGTGGTGGTCAAGATCATCGAGGATCGGATCGCCGAGAGCGATGCCGCGAAGGGCTTCGTGCTTGACGGCTTCCCACGCACGGTTGCGCAAGCCCGATCGCTCGACACCATGCTCGCCGCAAAGGCCCAAAAGCTCGACGCTGTCATCGAGCTCGAAGTCGATCCCGAGAAGCTCGTCGATCGCATCGTGAAGCGTGCGGAGGAGGCGAGGCGCTTGGGGTTGCCCGTCCGCAAGGACGACGATCCTGCGGTCTTCGCTACGAGACTTGCCGCCTATCGGGCGCAAACCGCTCCCGTCTCAGCCTATTACCGGGAAACCGGCTTGCTGAAGGCGGTAAATGGCATGGAGCCTATCGATGCGGTGACGCGTGCGCTCGGCACCGCGCTCGAGAGGCATTTGCATGTATGATCTGCGGAAGCTTGTGTTGACGAAAAGGGCCAATGGCCCTAGAAGCGGCGCGAACCGAGGATGACGTTCGCAGTTGGCCGGGCAACCGTGCCGGCTGCTTTGTGTTTGTCGCCGGGATTTGATTCCGCAACATTTTGCATGATGGGGACGTGGTGAACGTTCCGCCTGAAGGAGAAGCGGCGTGGCTCGCATTGCTGGCGTCAATATACCGACCAATAAGCGCGTTGCGATCGCGCTGCGGTATATCTACGGAATCGGCCCCACGAACGCGCAGATCATCTGCGATAAGGTCGGGATTCCGGCCGAGCGGCGCGTCTTTCAGCTCACGGATCAGGAAGTCCTGCAAATCCGCGAGATGATCGACCGCGATTACATGGTCGAGGGCGATCTTCGTCGCGATGTGGCGGTGAACATCAAGCGCCTGATGGATTTGGGGGCTTATCGGGGGCTTCGTCACCGTCGTGGCCTGCCCGTGCGGGGCCAGCGCACCCATACCAACGCACGCACCCGCAAGGGCAAGGCAAAGCCGATCGCCGGCAAGAAAAAGTAACTCGCTTCGTCAGCGCAGCTTTGGCGCAACAACATTGTCGCTCGGGCGTATCGTCGGGCGTTGGGAGAACGGAACATGGCTAAGGAAGCCGGTCGCGTCAGGCGGCGCGAACGCAAGAACATCGCCTCTGGCGTCGCGCATGTGAATGCGAGCTTCAATAACACGATGATCACGATCACCGATGCGCAGGGGAATGCCATCTCCTGGTCGTCATCGGGCGTCATGGGTTTCAAGGGCAACCGAAAGTCGACGCCTTATGCGGCGCAAGTGGCGGCGGAGGACGCGGCCCGCAAAGCGCAAGAGCATGGGGTCAAGATGATAGAGGTCGAGGTTTCGGGACCCGGGTCGGGTCGCGAATCGGCGCTACGCGCCTTGCAGGCCTCGGGCTTCACCGTCACCTCCATTCGCGACGTGACGCCCATTCCTCACAATGGCTGCCGGCCGCGCAAGCGCCGGCGCGTATGAACCGGACACGCCTTTCGCGTCCGATCTTATCGATTTCGCTTCGCGCTTGAGCGGAGCCGAGCTGTCAAAGGAAATTGGCCGTGATGCACAAGAACTGGCAAGATCTGATCAGACCCTCGAAGCTCGAGGTCTCGTTCAACGACGCTGCGCACCGCGTGGCGACCGTCGTCGCCGAACCGCTCGAGCGCGGCTTCGGCACCACGCTCGGCAATGCGCTTCGCCGCGTGCTGTTGTCTTCGCTTCAGGGAGCCGCCGTCACCTCGATTCAAATCGACGGCGTGCTCCACGAGTTCTCCTCGATCGCGGGCGTGCGCGAGGACGTGACGGACATCATCCTCAACGTGAAGACAATCGCGTTGAAGATGCAGAGCGATCAGCCCAAGCGCTTGACCTTGCGCAAGCAGGGGCCTGGAAGCGTCAAAGCCGGCGACATCACGGTCAGCGGCGACATGCAGATCCTCAACCCCGAGCTCGTCTTGTGTACGCTCGACGAAGCAGCCGAATTCCGCATGGAGCTCACGGTCGCGAACGGCAAGGGCTATGTGCCGGCCGACAAGAATCGCGCCGAGGACGCTCCGATCGGCCTCATTCCGGTCGACAGTCTTTTCAGCCCGGTGAAGAAGGTCTCCTACCGTGTTGAGAACACCCGCGAGGGCCAGGTGCTCGATTACGACAAACTCACCATGACGATCGAGACGAATGGAGCGGTGTCCCCCGATGATGCTGTCGCTTACGCGGCGCGCATCATCCAGGATCAGCTGAACGTCTTTGTGAATTTCGAGGAACCCCGCAAGGAGCAGGCCGTCTCCGTTTCGGCGCCCGAGCTTCCCTTCAACCCCGCGCTTCTCAAGAAGGTCGACGAGCTCGAGCTCTCGGTGCGCTCGGCGAACTGCCTCAAGAACGACAATGTCGTTTACATCGGCGACCTCATCCAGAAATCGGAAGCGGAGATGCTGCGCACGCCCAATTTCGGGCGCAAGTCGCTGAACGAGATCAAGGAGGTGCTCGCCACCATGGGGCTGCATCTCGGCATGGAGGTCACAGGCTGGCCGCCGGAGAATATCGAGGAGCTGGCCAAGCGCTTCGAGGAGCACTATTGAGACGGAGCTTGAAAGCTCCGATTGGGAAGAGCGCCAGCAGGATCGACCATGTACCACCGCAAAAGCTATCGCCGCTTCGGCCGTTCTTCCGAGCATCGGCAAGCGATGTTTGCCAATCTCGCGGCCGCGCTCATCAAGCATGAGCAGATCGTCACTACGCTGCCGAAGGCAAAGGACCTGCGCCCGGTCGTGGAGAAGCTCGTCACGCTCGGCAAGCGCGGCGACCTTCATGCCCGCCGCCAAGCCATGGCCAAGATCGGCGATGAGCAAATGGTCAAGAAGCTGATCGAGGTGCTCGGGCCGCGCTACAAGGAAAGACAGGGCGGCTACACGCGCATCCTGAAGGCTGGCTATCGCTACGGGGATGCCGCACCCGTCGCGGTGATCGAGCTCGTGGATCGCGACGTCGATGCCAAGGGCCTGGATTCGGGGCCGACGCAAAAAACCGAAGTGGTCGAGTCGGCCGCCGCTTAAGCAGGTGGCCTGCACGGCAAGCTCGAAGGGCGCCCTAAGGCGCCCTTTTTCGTCTTCGCATTCGCTCTTCGCAAAGGAAAGCTCGGCGGCTGGTCGTCACCATGAGTTGAAGATGCGCGGTGTTGCTTTTTTGGCTCGGTGCCCTTTGTCTTGGATTGTTATTATTGGATATGGCAAAGGGGAGAAATCAGGATGTCGTTCGTGGAACAGGCAGCGCTACGAGGCAAAGCGGCGATGCGCTCGGCCAGTTTTGGACGCCTTGCGAGCGCATCGACGCAAAGAAACTTGGGTCCACGGCTCGGGGCCATGTTGGGGCTGCTGGCCTTTGCGCTCTGTGCGCCCGCGCAAGCACAGGGTAGCAAGGGGAGCGAACGCAATTGGGTCGCCGCTTGGACCGCCTCGGCGCAAGGGCCTTATCCGATCGGCAACCCGACCGCGCAACCCGAGCTCAAATTCGCCCTGCCATCGGCAGATCGGGGCGCAACGGATCAGACCTTTCGCCTGATCGTGCGTCCCGATGTTTGGGGCGGCGAGGCGCGGATCCGTCTTTCGAATGCGTTCGGCAACAAGCCCGTCACCTTCGATGATGTCGAGCTTGCCTTGCAATCGAGCGGCAGTGCGCTCGTGCCCCATACGAGCCGACCCGTGACCTTCGAAGGCAAGGCGAGCGTCACTGTGCCGGCAGGTCAAAGCGCGCTCAGCGACATGGTCGCGCTGTCCTGGGTGAAGGACAGGAACGATCCCCTCCTTGCCAATCGCAAGCTCGCCGTGAGCTTTCATGTGGCGGGCGAGAGCGGGCCGATCACTTGGCACGCCAAGGCGCTCACCACGAGCTATATCTCGCCGCCGGGCTCAGGCTCACACGGACGCGAGGAAAGCGAGATCAGCTTTCCGTTCTCTTCGACCTCCTGGTATTTCCTCGATGAGGTCCAGATGGCGGTGCCGGACGCGCGTACCATCGTCGCGTTCGGCGATTCGATAACCGACGGCACGGCCTCCACTCTCAACGAAGACGATCGTTGGCCGGACGTGTTCTCGCGTCGCGTCCATGCTGCCTTCGGCAATCGATTCAGCGTCGTGAACGAGGGGATCGGCGGCAATATGGTGATCGGGCCCTCGAACTACGCGAGCCAACCTTTTGCCGGCGGCCCCGCGGCGCTCGACCGGCTCGACCGCGACCTGTTGAGCCTGCCGCATGTGACGAAGGTGATCTTCCTCGAAGGCATCAACGATTTCGGGAACGCCGGAGCGGAGCCCGAGAAGGTGGAGGCCGGCATACGCGCTTTTGTGGACAAGCTCCGGGCTCGCATTCCCGCCGTGAAGCTCTACATCGGGACGCTCACCTCGGCGGTGAACAGCACGAATGCGGGCTATGGTGCACCGGTGGTCGAAGAGAAACGGCGCGCTTTCAATCAGTTCATCCGCTCTGCCGATATCTTCGACGGCGTCATCGACTTCGACGCGGCGACCATCGACCGAAACACCGGGGAGTTGAAGGCGCAGTTTCAGCCGAATTCCACGACTGGCGGGCCGGGAGACAAGCTTCACCCCAATCGCGCCGGTTATGCGGCGATGGGCCAAGCGATCGATTTCGCGAAGGTCTTCGGCGCCGAGCCCTGATGATCTGGTCTGCCGGCGATGAAGTTAAATCGGGCATTCGATCATCTCTCGCGTTCGGATCACAAAAGAAGCCCGATTAACGATCTTGACGCTAAAATTTGCTAACGAGCAATCGAACGCTAGCTAACGTGCGTTAGACATCAATCAGGGCATTAAGATGAGTATCGGACGAACTTCCCCTGAGCGGCTATGGCAAACGGACAAGGTTACTTTGTTGGATAGTGCGGCGCTTGCAGATGCGACGGCAAAGATCCTGAAGGGCGGCGTGCTCGGAACAAATGAGAAAAAGTATGATACCCATAAAGTTTCCAGCGAATTGATCGAGATGCTCTTTGGCGAATTGCGGGACAGTTCTGGCGTCCACGTCGAAACTGCGCTCGCAGCGTTGGGGGCCGTGGCCGGTTTCTCTTGCCAAATGGCGCTTCGCGAGACCATCATTAAATCTGGGCAACTGACCGAAGATAAGGTCTTTGCCGCCGTGAAGACCAAAAATGGTGACACCTTTTATTTCGGTGGTTCACTGAACGAAATTCTATTTGCAAATAAGCCGGGAGCTCTTTCGATTTATGAGTTCGTCGGCGGCGCGGCTCAGAAGCTAGGTGCTAAGAAGCTGCCGAATATCAATGAGATCGTGAAATATGAGGCGATTACTTTAGGGGGCGACGATTTTGGTGGCCTGCGCCTACCTAATAATCACATGCCGAAATCGAAGCCGATTTCGCTGTTAGATAAATTTTGGAATCCGTTTCGCAATTTTCTTTTGATTAATGTGCCAACACCAATGCACTGGCCCTTCGTTTTGGGATTAAGTGCACAAATGATTATCATCGAGGCGAAGGAAGTTATTGATCCCGGTTTGGCTGCCGAGATTGTCATGCAGTCGGCTATTCCCATGGCTAAGATTGACCCTAGCAAAATACATCTCGCCTACTTCCAGATAAAATGATTGTAGACGAATTAGACCCTCTATTCGGTCCTTAGCTCAGCTTCTTGCGCCCGAGTTCTGCCAAGAGCTCCTGGACGAGGTGCTCAAGCCCAGGCTCATTGCGTGATCGCTTCAGTCGCTCCGCCGCAAGCGGATCCGCGACAAGCTCGAGCGGGGGCTCGTTGCGCGATCGCTTCATGCGCTCTGCGGCGAGGATCGTCCGCAGATCGGCGAATGTCCGGTTGAGATCGTCATTGACGAGCACGTAATCGAAATCGCGCCAATGAGAAATTTCCGCCGCGGCTGAAGCGAGGCGCTTTTGGATGGTGCTCTCGTCGTCCTCCGCTCGCCGGCGCAGCCGCTCGACAAGCTCTGGAATTGAGGGTGGCAGGATGAAGACGCTCGCGACATCGCTTCGCATCGCCTTGTAGACCTGCAACGTTCCCTGAACGTCGATGTCGAAGAGGTAGTCGCGGCCGGCCTCGAGCGCGGTTTCGACCGGCCTGCGAGGCGTGCCGTAGAAATTTCCGTGCACTTGTGCCCATTCGAGAAGCTCGCCACGCTCGCGCAACATTTCGAATTGGTGCTTGTCGATGAAGTGATAGTGCAGGGCGTCGACCTCGCTCGGTCGGCGCAACCTCGTCGTGACCGAGACCGATAGAGTGAGCCGATCATCGGCCTGCAACAAGAGCCGGCTCAACGTGGATTTGCCCGCGCCGGATGGCGAAGCGATGATGAGGATGAGCCCACGGCGGGGAAGGGGCTTTGTCTCCCTCGACGGTTGTGGGGTGGTCGTCATTCGACGTTCTGCACCTGCTCACGCCATTGTTCCACGACGGACTTCAGCTCGAGCCCGATGCGTGAGAGCGCCACGTCATTTGCTTTTGCCGTGAGCGTGTTCGCCTCGCGCGAAAACTCCTGCGCCAGGAAATCGAGCCGCCGCCCGATGGCGCCTCCCCTGGCCAGGAGTTCGCGTGCCGCACCGACATGGGCGCGCAAGCGATCGATTTCCTCCCGCACATCCGCGCGGCTCGCGATCAGAACGGCCTCTTGATGCAGGCGATCGGGATCAAAACTGCCTGAAGCATCCAGAAGCTCCCGCACTTGTTTCGCGAGGCGCTCGCGCACGGCAGGGGGCTGTCGAGCGGGGCAGGTGTCGGCCGCATCCGTGAGCCGTTCGATCGTCGCCAAATGCGCGGTGAGCACAGCTTCCAGCCTTGCGCCCTCCTCGCCGCGAGCGTGCGCCACGGCCTCGAGCGCCACGCCGAAAGCCGCCGTAAAAGCCGAAGCTGTTGACTCCCGTGCCTCTTCGCTTTCACCCGTCTCCTCGCCTCCCGCCACGCCGCGAAGCGCGAGAAGGGGCGCAATTTCGGGAGGCGGAAGACCGTGCCGCAGCGCCGCGCGCGCCGCGGCGCCCACGAGCGCATCGAGAACCGCTTCGTTCACCAGCGGGGCGCCGGCTTGCATTTCGCGAGCGGCGCTCAGGGCGGCGAAGATGGAGCCGCGCTGCAGCTTGCCGGTGACTGCGCGCCGCAGAGGTTCGGCCAGAGCTTCGAAGCCTGCCGGAAGCTTGAATTTCACCTCGAGGCCGCGCCCATTCACGCTGCGGATCTCCCAGGCGAACCGCCAGGGACCATGGCTGCCCGTCTCCCGGGCAAATCCGGTCATGCTTTGCAAAGACATGGTCTGACCCGAAAAGATCGATTCGCAACGGCAGCCGCTCGTGCTGATAGCTTCGGCTCCCACATGTCGCAAGACAGAGCCTGCACCCAGGTGAGTCTCGTCGAGAGGAATTTGCGATGTGGACGAGCGGGAAGGGAGGCGGGAACAGGCGCGGTGGGGCGTGCCGCTCTGCTTACTTCAGGCTAGGCACGGTTTTCGCAGAATTGAGATCGAAGGTCTTGTTGTTGAGCGGGTCCTTCTTTGTCCCCGCAACCGCGTCGAAGGCGATCGGACGGCGGGCGGAAGTCGCGCCAGCACTCGAGCCCTGATCCGAGGAGGCGGAGGCGTCGCTGCTTGTTTCGCTGCTCGTGTTGGTGTCGGTCACCGCACTCGGAAGCTTCAGGCCTGCGGTCGCCGCGTCCTGCTCCAGCTTGGCGCGCATGGCCGCGGTGAGGGGCATCGAAGCGAGATTGCCCAGGCTTGCCGAGCTATCGGGGGCGGCGGGAGCGTTCGCCGCTTGCGGGGTGGAACGCCCATTCGTCCCCGGCGCATTGGCGCCGCGCTTTTGCCCCTTGGCGGGAGAGCTTGGCGGGGAAGCCGTGGAAGCGGGCACGTTGCCAGGCGCGCCAACGGTGGCGGCGGGGAACCCTACGCCCGGTGTCACCGGTGCCCCGAAGCTCGGTGCGGACGGAGCGCTGGTGCCGGGCGAATTTGTTCCCGTCGCGCCCGCGGCGCTCGCGGCTGCACGGTCCGCTTCGATTTGTCGCCAACGCGCTACATTGTGCAGATGCTGGTCGAGCGTCTCGGCGAAGACATGGCCTCCAGTGCCGTCGGCCACGAAGTAGAGTTCCTTGGTGCGCGAGGGGTTGGCGACTGCCTCGAGGGCCGCGCGTCCCGGGTTGGCGATAGGACCCGGAGGAAGGCCCTCATTCGTGTAGGTGTTGTAGGGCGTTACCTTGTTGATCTCTTCCTTCGTCAAACCATGCCCGAGAGGCGCCTTGCCGCCGGTCAGGCCGTAGATGATCGTCGGATCGGATTGCAGGCGCATGTTCTTCTGCAGACGATTGAGGAGGACGCCAGCAATGCGCGGGCGCTCATCAGCCTTGCTCGTTTCCTTCTCCACGATCGAAGCGAGAACGACGAGATCTTGCGCCGAGTGAATGGAAAGGTCCGCCGAACGGCGCTTCCAGATATCGTTGAGGGCGGTGCGTTCGGCATCGGCCATCCAGGACAGAATTTTCGCGCGCTGGTCCCCCCGCGTGATCTTATAAGTGTCGGGCAGCAAGGTGCCTTCGCGAGGGATGTCCTTGATATCTCCAGAGAGATCCTCATCGGCTCTCAGGATGGCAACGACTTCCTCGCTCGTCTTTCCTTCCGGGATGGTGACGAAACGATCGATGGTCTTGCCTTCGACGAGGGTATCGATGACGGTCTCGACGCTCGCTCTTGCCGGAAAGAGGAACTCGCCCTTGTGCAGGTGCTGATCGACGCCGAGCATCCTCACCCCGACCGAGAAGACGAGGCCATTGTCGATCACACGCTCGTTCAACAACGTGTCGGCGATCTCCGATGCGCTGTTGCCTCTGATCACGACGGCCTTGTCGACGTCGAGAGGGCCTGGCGTGTGCAGGCGCGTCGCCACGAAATGGATACCCGTCGCGGCGAGCCCCATTCCCAGGAGCACCAAAGTGAAAAGGGCGCTGCCGATGACCACAAAGCGCCCGTGTTCGCGCTTCTTCGCCTCAGGCGGAGGCGGCGGCACGACAGGCTGTATGGCGTCGTTTGGGCTTCTCGGCGCACGCCGAAACGCACCCACGAGCCCGGGCCGGGTCTTCGAGGTGAGTGCCCCGGGTTCGGCCCCACTCGTCATTGCGCATCCTCGTTACGCGAGCCCTGCGGCGCAAATCCGTCCGGGACGCAGAAGATTTTGCCCGGAATCAGTTTTGGCACAAAGCGCTTTGACATGCCCGGTTGATAGGCAGTCAATGTGGCGAAACTCCGCCCCGCAAGCTTCACGGGGCACAGCATTTTTTGTTCACGAGTGCCGTCGGAAGATGACCGACGCGTTGGTTCCCCCGAAGCCGAACGAGTTCGACAGCGCGACCTCGATCTTGCGCCGTTTTGCGACATGGGGAACGAGGTCGATCGCCGTCTCGACCGAGGGGTTGTCGAGATTTATCGTGGGAGGCGCGATCCCGTCCCGAATGGCGAGGATCGAGAAAATCGCCTCGATCGCTCCGGCCGCGCCGAGAAGGTGCCCGGTCGCCGATTTGGTTGACGACATCGCGACCGCCGCGCACGCATTGCCTAGAAGCCGTTCGACCGCATGCAATTCGATTTCATCTCCGAGCGGTGTCGAGGTCCCATGTGCATTGATGTAGTCGAGATCGGCCGCCGAGATGTCGGCTCGTTTAAGAGCCGCCGCCATCGAGCGGTAAGCGCCGTCGCCGTCCTCGGCCGGGGAGGTGATGTGGAAGGCATCGCCCGACAATCCATAGCCGACAATCTCCGCGAGGATGGGCACGCCCCGGGCGAGGGCATGTTCGCGCTCTTCCAGGATGACCGCACCGGCGCCCTCGCCCATAACGAACCCGTCGCGTTGCGCATCATAGGGACGCGACGCTCGCTTGGGCTCATCATTGAAATTGGTGGACAAGGCGCGGCAAGCCGCGAAGCCGGCCAGTGAGAGGCGGTTGATCGGCGATTCCGTTCCGCCGGCCACCATCACCTCAGCATCTCCGAGGGCGATGAGGCGCGCCGCATCACCGATGGCGTGTGCGCCCGTGGAGCAGGCCGTGACGACCGCGTGATTGGGGCCCTTCAGACCGAACTCGATCGACACGTAGCCTGACGCGAGATTAATGAGGCGCCCCGGGATGAAGAAAGGCGATATGCGACGTGGGCCTTTCTCCTTGAGGGTAATCGCCGCTTCGCTGATGCCAGCGAGGCCGCCGATCCCTGACCCCATTAGCACGCCCGTTCGCGTCTGATCCTCGTAGGTCGAAGGGTGCCAATTCGCATGATCGAGCGCCTGGCGCGCCGCTGCCATGGCATAGACGATGAAATCGTCGACCTTTCGCCTTTCCTTGGCTTCCATCCAATCATCGGGATTGTAGCCACCGCCCCCCGCCTCGCCGCGCGGGATGACACAAGCGACTTTCGCCGGCAGATCGGAGACGTCGAGCACATCATCGAGCCGGATCGCACCGCTCTCGCCTGCGGTGAGACGCGACCATGTGGGTTCCACGCCGCAACCGAGCGGCGTCACCATGCCGAGGCCCGTGACCACGACGCGTCGCAAACCATTCCCGGTTGCGCCCCGTGAAGGCTGATGGTCGGCCATGGTCACATGTGTGCAGGCGGATCTTGCCGCAGCAGCTCAGGAGGCCTTGCCTTTTTCGGCCGCCCCCTTCTCGAGGAAATGGATGGCGTCGCCGACCGTCTGGATCGTCTCGGCCGCATCGTCTGGAATCTCGATGCCGAACTCCTCCTCGAAGGCCATGACCAGCTCGACCGTATCCAAGCTGTCGGCGCCGAGGTCGTCGATGAAATTGGCTTTCTCGGTCACCTTGTCGGGTTCAACGCCGAGATGCTCGACGACAATCTTCTTCACGCGCTCGGCGATATCGCTCATCGTTTGATCCTTTGCCACAGTATCAACGGGATCCGGGGCCGCCCAAATCCGTTCTACGCCTATGTTCCGCGGTTGTCGCCAATGCCGACGCAATGCATTGCCGTCCGAATGGTTCAACGAAAGAATGGGCCTCAGGCGAGTCGCGCCAACCTTTCATATTCGCTTGGCTCCTAACATATCCCGCCCGCCCTGGCGAGGGGGAGGGCGGAAGCGGAGGGGGTCCCGTCCACAGCGTTCAAGCCTATGAAATCATGGCCATTCCACCATTCACGTGGATCGTCTGACCGGTCACGTAAGACGCCTCGGCGGACGCGAGATACACGGCGGCCGCGGCAACCTCCTCGCTTGCGCCGAGTCGACCGGCCGGAATGCGGGAGAGAAGATTCTCGCGCTGCTTTTCGTTGAGCGCATCGGTCATCGCTGTCGCGATCATCCCAGGTGCGATGCAATTGACCGTGATCGAGCGGCTCGCCACCTCGGCGGCCAGCGATTTCGTCATGGCGGTGAGCGCTGCCTTCGAGGCGGCGTAATTACCTTGCCCCGGGTTGCCGGTCGCACCCACGATGGAAGTAATGGAGATGATGCGTCCGAAGCGTCGACGCATCATGCCTTTGATCGCGGCGCGCGATAGGCGAAAGGCTGCCGTGAGGTTCACGGCCATGACCTCGTCCCATTCGGCGTCCTTCATTCGCAAGAAGAGATTGTCGCGCGTGAGTCCTGCGTTGTTCACGAGGATGTCGAGGGAGCCGAGGGCGCTTTCCGCGTCGGGCACGAGCTTTTCGAGGGAGGACGAATCCGCAAGATTGGCCACGCAGACATGAGTGCGTGAGCCGAGCGTTGTTGCGAGCGCGTCGAGCGCGTCGCGCCGCGTGCCGGACAAGACAACACTTGCGCCTTGAGCGTGAAGCGCGCGAGCGATGGCGCCCCCGATGCCACCTGAAGCGCCGGTGACGAGCGCGGTCTTCCCGCTGAGATCGAACATGACGAGGGTTCCTGGTCGAGACGCTGTTCA
>Ga0213876_10001557_pt1 | contig 14097 bp, 10 predicted proteins | sample BarmaccomBMRX_R9_FD_160113 | JGI IMG/M metagenome (GOLD analysis project Ga0213876, IMG submission 160113) | Root-associated microbial communities from Barbacenia macrantha in rupestrian grasslands, the National Park of Serra do Cipo, Brazil - RX_R9 | ecosystem: Host-associated > Plants > Roots...
GCACCTCGCCTCCCTCAAGGCAAACGACAAATGTGCGCGCATCACGCACGTCTGCGATGTCGATAGTAACACTCTCCAGAAGTTTGGCGCAGCGGTGCAAAAGAGCTTCGGCGACAAGCCCGCGTTAAACAAAGATTTTCGCAATCTCCTCCGCGCCCAAGATGTCGACGCCATCACCATCGCCACGCCGGATCACTGGCACACGCCCATGGCCATCGATGGCCTCCAGGCCGGCAAGCACGTCTATGTGGAAAAGCCCTGCAGCCACAATCCCGCCGAAGGCGCCCTTCTGGTCGAAGCGCAAAGGAAGTACGGCAAACTCGTCCAGATGGGAACGCAGCGCCGCTCCTCGCCGCTCTTCATCGACGTAGTCGACAAGATTCAGAATGGGATCATCGGCCGCGCCTATTATGCCAAGGCGTGGTACAGCAACACACGAAAATCCATCGGCGTCGGCAAAGAGGTGCCCGTTCCCGAAGTGCTCGATTGGGACCTGTGGCAGGGCCCCGCTCCGCGCCAGGCGTATCGCGACAACGTTCAACCTTACAACTGGCACTGGTTCAGAACTTGGGGGACTGGCGAAGCTCTCAACAACGGCACTCACGAAATCGACGTCTGCCGTTGGGCGCTCGCCGTTGACTATCCGAATAAAGTCACCGCATCCGGGGGCCGTTATCAATTCAAAGATGACTGGCAGTTCTATGACACGCTCGTCACCAGCTTTGAATACGATGACAAGCTCATCTCCTGGGAAGGAAGGAGTTGCAGCGGGATGAAGCTTTACAATCGCGATCGAGGCTCAGTTATCGTCGGCACCACGGGCACGGTTGTGCTTGATAGCGGCGGTTACGAAGTCTTCGACGTCAAAGGCAATAAGACCGGAGAGTTCACGGAAGGGAAAGCGGCCGCTTCATCCGACTTGACCGGTGCCGACAAAATGACCGACCTTCACTTCGCCAACTTCATCTCCGCCATCCAGACCGGGAAAAAACTTACCCAGCCCATCGAGTCAGGCAACATCACGGTCACTATGCTTCAACTCTCAAACATCGCCTGGGAAGTACAGCGCGAACTCAAACTCAACGCGCAAAACGGCAAGATCCTGAATGACGCGGAAGCAATGAAGTCGTGGGGCCGTCAATACGAATCCGGCTGGGCTCCTCACCTGTAACACTCTTTAACGCTGCCCGGAGTTCAAAATCTCAATCGCGCCGTTATTGTCCGTCAGCCTCAACTCGCAGCGGCCGTCCCCGATGGTGCCGTTCAAAGCATCGCCCGAGATAAATCCCGAGACACTCAGCGGAAAATCGGAGCGAATTTTTCCATAAGATGTCGTAGCCGATACACGGTAGCTAGGAGTGCCATTCAGATGCACCCGAATGGGCGCATAAGACGTATGAATCAGGATCGGATGGCAGCTACCCTCCGCGTTCCCGGTAGCATCCACTGCCCCGTTCTGATCGTCGACATCGATAGGCCCTCCCACCTGCTTCAGGACGACTGCCGCGTAACTCGTCTTCACACGCGCCGATTGGATGTTACTCGCCGTTACACTGCCATTCGAGTTATCGACCGTCAATGCACCGCCGATGTTCAACGCCTCCACCGCGGCATAGCTGGTCCTCACCCCCGCCTCGCCACGAATGCCCGAAACGGACACCTCGCCATTTCTGGATTCAATGTTCACGCCCCCCTCAACATCCGTCACCGACACACGGCCGAAAGAATCCTCGATGTTAATGGGACCTTTGATCCTGGTTCCCTCGATCCGCGAGTTGTTGGCCCTGACGGAGAGAGCGCGCCCAATGTCGGCGAAGCGCACTTCTGCGTAACTCGTATTCAATTCGGCGGCGCCCTTTACGTTCGAAGCTTCTATCCTGCCGTTACCGTTATGCACCGTGAGATCGCCGTGGATGTTCCGAACAGTTACCTCGCCGAACGCGTTAGTGATGCGGCCTTGACCGCCCCCATCGGACACATTCACGGCGCCGTTTGTGTTAGTAATCGTAACGTCGCCTCCGATCCGTTCCGCCGCAATCGAAGCAAACCGGTCTTTGATCGTCAGCCCCCCTGTTACATCCTCGACCCTGACGCTGCCATTTGTATTCTCGATCGAGACATCGCCGGTGTTATCTCTTACTTCAACGCTGGCAAACGAATTCTCCAGCCGCTGCGTACCTTTGCCCGCACGGAAACTGAGTGCGCCATGGGACGTTGTAATTTCCCCGTTTGCCTTCAGCCCAGTTACCGAAACAGCCCCAAACGAGTTTCTTACTTCGAGCGGTGTGTTTTCAGGAATCGTAAGTTCATAACGCACAGAGTAAGATATGTTGTTGAAACCCAGAAAAGACTCCGGCCTGCTCGGATAGCGCGTGCGAATCGAAAATTCAGACGAAGACGGTTCGGTTAGTATCTCAATGCGATTCGCAAAGTCCTCAGCCCGGCTTCGATCGGACGCGGAAACATGTATCTCCGCATGAATCGTCATCCCGGATTGCGGCTGCGTGCGAATTATAATATCACCGAGTTTGTGTTCCACCAGCACCGCTTGTCCCGGGCGCAGCGTAACTGTCCTATCGAAGTAACGCGTGTAATCTTCGCGTCCCCCGCCCTTCAGTGCAAGTACGAATCCGAAGAAAACGACGATTCTAGTTAGACTGCCCACCTGTAAGTATCTCCCGTAGCGTTTGCTGTTTGTCGCGGTATAACTCTGCCAAATCCCTCTGCAGCCGCACGTTGAATCGATTCTGCGAAACATTCGACCGGGTCTCCGCAATCTCCGAATCAATCATCAGCAGCTTTTCCCTGTAACTCGCCACAATCGGCGATGCCGTGCCGCTTTCAAGCTTTGGCTCAGCCAACCGCGATAACTCATCAATTGAACGCCGGTAAGCTGCCTCATTCGTCTCGACGTTTCTCAGCGCTTGTTCAGTTAGAAAATCTCCACCCGGTTCGCTCGCTGAGCCAATGCGACTCTCCGGCTTCTGAAACATAGTTATAGGAGCCCAGCGCAGAATCGCAACCGCAATCAGAATCGCCGCAGCCGCTGCCACCGCCCAGACTTTCCATTCCATCCACCGCCGCCTGGGAGCTGGACGTTCCGCCTCAATGCCTCGCTGGATCTTCGTCCATAGGCCCGGGCTCTCCCATTCGGTATGTAACTGCCTGGCAGTGTTCGAAATCTCGTTCCAAATCCGATATTCGTTCCGGCAAGCTGCGCAGCCGCGTAAGTGCTCGCGCGCTTCCGCCATCAAATCCGGATTCGCCAAAGCCCGGTCTAAATCGCCACATTCAAATCTCATTTCGCCGGCTCCGCTCGGTCAGGACTCGCTTCAATGCGCATTTCGCTTCGAACAGCCAGGCGCGCGACGTCCCCTCCGGCACCTCCAGCACTCCGGCAATCTCCGAATGCTTCAGGCCCTCTACTTCGAACATCAGAAACACCAGCCTGTGCCGTTCATTCAGCGTCAGCAGCGCACGCTCCAGCGCAACCTTGAGCGTTAGCTTGCTCTCAGTCGCAATTTCTTGAAGCATGGGTTGCTCGCCTTGCCGCCGCCGCTTGCGCAATATGTCGTAGCAGCAGTTGATCAGAATCCGAAACATCCAGGTCGAAAGCGCCGAGTTATCCCCGAAACTTCCCAGCGCGCGGCACACTTTCAGAAAAGTTTCCTGCACCGCATCTTCAGCATCACCCTGGCTCCCAAGCAGATGAAAAGCCAGGCTCTTCATGCGCGCCGCGTGCAAGTGATACAGCCGCTCAAACGGCTGCATCTCCCCGCGCCGGGCGCTCTGAAGGAGCTCTGCGTCAGTTGGATTCTCTGGTAGAGCAGTACCGAACCGCAGCGGAAAGCTCATCTCCCCCGTCATTCAAATTTGTTCTGCCATTAGACGCCGCCCAACGCCCAAACGTTGGGACAGCGTCAGAAATGTTCAGACAATTTGTGGAAGTAAGCCGGAGCTTCTGGGTGGGGTGAGGTGGGGCGAAGTGAGGTGACGCGGCGCTCCTCGAAAGCAAGCGCCGCACATCTTATAGGCGATCGCGTTACCTAAACGGTCGGGCGTCTATTTCTACGAGCCAACCCGATACCTACACCGAGCAGCCCGATTGCGAGCATATATAAAGATCCCGGTTCCGGCGATACAGTCAACCCGCCGGGCACTCCAACCGGCGCTGAGTGGTTGTCCCCCTGAGGATTCGGAAGATCGAGAAGCGTCGTTGCATTCGAATCCCCGGCCGCATAGACAAGTCCGGCGCCCGGTATGACACCGTCGCTCCAAAGCGCGCCCACGAATCCGCCGGCTACGTTAAACGCCACTCCATACACATCGAAATATCCACCATAGAAGGGATAGTCCGCACAGTTGTTTGGAGAATCTGCGGCGGGGTAAAACGTGTCATCGTACGAAATCCCGGCTGGTGTGGAAGCCGGGGAACCACCCGGAGGAGCCGTGTACGATATCGGCATGTATAACCCGGTTATGGCACCCGAGATGCCGGCGTTCGTGTCGGTAAATGTTCCGCTAATGCCGGTGATGGCATCGTAACCAGGGGTGGCAGTACCGGAAACGGTGAGTGTGCCCGAAGTGCTGATGCCGCCGCCGTGAAAGGAAAAATTATATTGGTCGGCGAGCGTAACTGGCGCAACCGCCGTGAGAGCAAACAACGCGCATAGTGCAAAAGGATTGGTTTTCATGTTGTGTCTGGAAGCACCACCGCACCAGTGGCAGCGTGCTAACAAGCGTTAGATCGGATTTCTCACGCCGCCAGTACACTAAAAACCTTACGCAACTCCCCCGCCCAGTACTAGAGCCCGGTATACCGCGGCCTCAGTCCGAGATTCTCCACACATCCGCGCCATTCACCTTCATCATCTGCGCTTTTCCCCGCACGTTATAAAAGAACTGCACTGTATCCGGACTCCATGGCTGTTCGCCAAATCGAAATAACGCGTTTCCGATGGGTTCAAGCGCGGCCGTGCCATCGGCCCACAATTTGCCCTTGCGTTCCACAATGCGGATGTTGCCGACCCAATCCGTCCCCGACGCGTAGAAACCTGTGAATTGCTGTAACTCAGGAGCTTGTGCATAACTGCGCGGACCCGAATACTTCGCATTCGTGTACCAGTCCGAGCCGTGCGCCAGCTCGACAACCGCGCCCTTAGCCGATGAACCTTTTGCTCCCTCGGCGCGCCCGAAAAGAAGCGGAAAATGCTCCCACTCCGCGGCATTGGCAAGAAATACGTCGCCTTGCATTCGTTCCAACGGAATCGATCTATCACTGCCGCGAATGAATAGCCGATGCCCCTCCGCCGCAATCTCTACACGCTTGCCCACCGTAGACGAATAGATGCCTGCATAATCGGCGGCGTTCTCAATCTCCTCGCTCGGCAGTGCCGGCGCTTTCACAGCCTGCTTCCCTTCCACTTCGGCATTCATCACCTGAAGCGCGTATTGCGTCACCGGCACAGGACGATATCCCTGCATCGCGTTGATGGATGCAAACGCCGCCACGCCGCCATCCAGATCAACGTGCAGCGATGAGGCGAACGAAGTCATACCCCCGGTATGGCGAAGAACTGTGTGCCCGTCTAGCTTGTCTACTCCGATGCCGTAGCCGTAGGATGTCGTCGGCCCCAGATCCGGACTCTTGATGTAGGGCATCGAGAACAGCGCAAAGCTCTCCTCCGAGACGATGCGCTGTTCTCCATACTTGCCCCGGTTTAGCAGCATCTGCATATAACGCGCCATGTCGCCCGGCGTCGACGTGATACTGCCCGCAGCATCTCTAAAGACAAGATCGCCGGCCAAAGCTAACCGCCCATGCCGCCCGTACGGCCCTTCAGTGTAGAAAGGCACATAGCTCTGCGCACGGTGCGCTCTCGTTTCGTCCATAATCACCGCGCGCGAAGCCGTCATCCCCAGCGGCTCCAAAATACGGCTGCTCACCGCCTCCGGCCACGGCCTGTTATCGATCGCCTCAATCACGTAGCCGAGAAGCGTAAACCCCACGTTGCAGTAGTGGAAGTGTGATCCGGGCGCGAAGCCCTGTATGTGGCGAGCCTCGGGATCTGTCAAAAATAATCCCAGCGCATCAGGCAGCCCGGATGAGTGCGTCAGCAAATGATGAATCGTGATGACGCCATAGTTCGCTTGAATGGGCGCCCAGGGCAGGTAGTCGAGCAGCGGCTTATGCACATCCAGCTTTCCCTCGTCACGCAACTGCAGAAGCGTCAGCGCCACGAAGGATTTGGTTATGGAGCCAATTTCAAACAGCAAATCCGGCGTGACAGGAAGCTTCCGCTCCATATCCGAAAAGCCGAATCCCGCGGTTCTCACTGTTCCACTCTTATTAGCTAGCGCGAGTGTCAGACCAGGTGCGTTCATCGCCTGCATGTAATTGTGGATAAAATCGTCCAGCTGCTGTGAGCCCTTTGCAGATGGTGGAGTGACTGCCATCTCCTGCGCTCCCGAAATCATGGGCGCACAGGACGAAATCACCCCTGCGCTCAAGCTGCGCAAAAATGCGCGGCGCGGTTGTCTCGATGCGAAGAACATAGACTCACTCTACCTGCCTCTCCACCGCCAGGTAGCATGTTCTCATCAGAGAAGCTATGCGCCACAGGCACGCCCTGTGTCATCTCCTCAGCAGAGTGGCGACTGATGCCAACGGGCGCAGCGCCACACAAGCACTTTGCACTCCATCTCGAAGGTCATGACCTCAACGCGTCGCAGAATCTCGTTTTACAGATCCAATCTCAGATCTCTGCGTTCTTCTGCTCGTACGCCTTCACCGAATACTTAGCCGCTTCGGTTTGCGCGCCCCCGGTGTTGTCATGGGTACGAATCGCCTGCTTGTATTCGTTCACGGCGCGATCACGCTGGCCGTTCACATCGAAAATTTTGCCGAGATTCACGTGCGACCAGACTTCCGTCCATTTCGGATCCAGGTCGCCGTTGATGGCAGCGCGGAACTCGTTTGCGGCCTGCTGGAAATTGTTCTGCTTGAAAAAAAGTTCCGCAATACGGTAGTGCGCCAGTGAACTGTTTTTGTTCACCTGCAGGGCTTTCTCGTATTCACGCAACGCGTTTTGGGTATCGTTGATCTCGAAGAACTGCTCGCCGCGGCGAATCGCAACCGCAATTTGCATACTCGGGTCGAGCCGCAACAAGACATGATTCGGATCCAGTGTCAGCTTGCGCGGTTTGCCGAACGTATCCACACTGAATTCTGAAGAAGTCCCGGTCACTTCTATGGTCTTGTCTTCCGGATTTCCTTCCGTCTCGATGCGCAGATCAACGGGCATGCGGAACGTATCCAAATCCTGATCGATCTTACCGACTACGCGGAATCCTTTGGGCGTCCGCAGCACGGTATAGTTCAACTTAAATTCCGGAGATCCGCTCGATTCCAGCCACTGGATGAAGAAATATCGCAGATCCTGGTTCGCAACCTGCTCCATTACCTTCCGGAAGTCCTCCGTAGTGGCCGATTGCCAGCTATACCGGTCCATGAACAAGTGCATGCCCTTGGTAAAATTCTGATCCCCAACGACGTGCCGCAGCATGTTCAGAATGGCCGCGCCTTTGGCGGCGGTTAGGGCCCAGTATTCGGGCGAATAGTCTTCGAGACGTGATGACTGAATCACCGGTGGATCTTTCACTGTCATGGCTTCGACGTAGGTGGCCTTCATGTCGTTCTCCATGGCACCCGGACCAGCCGTGTGCTCGAGGTAGAGCATCTCCGAATACCGGGCCGCTCCGTTGGTCAGCCAGAGATGATTACGATTCGCGGGCGAAACCAACACCCCCCACCATTGCCGCGACAGTTGATTCGCCAACACGCGCGTATTCACCTGCTTCGTAATTGCGCCGGGAGAAAGGAAAACGATGCCCGGAGCGGCATAACCACTCACAGCGCCTGCCTCCGTTTCGACTAGCGTCAGATTCGCTTGCGGGGCCAGACCATACTCGGACGTAAGCAAGGTCATGATCTTGCCCGTTTCATCGCCGTACTCCTGCGCGTCGGCCGCTTGTTGATCGCGGAAAAAAACGTGGGAAATGATGCCTTGCGAAGAAACGCGCACCGGATCGCCCTTTACGATCGCAATGCTGCCGGGAAAACTTGCCTTGTCGTAGTGGAACGCGTATGTCGTTCCGCCATTCGCAGCACGGTCGGACTTCACGTCGCCACTCGCCACCACGCGATAATCAGGCGGCACCGTGATGCGAAGATCGGCCATGAAGCGGTCGCTCGTATATCCACTCACCGGAAACCAGCGCGCCGGATACAGGAGATAGCCGTAATCCGGATGCAGCGCGGCAAACTTGATGCCGTTAATCGGCGAATCCTCATCGCCCGTTATTTTGCCGCCGTAGGTCAGCGACACCGCGCAAGCCTGCCCCTTTTGCACCCCATTCGGAAGCACAACTTTCACCGTGAAATCTTGCGCATTGCGGCTGGTCTGCACCGGCTGCTGCCGGTCATCGATTGCTTTTGAAATCGCGAGCGCGTTGTTCAGCTCGAAACTCAGCTCATTGGCGGTATCGGCGGGCGTGAAATCGATCTTGGCCGTCGCCATCAGCGATTGCGTTCGCGGGTTGATATCGGCATCGATGGTGTACTTTGTAACATCGATGTGCGAGCGCTGTTGCTGCGCGCAAGCAATAGCGGCGAAGGCTATCACCAGAACCGCCGATCGAGAGAACCGCAACATCAATTTATTGTCTCCTGAACCAGATTCCGCTGAGTGTCGGGAACACTCCCTAACTTCGAATGCAAATTGTTCGCGATTAATAGGGCCGCGCGTTCGAGCGGATCGTGCGCCGGAGTAAGCGACTGCCGCACTTCGATGAGATCTTTGCGCATGCGATCTGCTCGCTTGTCGTTCGTCAATAAATCAATCGCCGCGTCCGCCAGGTTCGAAGGCGTCATGTCTTTTTGAATCAGCTCGGGCACAATCTGCCTTTCCGCTATCAAGTTGACCATCGACAGAAATGGAGCTTTCACTAAACGACGTCCCGCGTACCAACTGAGTGGATTCACCTTGTAAAACGTCACCATGGGTGTGCCGAGGACCGCAGCTTCCATGGTGACGGTGCCGCTGGCCGCGAGCGCAAGGCTGGCATGGCAGATCGAATCCCAGGTCTCGTTTTCAATTAGTTGGATGGATAAAGCGGCTATGCGTTCCCGAAATTTGAGTAGGGCGGATTGCGTCTGAAAGCCTTTCGGGGTAGCCAGGACGATATTCAAATCAAAGCGGCCACGTAATAACGCGACCGTTTCAAGCAGCACCGGCAGATGCCGCGCAACTTCACCGCCGCGACTGCCGGGAAGCAAGACCAGCAAGCGTGACTTCTCCGGCAAACCGTGCCGGGCGTAAAACTCCGCGCGCGAAAACACCGGCCGCACCAGATTGGCCAGCGGATGCCCTATATAGGTTGCATCCACGCCCCGTTCGTGGAACCAGGCTTCTTCAAAGGGGAAGAGGCAAAAGAGTTGATCAACGAGTTCGCGGATGATTTTGACGCGGCCTTGCCGCCACGCCCAAACCTGCGGCGCGACTAAATAAAAAACCGGCACGCGCATTCGCTTGAGCTGGCGCGCCAGCCGCAGATTGAAATCGGGGTTATCGATGAGAAGCGCCGCCACCGGGCGATTTCGGCGTGCATATCGAACTAACTGGCGGTATTTCCCGTAAATGCGCGGCAGGTGGGCGACAACTTCGGCCAGGCCCACAACCGAGATATCCCCTGCATGAATTACGGGCTGTACGCCGATGTCTTGCAGCCGCGGCCCGGCACATCCGTAGTACGTCGAGCCGGGAATGAGCGCCTGCAGATGGCTGACAACGCCCGAAGCGTAGAGGTCTCCGGACGCCTCTCCAGCGGAAACAAGAAACTGCACTTCCTTTGCCTCAAGTGTAGCAATGGAAACAGCATCCGATGGGCCTCACAATGGCCCGCCTAGACGCTTGCGGGCGGCTGTCGGGCAGACCCTCTCTGCTAGAATCATGGTCGAAAAACGAGAGATGTCCAGCCAACGAGAGCCGGCAGCCGTGACGGCTGGTCAGTCCAGCCTTTCCAGAGTCAGCGTCGGGCAGTTTGCTGAGCGGTTCCGCAGCGAGGTCATCCCGCTGAGCAATACGTTCGGCTATTTCTGCGCGTCCGTCCCCATGAGTGAGGAGGCCGTCAAAGAATACCTGGAAGAACCCATCGCTGCCCTGCCTCCTGCACTAGCTTCGACCCTGCCGCGAATCTCGATTCTGCTTGTACCTTATTTAGAGCGTTGCGCCGAGCGCGGCTCGGGGCTTCGCAGAAAAGCGCGTCCGAGTCTCGAAAAAGTCGGCGATTTCGTGGTGGCCGAGCGCCCTGCCGAAGGTAAGCAATCCTGGACTTCGCAGGTGACCTACGATAACGAAACCGTTTTGGTATTCGCACTTAAGGAGCAGGACGTCGCCGAGTATCACTATCGTCTCTATCGCCGTCTGGCTGGACTGATCGCCGATAGCTGGTCTCCCGAAGCCGCTTCCGGCTTCAAAGCGACTGTCCGCGAGGAGTTGACCGCCGGCGTACACGGCGAAGTGGATGACGATAGCTGGCAGGCGAAGCAGACGCTTCTGCGGCGGCAGACCAACATCAAGCGTGAGAGCCCGCTGTTTGCCGACTACGTGCGCCAGTCGTTCATCGATACGTTGACGCTGTATCTGCACGGCATCTGCTGCGACATCGATGTAGAGACTGGTCCTCGGCAGTTACCCAGCAGGTATCTACGTAAGCGGCTGAATTTCCTCAAAACGTTGTATCCTCCGCCTGCCGGGTACTCGGTGTTTCCGGAAGAGAACGATCAACAGGAAAAGAAGCCGTCGGAGTCCGCGAAGCAATAAGGTTCGCGAGAATCGGCGTCCCGCCCATTTACAGCCGCAACGGCCGGCGCGGCTATACACTGAAAATCAGGTGATGCCATGGCCACTCATCCAATTTCCAGTAGGCCTGAGCCAGATTATGCCGACGACAGCCGTTTCGAGCGTGTCGACGGCCGCTGGGTAGAGCGGCCGTTGCCCGGCGACAGACATGCACGGGTGCAATGGAATGTGACGGCAGCACTGAAGCGCATCTCGGATTTAAGCGGGGCCGGAATCGTCCACCAGGAGTGGTCGGTGACTAAACCATCGACCGCCGCATGGGCCGAACCTGACTACATGACTCCGGACGTTCTGGTAGCATTCGCACCCATACAGAAAACGTCTCGCGGCCACTTGATTCCTCCCGGATTCCTGGCTGTTGAAATCACCTCTCCCGAACAGGAGAAGTTGTTTACCAAGGCGCAACGCTACCATGCGTGGGGCATCGAGCACTGCTGGATCATCAACCCGCAAACGCATGAGTGCTTCGAATACCACGGCGGCAATCAATTCACGATCGTTAAGGACACGTTATCGGCAGGCCCAATCTCGATTCCGATCGCTGACGTCTTCGAAGGTATCGAGTAAGGGCCCGATATACTGGCTTGATTCTGAACTGATTCGGCCTTCTCGGGAGCGCGCTAATGTCCTCGATCGATGTTCCTCTGCGCGGCAATCGCTTCGGCAGCACCGCGCGTCGCGATTTGTGGTGGCTCGCTCCTCTACTCACGTTCCTGGGCCTCGGTACGTTTATTGTTTACTCGACATGGGCCGCGTTCCAGGGCAAGAATTTCCGTTTCGGACCGTATCTCTCGCCTTTTTATTCACCAGAGCTTCTCGGCAATTCAACAACTGGCTGGGCAGGCGCGTGGCCGCGCTGGTGGCCTGTGTGGGCGACCTCTGCCGCGCTATTGATTTTGTGGGCGCCGGGGGGTTTCAGGTTGACCTGTTATTACTATCGCGGCGCTTATTACAAGGCGTTTTGGGCAGACCCACCTTCGTGCACTGTCGGCGAGCCGCGCAAGCATTATCGAGGCGAGCGCTCCTTCCCGCTCATCCTCCAAAACGCTCACCGATTTTTTCTTTATGTCGCATTCGTGTTCCTGGTGATCCTCGCCTTCGACGTCTGGCGCGCGCTGTGGTTCCTCAATCCGCAGACCGGCCAATCACATTTTGGAATCGGAGTCGGGACGCTGGTGCTCGCTGCAAACGTCGTCTTGTTGTGCTGCTACACCTTCGGATGCCATTCGCTACGTCACCTCGTCGGCGGCCGTTTGGATGAGCTATCGAAATCGCGCTCACGCGAGCAGGCCTACAGTTGCGTGACTTGTCTGAATCGACGTCATATGCTGTTTGCCTGGCTGAGCCTGTTCTCTGTGATGTTTGCCGATCTCTACGTCAGGCTCTGTGCCATGGGTATCTGGTCTGACTGGAGAATCATCTGATGCCCGATTACCGGACGCACGATTATGACGTGCTGGTTATCGGCGCCGGCGGCGCAGGATTGCGCGCCGCTATCGAAGCTTCGGCGCAAGGCGCGCGCGTCGGCATAGTGACGAAGAGTCTGCTCGGAAAAGCTCACACCGTCATGGCGGAAGGCGGCATAGCAGCGGCCCTGTCCAATGTGGACGAGCGTGACAACTGGAAAGTGCACTTCGCCGATACGATGCGGGGCGGGCAGTACCTCAATAACTGGCGCATGGCCGAGTTGCACGCCAAAGAAGCGCCCGATCGGGTGCGCGAACTCGAAGCCTGGGGCGCGCTATTCGATCGGACGAAAGACGGACGCATCCTGCAACGGAACTTCGGTGGTCATCGGTACCCGCGGCTCGCGCACGTGGGCGATCGAACGGGTTTGGAGATGATTCGAACGCTGCAAGATCACGGCATTCACCTCGGCATGGAAGTTCATATGGAAGCCACGGTGCTACAGCTACTGAAGGATGACGGTGTGATCGCCGGCGCCTTTGGGTATGATCGCGAACGAGGCCACTTTCTACTCTTCCATGCCCGCGCAGTTGTTCTGGCTACGGGCGGCATCGGGCGTGCGTACAAAATCACGAGCAACAGTTGGGAATACACCGGCGACGGACACTCACTGGCCTATCAGGCCGGGGCATCGCTGATCGACATGGAGTTCGTTCAATTCCATCCCACCGGTATGATCTGGCCGCCGAGTGTGTGCGGCATTCTCGTGACCGAAGGCGTCCGCGGCGAAGGCGGCGTGCTGAAGAATAAAGAGGGCAAGCGATTTATGTTTGCCGATATCCCGGAGAACTACCGCTCACAAACCGCCGACAACGAGGAAGAGGGTTGGCGCTATACGCAAGGCGACCGCAATGCGCGCCGTCCACCCGAATTACTCACCCGCGATCACGTGGCGCGCTGCATCATGCGTGAGGTTCGCGAAGGAAGAGGATCCCCGCACGGTGGCGTGTATCTCGATATCGCTTGGATCAAGGACCGCATCCCCAAAGGCACGGAATATATCAAGCGGAAGCTGCCGAGCATGTATCACCAGTTCAAGCAACTCGCCGATATCGATATCACCGACGAGCCTATGGAGGTTGGTCCCACCACGCATTACATGATGGGCGGCGTGCAGGTGGATGCCGATACACAAATGTCTGACGTGCCCGGCCTGTTTGCTGCGGGCGAATGCGCAGCCGGCCTGCATGGGGCGAATCGTCTGGGTGGAAATTCGCTGTCGGACCTTTTGGTGTTTGGCAAGCGCGCGGGCGAATATGCTGCCTCCTTCGCGAAAGAGAACAGATCGGCTAAGCTGGACGCCGAGCGGGTAAGATCCATCGCTCACGATGCAGTGGCGCCGTTCGAACGCAACGGTGAAAGTCCGTATCAGATCCAGGGCGATCTGCAGGAACTCATGCAAAAGCTGGTCGGCATTGTGCGGCGTGAAGAAGAGATGGAATCGGCGTTGGAAGAGATCGCACAACTTAAGAAGCGAGCAGAAGCGGCGGCCGTGACTGGCAATCGCGAATACAACGGCGGCTGGCACACGGCCCTAGACCTGCAGCACCTGCTGATCGTCTCAGAGATGATCACGCGCGCTGCCATTCAGAGGAAAGAGAGCCGCGGCGCACATTTCCGGGAAGATTATCCCGTCAAGAGCGACAAGGACTGGCGCTGCACCATTGCGGTGCGCCTGGCCGATTCGGGCGAAATGCTCGTCGCGCGC
>Ga0213876_10001558_pt1 | contig 14096 bp, 13 predicted proteins | sample BarmaccomBMRX_R9_FD_160113 | JGI IMG/M metagenome (GOLD analysis project Ga0213876, IMG submission 160113) | Root-associated microbial communities from Barbacenia macrantha in rupestrian grasslands, the National Park of Serra do Cipo, Brazil - RX_R9 | ecosystem: Host-associated > Plants > Roots...
ACGCTGCGCGCCGTATTTGGCCAGCTGGCCATAGCGGATCTGATTCATCGCGGAGTTGTTGCCGATCACCGCGATGTAAGGCGCGCCGAAACGATCGGCGGTCTCCATGTCGAAGGCGGTCATGCCGAAGGAGCCGTCCCCGTAATAGCAAAGGACCTCCTTCTTCGGATGGGCGAGTTTCGCGGCGAGCGCGAAACCGGTGCCGACGCCGAGCGAACCGAGAGCGCCGGGGTCCATCCAATTGCCGGGCCGACGCGGACGCACGGCTTGCGCCGAGATCGTCACCACGTCGCCTCCGTCGCCGATGTAGATCGTGTCGTCGGTGAGGAATTCGTTGATCTCATAGGCGACGCGGTAAGGGTGGATCGGCGATTGGTCCGAGGTGAACATCGCCATGAGCTTTTGCGTCGCTGCCTCTTCGGCCTGAGAAAGCTCCTTCATCCATTGCCGGCGTTGCTCGCGCTTATCCTTCTTCAGGCGCCCTGAAGCCGCCTGCAGCACCGCCGAGAGGACGGCACCCGGATCTCCGACGATGCCGAGCGAGACGTCGCGGTTCTTGCCGACCGTCTTGTAGTCCATATCGATCTGCACCAGGGTCGGCACATTGATGCGCTTGCCGTAACCCATGCGAAAATCGAATGGCGTGCCGACGATCACGACGGCATCGGCTTTGCCGAAGGCGAGCGAACGCGTCCGGTCGAAATGATGCGGGTCGCCAGGCGGCAGGAGACCGCGGCTCGCCCCGTTGAAATAGCCCGGAATGTCAAGGCCTCGCAAAAGCGCGATCGCCTCCTCATGGCCGCGCGCCGCGAAAACCTGTTGCCCGAAAAGGATGGCGGGCCGTTCCGAGTTCACGAGGATGTCGGCAAGTCTTTCGATGTCGCGCGGATCGCCGCTCGATTTCGTCGAGGCGCGGTAATGTCCAGATTTCGGCAGCACAGCCTTCGAGACATCGATCTCACGATCGAGCACGTCGCGCGGGATTTCGAGATATGAGGGCCCGTAAGCGCCCGCGAAGCATTCGCGCGCCGCCATAGAGATCATGTCGGCGACGCGCTCGGTCGACATCACCGTCGAAGCGAATTTCGTGATCGGCTTCATCATGTCGACATGCGGGAGATCCTGAAGCCCGCCCATCTTCCATTGATTGAGCGCGCTCTGGCCGCCGATATGAAGGACAGGACTCTCCGAGCGGAAGGCGGTCGCGATCCCGGTGACCGCATTCGTGCAGCCGGGGCCGGCCGTCGTCACCACGCAGCCGAGCTTTCCGGTTTGGCGCGCATAGCCGTCGGCCGCGTGCGCGGCCGTCTGCTCGTGGCGGACATCGACGATGCGGATGCCTTCGTCGAGGCATCCGTCATAAATGTCGATGATGTGCCCGCCGCAAAGCGTGAAGATCGTGTCGACGCCTTCGGCCTTGAGCGCCTTGGCCACGAGATGACCGCCCGAGACGACGTTCGCATCGCGGCTCTTCGCCTTGAGCGTGTCCTCGGCGGTCGTCCTTGCGGCAGACGGCTTTTCTCCGGCTTGCGCTTTCGTGTTCTGGGCGGCGTTCGTCGACATGGCTTACTTAGTCTCCTTTCGGTGGATCGGACGCCCCAAACGGCAAAGCGCCGACCGAAACGCGTCTCTCGATCTGGTTTCGGCTTCTTGTCCTATCCGGCCTTGCGGCGCCTTCCCTCTTCGGCCCCCTGCTGAAGGCCGTCCAGGAATGCGCCGTGGAGCTCGACATGCCGGGCAAGGCCGAGCGTGTGTTCTCGAACGAGGCGCTCGGCGAGATCGGCATCGCCTTTCTCGAGCGCCGAGATGATGTTCAGGTGGTCGATGATGGAGCGCTGCGCGCGATTGTCCTGGCGCATGGTGACGGCGCGCACCGCCCGCATATGGATGAAGAGGTCGTCGGTGAGCTCGCTCATCAAGCCGCACCCGCCCATGCGGATGATCGCTTTGTGAAACGCCATGTTGGCTTGCGAATACTCGCCGATATGCTCCGATGGATTCTCCTCGAATTGCGCGAATAATTCGCGCAAATTCCGCAGCTCGCTCTTGCTCGCATTCTCGGCCGCGAAGCGCGCCGCGAGACTTTCGATCGCGGCCCATACGGTGATCATCTCGATCACCTCGCGCTTCGTCTTGCGGACCACATATATCCCGCGGCGCGGAACGGACCGCACGAAGCCTTCCTGCTCCAGCACGCTCAGCGCTTCCCGGATCGGCGTGCGGCTCACGCCGAGGTCTTTGGACAACTGCCGCTCATCGAGGCGAATTTCGCCCGCGCAGCCATAGATATCCATTTCGGTAATGGCGCGCTTGATGGCGTCACAAGCAAGCCGCCGCAAGCCGACGCTCACACGCAGGGGTTCGACCTTGAGGCGCGGAAAGGCGCTCACATCGGTCATTTTCGGGCGCCTCCCAGGTGCCAAGCGGGTGTTCTGTATATGGTATGCCACGGGTTCCAGGAGTCAACCAATGCGCCGCACGGATAGGATGTCCCAACGAAACGCGCGTGAGCTCAAACACGAGCTTCTTCAGGATTCCTGCTCGATCCACGGTCACGCAAACATCCCCTATCGACGTGCCGTCCGCCATGAGCTGGCACGCTCGCGCTCGAGAGATCGCTTTCGCGACGCGGCAAATAACTCGAATATCGAGAGCTAGGCCCGAGCCACCAGGCGGGCCCTCATCTCACGGCGTAGTGCAACATCGTGACACCGCCCGTCGCGTAATTCGGCACGTCGCCGGCGACCGCCTTTCCTTCTTTCGATTGCAACGCGGCCATGAGCGCGGCTTCGTTTTCGAACTCCGCTTCGAAAATGCAGAAATGAGCCTTTCCCGGGCCGAGAGGCTTTGCGTCGAAGGTGAAGCGGCTGGACTTAAGGCCCGGGAGCTTGCTCGCGAGCGGCACGTGCGTCTCGACGTAGTATTTGCGGAAATGAGCCGGGTCCTTCGGCTCGTTATAAAGAACGAGAAGCTTATGCACGTCTTCCTCCCGATTACCTCTTCGTCGGCTTTACGCCGTCCACCCATCCTATATCCATTTGCCGCAAGGTCGACCCTTGCGGCTCACTTTATCCGAAGACCTCGCGATAGACGCGCAGCCAATTGGCCGCGGTGATCTTTTCGCATTCCTCTTCGGAAAAGCCGACGCGCTTCAAGCCTCCCCTCACCTTGCTCAGATCGGACGGGCGGGTCAGCCAACGCGGGTCGGTCACCGGATCTGCGGTCGCCGCGGAGCCCGCGCCATAATTGACGGTGCGCGACCAGCGCCCCATGCGCATCCAATCGAGATAGGCGCGATCGCCTTTGTGGATAAGATCGGTGCCGATCCCGACGTGATCGATTCCGGCGATGTCGACGGTTCGCGCGACCATCTCGCACCAACTCTCGATGCTGTCGCAAGCAGCGGCCGGCGTGATGTTGCGGTACGTGACGCAACCGATGATGCCCCCCTTTTGGCTCAGCGCCTTGATCACCGCATCGCTCTTGTTGCGCCGATGGGGGAAGAGCGAAGCCGCATTCGCATGCGTCACCGCCACGGGCTTTTGCGAACATTCGATCGTGTCGAGCGTCGTTTTCTCGCCGACATGGGAGAGATCGATCAGCACGCCCGTGCGATTCATCTCGCGCACGACCTCGCGACCGAAGCGCGAAAGGCCACCATCGACATCCTCGTAACAACTCCCGCCGAGCTCGTTTTGATTGTTGTAGGTGAGCTGCATGACGCGCACGCCAAGCTCGGCGAAGAGCTCGACAAAACGAATGCGGCCTTCGAGGCAGTTGCTGTTCTGAAAGCCGAGGAGGAGGGCCACTCGATTGCTTTGGTGCGCCGAGAGGATGTCGGCCGTCGAGCGCGCGATGAGAACCGCATCCGCGCACTCGCTTGCGAGGTCGCGCCATTGCCCGAGCGCGTCGAGGGATTCGAGCGTTCCTTCCCAAAAGCCGAGCGTCGGCGTCACGCACGTAAAGCCGCCTCGCCGCAATTCCTCGAAAACTGCACGGTCGTAAAAGCCGCATTGCAGGGCGTCGATGAGCATCCTCTTCTCCTTGATGCAGCTCGTGCGCGGTCGAGGTGAACCCCCGCGTCGTCAATCATTGTCGATCTCGCCCGCGCCCGCGCCGCTCGATCGCGACTTCGCGCTCGCTGGCACATAGGTGAGGGCCTCGTATTCCTGCAGCCTTGCCCATGAGGCATCCTCAATCACCGCCCCGCCTGCTGAGCCCTCGTGTGTCCAAGCTCCGGTCCAACCTCCTTCGAATGAGGAAAGGCTCACCTCTTCGGCTTGGCTCGCGGCAAGAGCACGAACCTCGCCCGAGACGAGCATGATGCCCAGGGGGCCTACCCGAAGCCTCACCTCGTTCCAAGCCACATCGGTTTTCGCCATCGCGCGCGAGGCGAACGGCAGAATGAGGAGCGGTGACACCAGGCGCTCGAGGCTCGTCACGCATGCCTCGCTAAGATCGGAAAGATAGGCGCCTGCGCGGATGGGACAAAGCCAGCCATCGGCGCGCCCGGATCTCAACCTCGCGCCTTCGAGAACGGGAGTTGCCTCCCAGGCGCGCGTGGAAAACAGGTGGAGGAAAGGCGTTTCGAAAGGAAGCCGGAAACGGGCGAGGAAACGGGCAGCTTGCGCTGCCTCTTCGGCGAGGCCCCACTCCATTCCCGCGCCGCGCGCCGCCTTGAGGATAGTGGACTCGACCTCGTTGAATGAGACGATCATTCCCCATAAATCCATCGCTCGGAGCACTGGGCCGCGAGCTCATCGGGAAAAGGCGCGCCCTGAAAAAGTGTGATCCGCACCCAGCGATCCGAACGCGGATCGAAGCGCGTCGCGCCGAAAAAGGCGAGCTTGCAACGTAAGAGATCGATCGGCCTCAAGCTCGCCCCGATGAGATTGTCGCGTATCTCGGAATACGGGTGGCGCCCGGCAATCTGGACGCGGCGCACCGCGTGGCGATGCTCGGGGTGCGCGAGAAGAAAAGCCGCGACCCTCGTGTGGCGCTCTTCCCGATCGAGCGCCGCCGCAAGCGCTGCAACCTCGCGCGCGATGGCGAGCGGTTGCTCGCGTTCCATACCCTCCTCTTCGAAGCGCTCGCCGAGGCGCGGCTCGAGCTTCTCCTCGGAAACGTACCAGAAGCGAGCGAGCGCTCGACTTTGGGAGAAATCGAGTTCGAGCGCCCAGGCATAATCGCGCGCGATCGAGCGTCGCAGCGTTTCACAGCTCATTCTCCCGTCGATCCGGAAACTTGCCGTCTCGTCGATGGCCATCGTCTCGGCAAGATCGTCGATGAGCGCGCCATGAGGCTCGATGAGGAGAGTCACCGCGTATTCCTGGCCCTCGAGCGTCAAATTTTCTCGCGCAAAGCGCCAGATCGCTTCCCAAGGGCAAGGACCCGCGAAGACCTTTTCGCTCGCGAAGCGCTCCAGGCGCGACAAATCTTCCCCAAGCTCATCGATGCGGCGTGCTTGAATTTCATCGCTCGTCACCCAACGAACGATGCAGCGGCGCGAGCATTGCAGCGTGGCGCGAAAGACCGCAACCGATTCTCGACTTGCGTGACGCAGCTCACGAACGCGGGCGAGCGCGGTCTCGCGCGCCGTGATCCAGCGGTCGACGAGAGCCGGGTGCTTCACGAGGAAAGGCGCCATGCCGAGCCCCGTCGCGTTGCCGATGCCGAAGCGACGACGAAGGCGCCCGTCGAGTAACGCGGCCTTCGCACCTCCTCGCAAACGCGCCAGATGCTCGACGAGATCGAGCGTGAAGATCCGGATCAGATATACGGTGAGCATCTCAGCACGGAAAGGCGCCGAGAGCTCCGGCCGGTCCGCAATCATGTCGCGATCGGCGATGCCGAACTTGCCATTGCCGTAAACGGCTGTCGTGCGCATCAAATAGCCGATCGCCTCGACGGAGGCTTCATCGGGCTGACGTCCTTGCGCGAGCGAATCGAGCACGTGATCGAAGAGGCGCACGCTGCGATTGGCGCGCGCCAGCACGAGCTCGGTCGCAAGATAGCGGCCCGCCTCTTGCCGCGGCACATTGGCCGCAAGACGCGCCACGTCTTGCCGATTGGGCAGCCCATCGAAAAGAACGAAGGTCGCGTCCCAGGCTTGTGCGATGACGCGATCGGTCCGCTCGTCGGGCGCAAGCTCATGGCCGAAGGCGACGAGGCTCAGTAAGCGGCCTTTGACGTCGACTGTGTAGATCGCCTTGCCGACGCCGCGCTCGTCGATATCGAAGGCGTGCTTCGCGACGCGCCAGTTCTCGTCGCGCATGCGGCGCAACAAGGCGCGAAGAAAGCTCAATCGTGTCTGGTGCGCGCTGCCGAGACGCGAAAGCCGCATCACCTCGTTGGGTGGCCGCAGCGACAGCGCTTTCGTCGGAAGGTGGACGGTCACGGAGGCGCTTTGCGACAGACGAGATGCACGTGGATGTAATCCATGCCATGGCCTTCAGGCGCCGCGGCGACCGCATCCCGATAGCGCGTGAAGAAGGTGTCGAGAATACGCATGCGCTCTTGTGCGGGTCGCGCGCCGGAAAGCCCGGCCGCGAAGGTCGGCTCGCTCCAGGAGCGCAGCGTCGGGATGTACTCGTTCGCGAATTTTGTCGCCTCCTTGTGCTCGGCGAAAGCCTTTGCGTACGGGCAAACGAGATGCCTTGATTCTACATGCTCGAGGCGAAGCCCCGCCCGATAAGCGGAGCTTGCTTCGTCCTTCAGCGGGGCGACGAACTCCTCGACGGTGCGGTAGACCTGCGGGAAATTCGTATTCGCATATTCGGCCTCGGTGATGGTGCCCTCGGCCGCGAGCTCTCGCCAAAGCCGGTTGAACATGTCGAACATGCTCACCCCGCCCGTATGGCCGAGATAGCGCCCTTTTTCGTCGATGCCGAAATTGAGGAAGACCAGCCTGCCGGCGGGGACAAGCTCACGGGCCCTCAAGGTGAGGAGGTTCGCCCATTCGTCGCGCCCGACCGCCTCATAGGCGCGGCGCTCAGCACCGCTCGCACCCACCATATGCACGTGATCGCTGATGTTGCAGGGCACCTTCGAGATGTAGTGGGAAGCGGTTGCCGAGAAGACGAGGTTCACGCTCTCGGCCGCGAATATCTTCTGATGAAAAGAAGTGCCGGAGGCATAAGGGTAAATCTCATCGAGCTCTCCCTGATAGCTCTCGATGTCGGTCTGGTTGTGGATCGTGCGGAAGAGCTGGCTGAAGTCGTTGCGCGGCAAATCCGTGTAGACGATCTCGATGGGGCGCGATGGGAACTTGCGGCGCAAATGGGCGAGCACCTTGCGCCACATGCCCATCGAAGTACCGCCGTCCGCACACCCCATATCGGCGACGCGAACGCGCGTTGCGTCGTCGGCGAGGTTCATCCGATCCACCGCGGCGATGATCAAGGGGGTCGCGAGATTGATGACGTCGCGCGCGCCTGTCGTCGCTTTGGAATAATAGCCGGCGCCCTTCATGGCCATGAAACCGGCGGTTTCGTTCATGGTCATCTTGCCTCTTACGCGCGAGCGAGCGCGCCTACCTTTTCGAGAATTCCCGCATCCACGACGACGCCTTCGCGCTCTGCTTTTTCTCGCGCCTCGCGACGCCGTTTTCCCGGCACATGGGCCGAACGCTCCTCGGTCAGCACCGCCATGAGTTGCGAAAGGCGCGCTTGGAACTCTCCGCCGGAAGCAGCACCAGGCGCGATTGCGATGAAGCATTGACCCGTTTTGGGCGGCCCGCCCGCCGTGCCCGAAAAGGGACTCGCCTTCGCGCCGATTGTCGCGCCGGTGAGACAGGCCGCCATCAATTCCACCAAGAGCGCGGAGCCCACGCCCTTGTAGCCCCCGGCGGGCAGCATCGTGCCTTTCAAGCCGACATTCGGATCCGTGGTCGGTTCGCCCTCGGGGGAAAGCGCCCAGCCGAGCGGGATGGCCTTGCCTTCACGCGCGCGCTTCGCCACCTCGCTCTTGGCGACCACGCTCGCGCTTTGATCGATGACGATAGGCGCGCCGCCTCGACCGTCCGGGACGGCGATCGACCAGGGATTGGTGCCGAGCACAGGCTTGCGACCGCCCGACGCCGCGATCGAGGCGGGCGCATTGGTGAAGCCGAGGGCCAAGAGCCCCTCGCTCGCGAGCCTTTCGGTGTGGTAGCCGAGCACGCCGCAATTATAGGAATTGCGGATCCCCAAGAGAGCCACGCCCTGCGAGCGCGCAAGCGGCGCGAGCACCGCCAACCCAGCATCGATCGCGGGATGCGCGAACCCCGAGCCCGCATCGACGACGACGACGCCCGGCAAATCCTGGCTCAGGCGTGGCATCGCCGAGCCGATCACTTTTCCGCAAGCAAGATGCTCGCAATAGGTGGGAAGATAGGCAAGCCCGTGCGATGGGATGCCGTCGCGCTCGGCGGCCGCGATCGCCTTGGCAAGGCTCAATGCGGCGCCATCACTCGCTCCTGCCTTGACGAGGGCACCTCTCGCCATCTCCTCGATCTGGAGGATCGTCAACCTGGTCATCGCGTCCTTGCCAAAAGAAGGGCGAAGGCGCGATCTTAAACGCGAACTCGGGACGGGCAAGTCATCCGGCAAGCTTCGTCTCCGGCATTGTCGATTCGCTCGAGCGGCCGAGCACGCGGCATTGCCGGAGTGACATTCCGCAAAAGAAAAGGGCGGAGAGTCCACCTCTCCGCCCTCGTCGCATTACGGCTGAAGGCTAGTCGCAGACTTCCTCGCGCCGGAACTGCCAGCCATATCCCTCAACCCAGACGCGGTGCCTGATCACACGGCAATCGTCGCCGTAGGCAGGGCCGGGCGCATAGGCCGGGCCGGGATAGTAAGGGCCGCTGTAGGGTTGTGAGGCCAAGGCCCCACCAGCGATCACGCCTGCCGCAAGGCCGGCCGCCGCGCCGCCAGCGATTGCGGCGTTACGGCCATGCTCCGCGTTCGCCGGCAAGCTGGCGGCACCGAGAGCAAAGAGGCCGGCACATGCGCTCACTAAGCTCGTGCGCATATTCATGACACAGTCTCCTTTCGAATCTCCCAAAGGCTTGCGCCTGTGGTCGGGGAGAAAACGCAAGGCGTCTGCCTGCGGTTCCGAGCTTTCGCCGCGCTCTCGAAATCCGGTGTAAAGTTTCATTTCAAAATCCGACAATGTTTAGGAGGCTTTGCGAGGAGGCGAGAAGCGGTGGGTTGAATCTCGCGCAACCGCGCTGGGAACGCGACGCGTCCCCACGGCCGTTCTGGAACCTTTGCGCCGAGCATCGTGTTCGCAATTGGAGGTTTGGCGCAAAGAGCGACAGTAGACAGAGCGACAGTTCTTGCGCATCCGGCGGGCGAGAGACAGGAGTGTCCCGATGGCCAGAAAATATTCCACCGGCGCCTCGAAAAAAGTCGGCAAGGCGATGCATGAGCGCAAACGCGGAACGCTCAAAAGCGGCAGAAGCGGCAAGACGGTGAAGAGTCGCAAACAAGCGATCGCCATCGGCCTGTCGGAAGCGCGCCGCGAAGGCAAGAAGGTGCCCGCAAAGCGCAAGTCGAGCGGCAGCTCGAAGGGTCGATCCAGCAGCAAATCAAGCAAGTGACCATTTCGGTCCGCTGCTAACACCTCACGGGGCCCGACGACGGGCCCTGTCATTTTGCCTGTGACACCGGCGTAGAGGCCTGCTCCTGGTCGAGTGCATAGATGTCGTCACGGAAATGCACCGCACCGTCGCTTCCGGACCAACCGTCGAGGTAGAGCCAAACGACCGGCACGTTTTGTTTGAGCCTGATCGCCTTCTTGTCCTCTTCGCCCACCAGCTTTTTCAGCGTCGCAACGGTCCATGCCTCGCCGTCCGGTCCGGCCGTGCCTTCGAGCAGCCATGCCGCGAGGTCTAATACGCCATCCACGCGCACGCAGCCATGCGAGAGGAAACGATAGTCCCTGGCAAAAAAGCCCTTTGCGGGTGTGTCATGCATGTAGACGGACTGGTTGTTCGGCATGTTTATCTTCAACGTGCCGAGGGAATTTTTTCGGCCAGGGTCCTGCCGGAACGTAAATTCTGTCGCCTCGTTCGATGACCAATCGATGCCATGCGGGTTCACCTCGCGGCCTCGAGCGTCGAGCATCCTGATGTTCATGCGCGAAAGATAATGCGAATCCTTCGCCATCTTGGGGATGACTTCGTTTTTGATGATTGACACAGGCAACGTCCAAGTCGGATTGGCGATGACATCGGTTATCTTAGCCTGCACTTGCGGGGATTGATGGTCGGTACCCCCGACCACGGCGGCGTATCGATGCACGACGCGGCCGCCTTCCACCTCTTCCACGGCGGCCGCCGGAATATTCACGACGACATAACGTTGGTCGAAGGGGAAATTTTGCAGGATGGCGAGACGATGCGCGCTTGCATCAAGCTCTTTGGCGCGCTCGCTCGCCGGAACGTTGAGCGCCGCGAGCGTCATCTCATCGACCATTCCGGTCTGGCGAAGCCCCATTCGCGCCTGATAATGCTTCAAAGCATCAGTGAGGGTGTCATCCCAGGATGCGCGCGCCGCGGCATCGTCCGTTGGCGGCAGATCGCCTTCGACGGCGAGCCGATGCCGCAAAGTCGCGACATCTTGCGGCGCGGCCTGGCCGCGCTTCATCGGCTTTGCCAGGACCGGCCAACCGCCCTGCTCCGCAATGGTGGCATAGCGCTGCGCGGCGGCCGTCGTGCACGCTGCGGTGTCGGCCGTCGCGCTCGGCTCAGGATCATCCGAGATGACGTTTGCGCCTTTGACATCCGGCTCGCCTCGGACCGGATGCGCATGGCGTCTCGACGCTGTCTTCTTTACCGCTCTCGGCTCGGGCGGAGCGGGCGAAGTCACGGCGGCCGGTTTGCCTGGGGGCATGGGACGGTTGCAATCGACCGGCGGAGCGGACGGATTGCTTGCCTGCGCCCGATCACTCCCTGGTGAGGGCGAGAATTGGCCGGCGGAGTTGGCCTGCGGCGCCGAGGCTTTACTTGTTGGCGCCTCCGCTCGCCCAAGCGCCGGAAGGGCGATCACGAAAGCCGAGGCAAGCACCGCCGGCGCCAGGAGCCGCGCCGTGGCGCGGCGGCCAATTCGACCGTGACTGGAGCGAGATGCCTGCCTCATGGGCAAATGAAGCGCGAGCGCCGTGCAAAAGTTCCAGAAATCCCTTTTTGAAGGCGCCGGCCCAGCGTGCTGTCGCTCGGCAGGGTTAACAAATCCCAACCAGGAACGGGGAGCCTTTGCGGCGAAGACCTTGCGCTTTCATGCATGGTGGAGGGCCCACGCCGACAAGTGCAGCGGCACGAACAGGTGCATGCTCGCGCAGCGGCGGAGAGCGCCTGAGGTGGAGCGACGTTGGTGATCCGTGTCGCACGAATCAGCATTCGTCATTCTGCCTCGATCGGGGAAGAAACGGTTTTGCGACGCCGATCCGGGTTTTCCACATTACACACGATAATTTGATCGAATGCTGGAAATCTGGCTTATAAGTCGGATTATTCCACCAGAATACCCACATATTTCAGTATGTCTTGCTTTTTTTTGGAGGAGAAGAACAGGGTCGGCACCTCAGGCTTTTGCCAAGGCACTTTCGTTTAATTACAATCCATGCCAGTAGAGAGCTAAAATAGATTCCTAATGGAGGATGAAGAAGTGGTAGAACATACGGGCGCGGAAAAGGGGGGCTTGGTCGGAATGACCGCCGATGTGGTCGCCGCCTACGTGGCTCAAAACACGCTGCCGAGCACCGAGCTCCCGGGCCTCATTCAGCAGATCCATGCCACGCTTCAGCAGGTGGCCAATGGTACTCAGTATAACCTCGATCAGCCGTTGTCGCCGGCTGTGGCTGTCAAGAAATCAGTCACGAAGGACTACATCATCTGCCTGGAAGACGGTAAAAGATTCAAGTCATTGAAGCGTCATCTGCGCAGTTCTTTCAATCTCAGTCCTGAGGAATACCGTAAGAAGTGGGGGTTACCTTACGATTATCCGATGGTCGCTCCCAACTATGCTCAGACACGTTCTGAACTGGCGAAGAATATGGGACTCGGCAACCTTCGTCAGAAAGCCAAGCTGGCGGCTTCCTCGACGCGCGGCGCACGCAGGGCAGCCCCCAAGCGAGCCGCCAAATCGGCGCGCAAAGGGGCGAGAAAGTCGCGCTGAGCCCGCTGACCATTTTAGGTCGCAGGGTGAGGCTGCAGGGCTTAAACACGTTGTCATTCCCGGCCGCGCTCCGAAGGAGCGCGGGGGAAGGCAACTTATATTGAACCGGGTGAATTCCTTCTCCACGGCCCGTCGCGCCGGGGGAGGCGCAGCGCTGAGCAAGAGCCTGCGTCCTTCCGACGTGGCATCCCAAAAGAATGCCGTAGGGAGCGAGCGCTTCTTTTCCGCCCGTCCGCTTTTTTCAATCGCCACCCTTCCTCGCTAATGAGGCGCTTGCGCCAGCCGCTGCTCGCGCTAGTGTTGAGGTGGGTAATTTACCGTATCGAGATGGGTCATGGCCGATCTGATGCGTCGACAGATTTTGCCGCTCTTGAAGACGAGCTCGGGTGACGCGCAACGCGGGACACTGAAGAAGTCGCCCGTCGCCGAAACGCCGTTCCCCCGTTCGCCATGCGCACCGAGGTCGTCATTCATCAGCCCCGCGGCAACGATTGATGGCGCTGCCGCATGACTGATCCCATGATCCCGCGATGAACAGGAGCCAGGCTTCTATCGTGTCCCCAGGCGCGCAACAAAGCTTTCCTCCCGATGTGCCTTACCTCGTGCGCAAGGTGCTCTGGCCCACAACCCGGCTTCGAGCCGGGGCGCTCACGATCGTGCTGCCGGATGGACGCAAGGTGCTTTTCGACAGCGGAGCGGCCGGCCCACGCGGCGAGCTCGTCATCAAGGATTACAATTTTGCGCGACGGCTCCTGGTCTCCGGCGAGATCGGCTTCGGCGAAGCCTATCTGCAGGGAGAGTGGGAATCACCGCGGCTCGAAGCGCTGATCGAGCTGATGAGCGTCAATCGCGCGGTGATAGATGAAGTCATGCCGGGCCGCTTCATGCAGAGAATGCTTCAGCTTCTCGCTCACACACTCAACCGCAACACACGATCGGGCGCCCGGCAGAACATCCGCGCCCATTACGATCTCGGCAATGCTTTTTACCAAAGCTGGCTCGATCAGACGATGACCTACTCTTCGGCTGTCTTCGCACCGGGCGACAATGATCTTGCCGCTGCGCAGGCACGTAAATATCGGTTGCTTGCCGAGCGCGCGGGCGTGCGGCCAGGCGAGCATGTCCTCGAGATCGGTTGCGGCTGGGGAGGCTTTGCCGAATTCGCGGGGCGCGAGCTCGGCTGCAAGGTCACGGGGCTTACCATTTCCCAGGAACAGTTCGACTTCGCGACGGAGCGGATGCGCAAGGCGGGGCTTGCCGACCGCGTCACCATCGCGCTGCGCGATTATCGGGATGAGAGTGGCGTATTCGACCGCATCGTTTCGATCGAAATGTTCGAGGCGGTGGGTGAAGGGTTCTGGCCGGCCTTCTTTCGTCAATTGCGAGAGCGGCTGCGGCCCGGCGGCACGGCAGGACTGCAGGTTATTACGATCGCCGAATGGCTTTGGCCGAGTTACCGGCGTGAGGTCGATTTCATTCGCCGTTACATCTTTCCCGGCGGCATGTTGCCGACGGCCAGCATCATGCGTGGCCTCGGCGAGAAATATGGCGTACCTATGCTGAACGAATGGGCCTTTCGCCAGGACTATGCGGCAACCCTTGCCCAATGGCGCGAGCGCTTCCTCGCGGCCTGGCCCAAGCTCAAGCCGCTCGGATTCGACGAGCGCTTCCGCCGCATGTGGGAATATTACCTGTCCTATTGTGAAGGCGGCTTCCGCGGCGGCTCGATCGATGTGCGCCAGATGGTGTTCGCGCGACCCGAATAGGCGGTCTGGAGCACGCCGCTTTCGGCGCCTGAACCCGCGCACTCAACGCTTGCGCCGGCCTTGCGCAATGGCCCGCACGATCGTCGGAAAGTAAAACGCGTAAGGCAAAAGCCTCGTGAATTTCGAAAGCCAGGCGAGCCGTCTCGGAAAGGCGATCTCGAACCCCCCGGCT
>Ga0213876_10001559_pt1 | contig 14094 bp, 11 predicted proteins | sample BarmaccomBMRX_R9_FD_160113 | JGI IMG/M metagenome (GOLD analysis project Ga0213876, IMG submission 160113) | Root-associated microbial communities from Barbacenia macrantha in rupestrian grasslands, the National Park of Serra do Cipo, Brazil - RX_R9 | ecosystem: Host-associated > Plants > Roots...
GCTCGCCAGCAGCCAGCCCAGCCAGGGGAAGGGCGCGGCGGCGACAACGACCGGTGCGGCTGGCAGCGGCGTCGGCTCGGCGATCGGTGCGGGCGGCGGCACCGGCTCGGCGACGGCCGGCGCTGTCGTCGTCGGCGTCGGTGGCAGCAACGCGCCGGCGGCATCGGGCTCGTAGCCCCAGCACACCACCACCGGCTGCTCGCCGACCATGAAGACGTAGTCGTCGGAAGGGCGCTTGCAGGCCAGCTCCAGCGCGCGGCCGGTGATGCGGGCGTCGGAAGACGGTGCCTGCTGCAGCTGGGCGCCCAGCGCGGCGATGTCGGCGATCAGCGCGTCGACTTGCGCCAATGTCTCGCTGCGTGCTGCCTCGGGCAGCGCTGACAGCGGCGCGACGTTGCCGGGCACCTCGCTGTACCAGTCGATGCGGCGGCCGACATCGTCGGGCTGTGGCTCGGCCAGCAATCGCGCGTGGCGTTCGCTCAGGCGGCGGCGGATGACGCCGCGGATCTGCTCGTGCGTGGTGTGCAGCGGCTCGCCGCGCACGCCCAGGGGGCGGACGCCGGTCAGCGTGGTGCGGACGAGAGTCGTGCCGGCCACGGCACTCCTGCTTGGTTAGAGCGCCTTCGCCCAGTCGCGCAGCACGAATTTCTGCACCTTGCCCGTCGAGGTCTTGGGCAAGTCGCGGAAGACGATGGTGCGCGGGATCTTGTAGCCGGCCATGTTGGCGCGGCAGAAGGCGGTGATCTCCTCGGCCGTGGCGCTGGCGCCGGGCTTGAGCACGACGAAGGCGCAGGGCGTCTCGCCCCACTTCTCGTCGGGCCGCGCCACCACGGCGGCTTCGAGCACGGCAGGGTGCTGGTAGAGCACGCCCTCGACCTCGATGGTCGAGATGTTCTCGCCGCCCGAGATGATGATGTCCTTCGAGCGGTCGCGCAGCTCGATGTAGCCGTCGGGATGCGCCACGCCGAGATCGCCGGAGTGGAACCAGCCGCCGGCGAAGGCCTCCTGCGTCGCCTTGGGATTCTTCAGGTAGCCCTTCATCACCAGGTTGCCGCGGAAGAACACCTCACCCATGGTCGCGCCGTCGTTGGGCACCGGTTTCATCGTTGTTGGATCGAGTACCGCGACGCCATCCTCGGCGGCATAGCGCACACCCTGGCGTGCTTTCAGCCTGGCCTGCTCGCCGCTGGGCAGCTGGTCCCATTCGTCATGCCAGGCGCAGACCGTGGCCGGGCCATAGACCTCGGTGAGGCCGTAGACATGGGTGATGTGGAAGCCCTGCTTCTCCACCGCTTCGAGCACGGCGGCCGGCGGCGGCGCGGCGGCGGTCATGAACTCCACGGTGTAGGGCAGCTTGCGGCGCTCCTCCGGCCGGGCGTTGATGATGAAATTCAGGATCACCGGCGCGCCGCACATGTGCGAGACGTCCTCGTCGGCCAGCGCGTCGAAGATGGTCTTCGCAGTGATGCGGCGCAGGCAGACGCTGGTGCCGGCGACCAGCGCCAGGGTCCACGGGAAGCACCAGCCGTTGCAGTGGAACATCGGCAGGGTCCACAGGTACGTGGGATGCATGCCCATCGCCCATTGCGTGGCGTTGCCATAGGCCGACAGCGTGGCGCCGCGATGATGGAACACCACGCCCTTGGGATTGCCCGTCGTCCCTGACGTGTAGTTCAGCGACACGGCGTTCCACTCGTCGGCGGGATACTCCCAGGCGTAGTCGGCGTCGCCGTCGGCGATGAACGCCTCGTAGGTGAGGTCGCTCACCGGCTCGCCCTCGCCGTATTCCGAATCGGCGATGTCGATCACCAGCGGCTTCACGCTCGCCTTGGCCAGCGCCTCCTTGATCACGCCGTGATACTCGCGGTCGGCCATCAGCACCTTGGTCTCGCTGTGGTCGAGGATGAAGGCGATCATCGCCGCGTCGAGCCGCGTGTTCAGCGCATTGAGCACCGCGCCGCACATCGGCACGCCGAAATGCGCCTCGTAAACCTCGGGAATATTGGGTGCCATCACCGCCACGGTGTCGCCGATGCCGATGCCGCGCTTGTCCAGCGCCGAGGCCAGCCGCCGGGCGCGCTCGTAGGTCTGCCCCCAGGTGTAGCGGCGCTTGCCGTGCACGACGGAAGGCCAATCGGGATAGACGCTGGCCGAACGCTCGAGGAACTGCAGTGGCGTGAGGGCTGCGTAGTTGGCGGCGTTGCGGTCGAGATCGCGCTCGTAGATGTTGGCGACGACCGGCGCCGCGTGATGCTTGCCCGCCGGCCGCGCCGCGGGCATGCGCACGGCGGCGGCGCGTGCCTTCACCGGCCGGCGTGGCGCGGGACGGGGCGCCGGCACCGCCGGCTTGGCGACCGGCTTTGCCTTGGCGGCCGCCTTCGCCTTCACGACGGGCTTGGCGGCAGGCTTCTTGGCGACGGTCTTCTTCGTCGCCTTGCCCGCCGGCTTCTTGCCGCCGCCGCTCTTGCCCGGTTTCTTGCCCTTGGCCATGCGATCCCTCGTACGCCTACGCGCCCGCGCCGGAGTCTTATCGCCTCACTCCAGCTTCAGGTCGAGTTCCTTGATGAGGTTGGCAAAGTAAAGGCGATCATCGGCGACCTGCTTGCCGAACACGTCGTGCGGCTGGTGTACCGCGGCCTGCGATACCAACATCAGCTTGTTCTGCAGATCGGCTTCCGCGGCGAGCTTGCCCAGCTCGTCGGACAACCGTTCGATCACGGCGCGCGGTGTCGCCTTGGGTGCGAACAGGCCGAACCAGCTGCGGTCACGGAAGCCCGTTATGTCGAGCCCCATCTCGGTCGCGGTCGGCGTGTTGGGCAGCTCGCTCAGCCGCTCCTTGGTCACCGCCAGCGCCCCCAGCACCTTGCCGGCCTTGGCCTGCGGCATGAACGAGGGATCGAAGACCATGTGGATGCGCCCGCTCATGACGTCGCCCACCGCATCGACGATGGTCTTGTATGGCGCATGCTGCATGCGGATGCCGGCGGCGCGGGTCAGCACCTCGCCGGTGAGATGCGTGATCGTGCCCAGACCGGAGGAGCCGTACCAGTATTTGCCGGGATTGGCCTTGGCGAGCGCGACAAAGCCCTTCCAGTCCTTCACGCCCATTTCGTTGGTCAGGCATACCAGCAAGAGCGGCGTCGACAGCCGCGCCACCGGGGCAAAGGCGTTGATGTCGTAGTTGACCTGCCGCACCGTCGGCGTGATCGCCATGACCGCGGTGGGCGACAGCAGCAGCGTGTAGCCGTCGGCCGGCGCATTGGCGACGATCGCCGCGCCGACGCCGCCGGATGCGCCCGGCTTGTTCTCGATGATCACCTGCTGGCCCAGCACCGCCGTCAGCCGTTCGCCATAGATGCGGATCACCTGGTCGGCCGAGCCGCCCGGCCCATAGGGCACGACGACGCGGATCGGCTTGTCGGGCTTCCACATCGTTTGCGCCCGCGCGCTCGCCGTGGCCATCCAGGCCAGGCCACCCAGCGCGGCGCTGCGACGACGGATCATGACGCGTCCTCCTGCTCTCTTTGCCGCGAAGGATAGGATGGTTCGTGCGCGAACGGGAACGACGATTGCGTGACGGCGCTGTTCCCCCGGGAACAGCCGCGATCGCGCTTTGGAGCTCTACTCCATGCAAGACGAAAAAACTCACAGCATCGGGGGGATCATTTCGAAGGAGACGTAGCCATGCCGCGCGCAATGTGGATCGAACCGGATATCGTCGACATGACCGCGGCCAGCAACATGCTGGACCGCAAGGGCACACGGCCAGCTACCGACATCAACGCCGTCATCCTGCATCAGATTGCCGATGACCGCGGCAGCGAGCCGATGCAGTACAAGAACACGCGAGCACATTTCGTCGTGACCAAGACCGGAATCATCATTCAGCTGCATCCGGTCGAGACGATGCTGTGGGCGTCGAATGCCTTCAACAAGGTTGGCGTCGCCGTCGAGTTCGCCGGGCATTTCGCGACCGAGAAAGGTGTCTGGTGGAAGGGCAACAAGGCCCACAACATCCCGACGAATGTCCAGATCGAGGCTGGTCGCGAACTCGTCCTTTTTCTCTACATGAAGCATGGCATCAAGAACGTGTATGCCCATCGCCAAGGTTACCTGCCGGAAGGCGGCTACCAAAGCGGCGCGGTGAACCAGCGCTCGAACTGCCCGGGGCCGGACATCTGGTACGGTGTCGGCGAATGGGCCAAGAGCAATCTCAGCCTCGGCGACGGCGGGAAGGGCTATAAGCTCGGCAACGGCACGGCCATTCCCGACAGCTGGCGAACACAGCGAGTTCCGACATTCTGATTGCGGACGTCGGCGCTTCGGCGCTCAGCGGAACGGGCTGCCGTGTCGCTCGTCGGCGGCGAAAGCCTCGTCGCTGAGCGCCCGCAGGAAGGCGATCAGGTCGTCACGCTCGGCGGCGCTGATCGTGAAGCCGCGCAGGCGCGAGTCTTTCAACGGGCTGAACTTGTCGGCCGCCGCCAAGGTCGGCGCACCGGCGGCGTAGCGGTCGATCACCGCTTCGAGCGAGGCGACCGAGCCGTCGTGCATGTAGGGGGCGCGCTTGGCGACGTCGCGCAGGCTGGGCGCGCGGAAGCGGCCCATGTCCTCGCGCAATTCACTGCTTTCCAGCAGGCCGCGATCGATTGGCCTGTAGGCACCCTTGCCGTCGAGGTCGTAGAGGCCGGTGTTGGCGTAGACGACCGCCGCCGCGCCGGGCAGCAGCTTGTCCGCCAGCGGTCCGAAGGTCGCGCCGGCGTGGCAAATGGCGCAGCCGAGCTTGGCGTCGAAGAACAGGCGCTCGCCGCGCTGCGCGGATTGGCTCAGCACGTCGCGCTCACCGCCGAAGCGGAAGCGTTCGTAGGGCGTGGTGTAGGAGATCAGCGAGCGCTGGTAGGCGGCGAGCGCCTTGATGATCTGGTCGAAATCGACCTTGCCGCCCTTGTCGGGGAACGCCTCCACGAACATGCGGTGATAGGTCGGGTCGTACTCGAAGCGGTCGACGATCGAGGCTTCGTGGCCGTTGCACTCCATCTCGGGCGGCTCGGCGCGGAACAGGGGCTGGTGCACCTGATCCTCCAAGGTCTTCACGCGCGGGTCGGCCCAGGTCAGCGTTTCGCGATAGCCGACATTGCTGAGCGGCGGCGGGCGGCGGCGGATCTTGCCACCGGTGACGCCGACCGAGGGATGGCGCGGATCGCTGAAGGCGTGCTCGGGCATGTGGCACGACGAGCACGAGATGTAGCTCGGGCCCGAAAGCTTCTGGTCGAAGAACAGCCGGCGACCGAGCTCGACCTTGGCCACGCTCATTGGGTTGTCGGCGGGCACCGGCGGCGGCGGCAGCCAGGCGGGCAGCGACCAGACATACGTCTGCGCAAGCGAGGGCGACGCGACCGAGATCAACAGGGCCGCGAGCGCAACGAGGCGAAATGCGATCGACATGGCGGTCACCGTCTTCGATCTCCCTTCCCCCGGAGGGGGAAGGTGCCCGAAGGGCGGATGGGGGATGTTGAAGACGAATGCATGAATCCGGCTTCGACATCCCCCATCCGTCAGCGCTGCGCGCTGCCACCTTCCCCCTCCAGGGGAAGGTAGAGCGATAAGCATAGCACGTTGCCGCTGCGCCGCGCCGCCGCTATGTCTTGACGCAACGACGGAAGGGAGAACGGCCATGACGGCAGGCGACATATACCGCGCGCTGCATCGTCGCTCGCTGGAGGATCGCGAGGGCTTCTGGCTGGAGCAAACCTGGGCCATCGACTGGGCGCGCCGGCCGACCCGCGCGCTCGACGACAGCCGCGCGCCGTTCTATCGCTGGTTCCCAGACGGTGAGCTCAACACCTGCCACAACGCGCTCGACCGCCATGTCGACTCCGGACGCGGCGCGCAGGCGGCGCTGATCTACGACTCGCCGGTCACCGGGCAGAAGATCACCTACAGCTACGCCGAGCTGCGTGACCGTGTTGCCGAGCTGGCCGGTGCGATCGCCGCGCTTGATGTCGGCAAGGGCGATCGCGTGCTGATCTACATGCCGATGATCGCCGAAGCGGCGATGGCGATGCTGGCCTGCGCGCGGCTGGGCGCGGTGCACTCCGTCGTGTTCGGCGGCTTCGCAGCCAAGGAGCTCGCCTCGCGCATCGACGACTGCCAGCCCAAGCTGATCATGGCCGCGTCCTGCGGCATCGAGCCCGGCCGCATCGTCGCCTACAAGCCGATGCTCGATTCGGCGGTCGAGCAAGCGAAGCACAAGGTGGCGAAAGTGCTGATGCTGCAGCGCCCGCAGGGCGAGGCGGCGATGATCGACGGCCGCGACGTCGACTGGGCGAGCTTCGTGCCGGGCAAGCCCAAGGCCGCGTGCGTCACGGTCAAGAGCACCGATCCGCTCTATATCCTCTACACCTCAGGCACGACCGGTCAGCCCAAGGGCGTGGTGCGCGACAACGGCGGCTACTGCGTCGCGCTGAAATGGTCGATGCCCAATCTCTACGGCGTGAAGACCGGCGAGGTGTGGTGGTGCGCCTCGGATGTCGGCTGGGTCGTGGGCCACAGCTACATCGTCTACGGCCCGCTGATCCACGGCGCGACGACGATCCTGTACGAAGGCAAGCCGGTGGGCACGCCCGATGCCGGCGCCTTCTGGCGCGTGATTGCCGAGCATGGCGCGGTGGCGCTGTTCACCGCGCCCACGGCCTTCCGCGCGATCAAGAAGGAGGACCCCGAGGGCAAGTTTGTGCGCCAGTACGACCTGTCGAAGTTCCGCACGCTGTTCCTCGCCGGCGAGCGCGGCGATCCGCCGACCATCGACTGGGCGCAGAAGCTGCTCGGCGTGCCGGTCGTCGATCACTGGTGGCAGACCGAGACCGGCTGGCCGATCTGCGGCAACTTCCAGGGCATCGATCCGATGCCGGTGAAGCTCGGTTCGACCGCGATCCCCGCACCGGGCTGGCAGATCGAGGTGCTCGACGAGAAGGGCGAGCGCGTGAAGGCTAACGAGATCGGCGCACTGGTCGCGAAGCTGCCGATGCCGCCGGGCGCGCTGCCCACTTTGTGGAATGCCGACGAACGCTACCGGCAGGCCTATCTCGCGGAGTACCCCGGCTACTACAAGACCGGCGACGCGGGCTTCATCGACGAGGACGGCTACGTCTCGGTCATGACGCGCGTCGACGACGTGATCAACGTCGCCGGCCATCGCCTGTCGACCGGCCAGATGGAGGAGGTGCTGGGCGCCCATCCCGACGTCGCGGAGTGCGCGGTGATCGGCGTCGCCGACGAGCTGAAGGGCCAGCTGCCGCTGGGCTTCCTCGTGCTGAAGTCCGGCGTCAACCGGCCCTATCCCGAGATCGTCTCGGAGGTCGTGGCGATGGTGCGCGACCGCATCGGCCCGGTCGCGGCGTTCAAGAGCGCGGTCGTCGTGGCCCGCCTGCCGAAGACGCGCTCGGGCAAGATCCTGCGCGGCACGATGCAGAAGATCGCCGACTCACAGACCTACAACGTGCCCGCGACCATCGACGATCCGGCGATCCTCGGCGAGATCGGCGAGGCACTCAAACCCGCAGGCTACGCGCGCTAGGCTCCGTTGCGCAGATGTCGAGGGTGTGGCGCGAGCCACATGCTAGACTTGCCGGCATCGCAGCGGGAGGACGCGTATGAAGGAGCTTGAGCTCGAGGAAGTCGTGTCGCGCTCGGCCTGGCTCGGTCGTGACCTCCAGAACAGCGACGAGTGGATCTATCGTCTCGGCGATGAGGAGATCGCGGAGATCGATGCGGCGCTGCGGCATCTGCAATCGACCGGCCGCGAGATTCCGGACGTCGGCAAGAAGGATTTTCCGCTCAAGCGCTTTGCGCGCACGCTACGCCTGTTGCAGACGGAGATCGAGAACGGGCTCGGCATCGTGCTGATCCGCGGCCTGCCGCGCGATCGCTATACGTCAGAGGAAATGGGCCTGATCTACTGGGGCATCGGCACGCATATGGGCCGCGCCGTGGCGCAGAACGCGCAGGGTGACGTGCTGGGCCATGTCCGCGATCTCGGTCGAGATCATAAAAGGGACATGCATGCGCGCGGCTACCAGACCTCGTCGTTGCTGCCCTTCCACAACGATTCCTGTGATGTCGTCGGCCTGTGTTGCCTGGAGACGGCCAGGAGCGGCGGCCTGTCGGCGGTGGCGAGTTCGGTCTCGGTCTATAACGCGCTGCTGCGCACGCGGCCCGACCTGGTGAAGGTGCTGACCCAGCCTTTCTATTCCGATCGCCGCGGCGAGGAGTCCGAAGGCCAGAAACCGTACTACGTCTCGCCGGTTTTCATCTGGCACAAGGGCCGGATGTTCAATCGCTTCAATCGCAACTTCATCAACACGGCGCAGCGCTTCAACGAGGTGCCGCGGCTCACGCCGCTGCAGATCGAGGCGCTCGATTCGATCGCGACGTTGTGCGCCGATCCGGCCTTCCGCCTCGACATGGTGCTCGAGCGCGGTGACATGCAGTTCGTCAACAATTACTGCGTGCTGCATTCGCGTACGGCCTTCGAGGACTACGATGACGAGAACCGCAGACGTCATTTGCTGCGGCTCTGGCTGCGCACGCCGGCGTTCGCTGACTACCCGGCGGCGTTGCGCGATCGCTACGAGGACATGGACCGGTGGCAGGCGAGCCCGCGTCCGCCGTCCTACAACTTCGTCACCATGAAGGAAGTGACGACGCACTGACGTCGTCGGAGGACTGCACGTGTTGAGGCGCGCGTTGATCGCGGCCGCCGTGCTGCTGCTGTCGTGCGGCGGCGCGCTGGCCGAGTATCCGGACAAGCCGATCAGGCTCGTTGTGCCGTTTCCGCCCGGCGGGCCGACCGACCTGATCGCGCGTGTCGTGGCGGCCGGCATCGCCAATGAGCTGGGCCAGCAGGTCATCATCGACAACAAGGGCGGCGCCGGCGGCAACGTCGGCACGGAGCTCGTCGCCAAGTCAAAGCCGGATGGCTACACGCTGCTGTTCGGCACCGCGGCGACGCACGGCATCAACGTGTCGCTCTACAAGTCCCTGCCATACGATCCGGTGAAGGATTTCGAGGCGGTGGCGCTGGTCGGCCTGGCGCCGATGGCGTTGCTGGTGCCACCGGGTCAGCCGCGGACGCTCAAGGCGCTGATCGCCAAGCTGAAGGCGGAGCCCGGCAAGGCGAGCTATCCATCATCGGGCAACGGCACCACCAACCATCTCGCCGGCGAGATGTTCAAGACCCGCATCGGCGTCGATGTCTTGCACGTACCCTATCGGGGAACCGGCCCGGCGCTACAGGACATGCTCGCGGGGCGTCATTCCTTCATGTTCGCCACGTTGGGTCCGATTCTGGAGAACATCCGCGCCGGCCAGCTTTTTCCGCTCGGCCTGATGGCCGACAAGCGCAGCACCGTCATGCCCGATGTCCCGACCATGGCGGAGGCGGGCCTGCCCGACTTCGTCGGCGGCACCTGGAACGTCGTGGCCGCACCGGCCGGTACGCCGCAAGTGATCGTCGAGCGGCTGAATGCCGCCGTCTACAAGGCGCTGGCCGATCCGGAACTGGGCGAGCGTCTCAGGGCTCTGAACATGGAAGCCAGCGAGGCGCTCACGCCCGCCGCGACGAAGGCTTTCGTGCAGAGCGAGATCGCGAAATGGCGCGACATCGTCGTTCGCGCCGGCGCCACGGTCGATTGATCATAACGATGCCGGATAGGCATCGTCGTTCACGCTATGATGCATGCATTGGAACGCTGGAGTGATTGATGGCGCGTCTCGAGGATCTGATGCCGGCGATGGCCGAGCGCATCCGCGGGATGGAATGCCCGGTCTATCCATCCTCGCCGTTCGTGGTTGGCGGCAAGCTGTCGAGCCGGCGGGTCGCGATCGTCAGCTCGGCCGGCATCCACCGCCGCGGCGAGAAGCCGATGATGCCGGGCACCAACGAGTTCCGCGAACTGCCGCAATCGCTGCCATCAGGCGACATCGTCATGACGCATGTCTCCTCGAACTACGATCGCACCGGCTTCCAGCGCGACCTCAACACCGTCTATCCCGTCGATCGCCTGCGCGAGCTGGCGCAGGACGGCGTTGTCGGCGCGATGAGCGACACGCACTACGCGGTGATGGGCGCCAACGATCCGGGCCAATGGGATGCGCTGACCGATCAGCTCACCGACCGCCTGCGCAAGGACAGCATCGACGCGGTGCTGTTCAGTCCGGTTTGACCTGCCTGCACGCGCGCCGTGAGCGCGCTGGCACATCTCATCGAGCAGCGCGGCATCGCCACGACGACGATCGGGCTGATCCGCGTGCATATGGAGAGGATCCGCCCGCCACGCGGCTTGTGGGTGCCGTTCGAGCTCGGCCGGCCGCTGGGCGAGCCCGGCGACGCCGCTTTCCAGCGCCGGGTGGTGCTGGCCGCGCTGGCCCTGCTGGAGCGCAATGACGGACCCGTGATCCTCGAGGACTATGCCGAGGAAGCACCTGGACGCCTGCCGCAGGACGACTGGCGGCCAGCCGTCACGCTGCCTTCGGTCGCGATCCCCGGTGCGAATGCGTCGGCCGATGAATGGGCCGCCGCTTTGCGTGCCGAGTGGGCCCCCGTGCTGTCGGCTGCCAGCGGCCGGCCGCGTTCGACCGTGGGTGGCGGCCGGCTGGATCGTGATCGCTGGCCCGAGTTGCTCGCCGCCTTCGCTGCTGACACGCCGCCGACGGACTCGCCGGTCGCCGGTCTAAGGCCGGTGCAGGCGGCGCGTTACGTCGCCGATGATCTCAAGGCGCTCTACACCGAAGCGGCGATCGCGCCCGGTGAGCGGCCGAGCAGCCGCCAGGTGCTCGACTGGTTCTGGAACACGACCGTGGCCGCCGCGCTGCTGCGACGGGGCCGCGCCGCCTGCCTCGCGAGCGACAACAAGGTGCTCGGCCTGGTCGCCAACCAGTTCGTCCCGGCCGACCGCGTGTAGATCAGCGCGACGGCTTCGCCGCCAGCAGTATGTAGTTGACGTCGAGGTCGTGCGCGTCGATGCGCCAGCGGCCGGTGATCGGGCTGTAGATGAGGCCCGCCAGTTCTTCCACCGAGAGCCCAGCGGCGCGCAGGCCGCGCGCCACCTCCGACGGCTTGAGGAACTTGCGCCAGTCATGCGTGCCGCGCGGCAGCCAGCGCATCACGTACTCCGCGCCGACGATCGCCATGGCGAAAGCCTTGGTCGTGCGGTTCAAGGTCGAGAGGATCAGCACGCCGCCGGGCTTCACCAGTTCGGCGCAGCAGCTCAGGAAGAGATCTACATCGGCGACATGCTCGATGATCTCCAGCGCCAGAACGGCGTCGTAGCGTGTGGCCTGGTCGCGCAGCGCCTCGGCGGTCGTGGCGCGGTAGTCGATGGTCAGGCCCATGCGTTCGGCGTGTAGGCGGGCCACGCCGATATTGCGCTCGGCGGCGTCGATGCCGGTGACGCTGGCGCCCAGCCGCGCCATGGGCTCGCAGACCAGGCCACCACCGCAGCCGATGTCGAGGATGGCGAGATCGCGCAGCGGGCCGCGCCCGTCCGGGCCAAAGTCCAGGGGATCGCAGCCGAAATGGGCGGCGACGCGGTCGCGGATGAAGCCGATACGCGCGGGGTTGAGACGGTGCAGCGGCGCGAACTTGCCGCTCTCGTCCCACCATTCCTCGGCGATGCGCGAGAAACGTTCGATCTCGTCGGCATCGACGGTGCTGGCCATGGCTTGCCCCCTGTCGGTCCCGCCGTTAGATATACGCCGCCTGCGGTCACAAAGCGCGCGTCAGCGACAAATGACCGCTGGCGCGCCATCCGGTCTGCCGCTACTCGCTGTCGCCGGTTTGTCGGGGGCTCAGGATCAGCAGGGCAGGGGGAATGGCTCGCATCGTCGTCAAGTTCGGCGGCACGTCGGTCGGGGATATCGACCGGCTTGAGAACGTCGCGCGCATGGTTGCACTCGAGGTCGAGCGCGGCCATCAGGTCGCCGTGGTTGTCTCGGCCATGTCCGGCGTCACCAACCAGCTCGTCGGCTATGTCGACAAGATCATGCCGCTCTACGACGCGCGCGAGTACGACGTCGTCGTGTCGACCGGCGAGCAGGTCACCATCGGCCTGGTGGCGCTGGCGTTGCAGAAGCGCGGCGTGAAGGCCCGCTCCTTCACCTCCTGGCAGCTGCCGATCCGCACCAACGAGGCCTACGGCCGCGCGCGCATCCAGTCGATCGGCATCGAGGAGATCGAGCAGGCCATGGCTGAGGGCGCCGTTGCCGTCGTGCCGGGCTTCCAGGGTGTCAGCAGCGAGGGCCGCATCACCACCCTGGGCCGCGGCGGCTCGGATACCTCGGCGGTGGCGCTGGCGGCGGCGTTGAAGGCAGAGCGTTGCGACATCTACACCGATGTCGACGGTGTCTACACCACGGACCCGCGCATCACCGACAAGGCGCGCAAGCTGCCGATGGTGACCTACGAGGAAATGCTGGAGATGGCCTCGCTGGGCTCGAAGGTGCTGCAGACGCGCTCTGTCGAGCTGGCCGCGAACCATCGCGTGCGGGTCCAGGTGCTGGCCTCGTTCCGCAAGCTGAACGATGTGATTTCCTTCGACGTGCCGCCGGGCAGCGACATGCCGGGCACGCTCGTCGTCGATGAGGAAGAGATCATGGCAAAGGGTCTGGAACAATCCGTCGTCAGCGGCATCGCCTACGACACCGGCGAGGCCAAGGTCACGGTGGCCAATGTCGCCGACCGGCCCGGCGTCGCCGCGGCGCTGTTCGGGCCGCTGGCCGCGGCCAACATCAACGTCGACATGATCGTGCAGAACGTGTCCTCGGACGGCAAGTCGACCGACCTCACCTTCACCATTCCCAAGACCGATTTGGTGCGCGCCCAGCAGGAGCTGGAGAAACACAAGACGACATTGGGCTTCACCGAGCTGCGCACCGACGCCAATGTCTGCAAGCTCTCGGTGATCGGCATCGGCATGCGCAGCCATGCTGGCGTGGCCCTGACCATGTTCGAGACCCTGGCCAAGCGCGGCATCAACATCGAGGTGATCTCGACCTCGGAGATCAAGATCAGCGTGCTGATCGCCGCCGAATACGCCGAGCTCGCGGTGCGGGCTCTGCACACCGCCTACGGCCTGGACGCGGCATAAGAATTTCTTCCGCACGGATCAGGACTTTCGACACAAACCGAAGGCCTTGGGCGCTGGACCTCGCGCGCGAAAGCGGCGATAACCGCCTTATGTCCGCCGCGCGCGTCCTTACCACCATGCCGATCGCCGCCTGTGCGGCGATGCAGGCGTGGCGCGCGGTCATCGAGGCCCATCCGGACGCGCAAAAACCCGTTCCGATCAAGCGAGCCGATCCCGGAGCGGTCTGACCATGGAGCGTACGACGCCAGTGGCCGGGCCGCGGTTGATCCTCAGGCGGCTCCGGGACGTGATGGCGCGCGTGGGCACCGCCCAGGAGCGCCTCGATCAAGTCGTGCGCATCGTCGCCGGCGAGATGGTGGCCGAGGTCTGCTCGATCTACGTCCTGCGCGCCGGCGATATCCTCGAGCTGTTCGCCACCCAGGGCCTCAACCCCGACGCGGTGCATCGCACGCGCCTGCGGCTGGGCGAAGGCATCGTCGGCGACATCGCTGCCAATGAACGGCCGCTGTCGCTGGCCGACGCGCAGACCCATCCCAACTTCGCCTACCGGCCGGAGACCGGCGAAGAGATCTATCACTCGATGGCCGGCGTGCCGATCCTGCGCGGCGAGAAGGTGCTGGGCGTACTGGCGGTACAGAACCGTACCTTGCGCCAGTATGACGAGGAGGAGATCGAGACCCTCGAAAACGTCGCCATGGTGCTGGCCGAGCTGGTGGCGTCGGGTGAGCTGGTCAATCCCGAGGAGATCAAGCCGATCGACGGCACCGGCCTGTTGCCGGTACGCCTCGACGGCGTCTCGTTGAATGGCGGCGTCGCCATCGGCAAGGCCGTGCTGCACGAGCCGCGTATCTTCATCACCAAGGTCATCGCCGAGGATACGGCGATCGAGCAGAAGCGCTTCGTCGAGGCGCTGGGCGGCGTGCGCGACGATCTCGACCGCATGCTCGAATCC
>Ga0213876_10001560_pt1 | contig 14087 bp, 12 predicted proteins | sample BarmaccomBMRX_R9_FD_160113 | JGI IMG/M metagenome (GOLD analysis project Ga0213876, IMG submission 160113) | Root-associated microbial communities from Barbacenia macrantha in rupestrian grasslands, the National Park of Serra do Cipo, Brazil - RX_R9 | ecosystem: Host-associated > Plants > Roots...
GCCGCCGAATATGGCCGCACGTCCGGCGGGCAGATCCGCATTGTGACCAAGGCGGGCGGCTCGGACTTCCACGGCGCAGCTTACGAATACTTCCAGAACAGTGTCTTGAACGCTAACACATGGACTCGTAATCGCACTCCGGGGTTGAATTTTGTCGCACCTTTCCGTTACAACCAGTTCGGATACAACGCGGGAGGGCCCTTTTACATTCCCGGCAAATTGAACCGGGACAAGAGCAAATACTTTTGGTATTGGGGGCAAGAATGGGTCCGTTACCGATATACAGACACAGCAGGCTGGACAGTCCCCACCGCGCTTATGCGCCAAGGTAACTTCAGCGAACTGCTGACGCTGGGACCGCAAAACATCCTTGGGAAAGTCGTGGTTGTGAAGGACCCTACGACGGGCTTGCCTTACCCGAACAATGTGATCCCGCCAGGTCAATTGAGCCAGAATGGATTGGGCATTCTTAAGGCCTATCCATCCCCGAATCTTCCGGTTGGCAGCTTTGTCAACGGTAACCAGAATTTCTACATCACCGCACTTCATCCCCAGAATCAACGCAAAGACACGTTAGCAGCGGACATCAATTTGACCAACAACCAGCGCTTGGGATTTCGCCGAATGAACTATTCGTTCTGGGAGTATCAACCGCTGGATGGGACGCCTACCGAAACTCCAAAGTATTTTATTCGGCCAAATCAAACTAACTCGCTGAACTACGTTTGGACCATCAGCCCGCGTTTGGTGAACGAGGCGTTGGCCACAGTGAGCCTGGATGATGTCTACATCCCAGTTGATGCAGCTCACTTTCTGGATCGCACTACGGTGGGGATCAACTACCCATATATCTTCCCGGTGGGCAAGCTAGTTCCGACACGCATTCCGACCGCGAAAATTACCAACCTGAACGATCTAACTGGTGGCCCTTACCCTTCCCACTCCTCCGGGCCGATCTATACCTTCACAGACAGCCTCACGTGGATCAGCGGAGCTCATACACTGAAGTTCGGCTTCTATTATGAAAGGTCAGGTGAGAACGATAACGACGAGATTAACGTAGCTTCGTGTCCAACCTGCACAAACAACCAGAATGGCCAATTCCAATTCACGGATACGCGTTCCGGGTTTCCGAGCACCGGCAATGCGATCGCGAATGCGGCACTCGGCCTGTTCGATACATATTCAGAACTGGGGCAACGTGCCTACACGCTGTTTCGGGGCAGTAGTTATGAGCCCTATGCGCAGGATTCGTGGAAAGTAAGTTCGAAACTCACGCTTAACTACGGTGTTCGCTACACGGTGATTGTTCCCTACCAGGCGCTTTGGCGCAACCAGATCGTATTCGACCCCACGCTGTACGACCCCACTAAAGCTGTGACGGTGATTCCCACAGGTCCCAATGCGGGCAAGATCATTGTGGGCAACGGCGACCGATACAACGGTATGGTGATTTCCGGGAGTGGCTTCTCCGATTCGGCAAAAGGCCGCTTTCCGGAGGCGAGCGACCCGTCTCTGTCCTATCTGTTCCGCGGGGGGAAATATCCCAGTTACTACTCCAACATCCAATGGGGCCAGATTCAGCCGCGGTTGGGTATTGCGTATCAATTGAACGATAAGACAGTTATCCGTGCCGGAGGTGGTGAATTCTTTACTCGTCTTGGCGTTAGCGATTCCGTCTTCCTCGGAGGCAATCCCCCGTTCCAGCCAACGGCCAATGTCAGCTTCGGAAGCGCCGATAATCCTGGTGGTACTTCGACGAATGTTCTTCCTCTGACCGTCACCACACAAAGCCGTCAGTTTAAGAATCCTTCCGCCTGGAATTGGAACTTTACAGTCGAACGGGAAATGTTCAATTCGGTTGTGAGTGTTGCGTATGTCGGCCGTCGAGGTCTGCACCTGCAGCGCGAATCCGACATCAATCAGCCCTCCACGGCGACAGTAGCTGCGAACCCGGGGATTAACCTCGACGCTCTCCGGCCCTATTCTGGCTACAACTCCATTCGCGAAACGGATAATGTAGCCACCTCTCTCTATAACTCACTCCAGGTCTCCTGGAACCGTCGCTACTCCCACGGGCTGCAATTTGGGGTTGCCTACACTCTTAGCAAGAGTTCGGACGACGGCTCGAACCAACGTGACATTATCCCGGATACTTACGATGCGCACAACCTTTGGGGCCCATCTGAGTTTGATGTCAGGCATGTATTAATCGTTAACTTCCTGTACGACTTACCGTTCCTACGGAACAACAGTAATCTTGCTGGCAAACTTCTCGGGGGTTGGCAGATCAGCGGCATTTTTCAAGCTCAAACTGGAGCCCCGTGTAGCGTTGGGCTGAGTAACGATTATGCTGGCGTTGGGCAGGACGGGAGTTTCGGGACAGGTGGTCCTCCCTTGGGCTGCGGAAATAACAAAGTAGGTCAATTTTGGGCTGTGCACGGGCCTATCGTCTACTCAAGAAATTTCGACTCGGCCACAGCCAATCCCGGAAGCCAAGCGAATTACTGGTTCAATGTCAGGAATCCTGACGGCTCGCCCATCTTTACGCCTCCGGCAAAGGGGACGTTCGTGCTGCAGAATGGTATTCGCGATATCATCTACAGCCCCGGCTTTAACAACTGGAATCTCGGCCTATTCAAGAAGTTTTCAGTTAATGAGCGAATGGGTTTCCAGTTCCGCGCAGAGGCTTTTGACGCCTTCAATCATCCGAACTTGAGCAATGTGCAACTGGACCCGACGAACGCGGCAACGTTCGGAAAGGTCACAGGAAAAACCGATGACATTCGCCGCTTGCAGCTCTCTTTGAGGTACTACTTCTAGATTGAGTCCAGTGCGAGTCCTGATCCGCGCAGTCCCAAGCTGCGCGGGATTTTTCGTATTCCCCCTCGATCCGAAATTACGAAATGATAAACCAGAAGAGGACATGGCTCAAGTAAAGGCAGCTCCGAAAACCTACGACGTAGTCATTGTCGGCTCCGGAGCCGGAGGCGGCGTTGCCGCGCAAGTTCTCGCGAATGCCGGCGCGAAGATCTGCATGCTCGAAGCCGGCGATTGGTTCGATTGCACCAAGCAATCGAAGATGTTCGAGTGGCCGTACAATGTGCCGCATCGCGGTGCGGGCGACCGCGTCCACAAATGGGGGTATTTCGACGCCACCACTGTCGGTGGCTGGGAGGTTCCGGGCGAGCCATACACCAACGCCCCCGATTCCGACTGGCTTTGGTGGCGCGCCCGCATGCTCGGTGGCCGCACCAATCACTACGGCCGCATCTCCTTGCGCATGGGCCCGTACGATTTCAAACCCTATAGCCGCGATGGCAAGGGCTTCGACTGGCCCATCACGTACGAGGATCTTGCTCCCTATTACGACAAAGCGGAAGAGTTGATCGGCGTTTTCGGATCCCAGGAAGGCCTGGAAAACACGCCCGACGGGAAATTTCAGCCACCGCCGGCACCGCGCTGCTATGAGAAAGTCATCAAAGCGGCCTCCGACAAGCTGAACATTCCGTGCATTCCTTCTCGCCTTGCGATTCTCACGCGCCCTCTGAACGGCCGGCCTGCCTGCCATTACTGCGCTGAGTGCGGACGTTCTTGCGGCGTGAACGCCAATTTCAACTCGCCCGGCGTGCATATTTTCCCCGCTCAGAAAACGGGCAATTTGGAGGTTCGCACCAGCGCGATGGTGCGCGAAGTTCTTGTTGGCGCGGATGGTCTGGCGTCCGGTGTTTCTTACGTCGATAAAAAGACGCGCAACGAAGTGCAGGTGCGAGCCAAAATCATCGTGCTCGCGGCTAGCTGCTGCGAAACCGCGCGCATCATGCTCAATTCCAAGAGCAGCCAATTTCCGAACGGCATCGCAAACTCGACCGGTCTAGTGGGCCGGTACATCATGGACACTGTCGGTTCCGACGTTAGCGGATTTCTCCCGTTGTTACAGGACCTTCCTCCACGCAACGAAGATGGCGTGGGCGGAATGCATCTTTACATGCCGTGGTGGCTGTACAAAGAACAAAAAGCCGGAAAAGTCAAATTCGCGCGCGGCTATCACATCGAGATCGGTGGTGGCCGTGGTCTGCCCGGTGCTGGGGCGCTCGGCGGCTACGCCGAACGGTGGCTCGGCGGCGGCTACGGCGTCGAGCTGAAGCAGAACTTACGCAAGCTCTACGGTTGCGAAGTTTACTTCTCCGGCCGCGGAGAGATGATTCCGAACGAAGAAAGCTATTGTGAGATCGACCCGTACACGGTCGACCAGTGGGGCATTCCTGTGCTCCGCTTCCACTTCAAATGGAGTCAGGACGAGATCCTGCAAGCCAGGCACATGCAGGAGACCTTTCAGGAAATCATCGAGACCATGGGTGGCGTAGTCACTCACACCGAAGGCGCCGACAAGAACTGGGGCATCTCGCGCGGCGGCGAAATCATCCATGAGGTCGGCGCGACGAAGATGGGCGATAACCCGAAAACCTCAGTGCTGAATCAGTACTGCCAGGCATGGGATGTGAAAAATCTTTTTATCACCGATGCCGCGCCCTTTGTCAGTAACGCCGACAAGAATCCAACGCTCACGATCTCGGCGCTCGGTTGGCGCACTTCCGAGTACATCGCCGACCAGGTGAAGAAATTCAACGTCAAAGTCTGAGGAACGCACATGGCCGATAAACAAAATTCGAAAGAATCAGAACAGCCCGCCGTCAGCCGCCGCGACCTCTTCAGCATCATCGGCTCGGTGCCCGCTTTCGCGGCCGTTGCAACGGCGGCCGAAACGCACACGGGTCACGCGATGCCGGCGGCGGCCGCTCCGTCCACGAACAAGGGCCCCTATCAGCGTCAGCTCTTCGATGATCATCAATGGCATACCGTTCAAGTGCTCTGCGACCTCATAATTCCTGCCGATGATCGCAGCGGCAGCGCGAGCCAGGCTGGCGTACCCGAATTTCTCGACGACTGGATCGCTTTCCGCACGAATCAGGATCTGAACCAAGATTTGCAAGCGCAGATCGCCGGCGGCCTGATGTGGCTCGACCGCGAATCGAATCGCCTATTCGAAAAAGACTTTGCCGATGCCGCGCCTGGGCAGCAGAAACAGATCCTCGATCGAATCGCCTACCCAAAGAAAGCTGCCAAAGCGGACCAGCCTTGGACCATGTTCTTCAGTGAATTCCGCACCTTAACGATAAGCGGTTTCTTTTCGAGCAAAGTGGGCGTGAAAGATTTGCCCTATCTTGGCAACACCGCAGTCGTTGAATGGAAAGGCTGCGATCCCGAGGTGTGGAGCATCATCGAGAATCGCATGAAGAACGGCTACAAGGGCCTTCTGGAAGTAAAGCCCTGGTCCCCCTAACGTTTACCGGAAAGAGGACCTTTAGCCTTCAACAGGCTGCGCTTCTGTGGGAGAGGCTTCGCTGCCGTCGCTTCGCTCTCGCTTGCAGCTCTCGCCACAAGCGAACGAGATGCGCGCCCGGTTTGCGCCACTTCAACCGGCGCGTCCCGCAGCGGGCGAACTGTTTGGGGCTGTTCCACAGGCACAGTCTCTGCCGGAATGGCGGTGCCGCTTTCATCCAGTCTTTCGATGCGCGCGGTTTCGTAATTCACCGGTACCGTCTGTTGAACCCTTTCGACGTCCTCGCGCTGCGTGATGTGAATCTCTTCGGTCACCACCCACCGCTTTTCCACCCGGATCACCTCCGAAACTACCGGAATAATCAAAGTGTTCCCGACGCGCTGCGCCGCCTGCGGTCCATCCACCACGCGATTCGTCTTTACCCGTTTCACGTCGGCGTGCGATCTCCGCAGCTGCTGTTCTATCAGTTGATTTTCCGTTTCGACGTGTTTGGTCACGCGGACGCCGCCCGTGACTACGGGAACGGCGTCCACATGTACTTGCTCCTGAACGACGGGAACAACCACGTCACGATCGACGGGATCTTCTTCTTCGTCAGGCATAAGCTCAATTGCCTTGTGCGGTGGCGGTACGCGCCTTACCTGTTACTTTGTCCCACCCGTAACGAATAGAATCCTTCATCTTCTCCCAGGTGCTATTCGGATACTCGCGTCCATACCCGGTGCGCAGGTCGGATTCGACATCGTCCCAGCTGCGGCCCTGATAGCGCGGATCGCTGGCCGCTTGGTAGCCGTAGCTGTACGCAGGCGCGTAGTCGTCATACGAGCCACCGGAACTGGCGTACCGAGTTTGGAAATCGCGCCGGAAATCGTCGCTATAGTCACTCTGGCCCGTGGACCGGCCCAAGTCTTCGACTTGTACTTCGCTGTGCCGCACCGTATCTCGCACCGTTTCCGAACGTTCAGAGACATCCTTCGAGACGCGCACTTCCTCCACCACTCTGGCCTGCTTCTGAACAACCGGTTCTTCGGCGTATTCCTGCACCTCAATTACTTGCTCCGCACCCGCCCGGAGATCACTCGCGTTTGCGGCGCGGTTTACAGGTTGCCGATCCACGCGCACCCGCTCTTCGCGTAGATTCACCTTTTCTTCGACAGGGGTCTCCACCACTCTCGAGTAAACGCGCACTCCGCCGCGCAGAACACTTCTCTTGCCCACCCGGAGATCCTCTTCGACCACCGGAATCGAAGCAGGTAAATCGGAAGTGGTTTGTCTCCCTGACGCAGAGGCCACCCCTGCTGCATTCATCGTGCCTGCGGCCACTGCAGCGCCGCTCTGGCCGGTTCCAGCCTCGTTTACATCAATCGGATCATGCTCCTCCAGGATCTGAGTTGCACGATCAACATCGTCATCGCTGGTTTGCACACTGACGATCGCGGACCCACTGTTCGCCGCACCTTCGTAGCCGGCGTATTCGCTGGCGTTCTCATCGTCGCCAAATAACGACTTGAACCACCCCTTGATACCGCCTTCGTGTTGATGAGTGGCGTTCCATTCTCGTGCTGTTCCCGGTGCGCCTGCATTGTTATAAGAGCCGACGTAAACCTGATTGCTGCTAAAACCATTCGCCTTCAGATCGCTTGCCGCGCTCTCCGCATCCGATCGGTTGCGAAAAACCGCGACCAACGTTGATTCATTAAGTGCCATGTGTTGTTCCTCCGAGGTCGTACTTGACCTCACACTGTGGACGGCGCCGCGTCGTCTTTCATACCGAATAAATACAGTCCCGCGCGAAGAAAATTTACCGGCGCAAATGGGCGAAGTTTCCGGCTTTCGTTGCAACAATTCCGTTGGGCTCTGGTCCAAAGGGCGAGGTTCCCTATGGCCCAACTAGATGATTTGAAGAATAAGTACAAAGCGGCGCTGGATACGATCCAGCGCGAAGGTGTTCATCTCACCCACCTTCACGTGCAGGACAACAAACTGTTTATTCAGGGGTCCGCACCGTCTGAGCAGGTGAAAAACGACGTTTGGAATCAGATTAAAGCGGTTGATCCTACTTACAGCGATCTAACTTGTGATCTTACAGTCGATTCCAGTCTTCCTGACCCGACTAAACAACAGGCGCAGGCCGCGGCTGCGCAAGGCGGCTCCGGGGGACGTACTTACAAAGTTCAACCTGGCGATTCGCTTTCAAAAATAGCGAAAGAATTTTACGGCAACGCCAACGAGTACAACCGGATCTTCGAGGCGAATCGAAGTCAATTGAACGATCCGAATAAGATCCAGGCCGGCCAGGAGTTAGTCATTCCGTAAGTCACTTGCACTGGCCAACAGCGAACCTTAAGTTGCTGTTGGCCAGATCCCCTGCTCCTATCCATATCCGGCGGACCGTGTGTCACGATGAGTAGTTTGCGGTCAACCCGGTCCAATAAGCCCATTCGCATCAGCGGCATGCGAATGCCGCCTATCGCAGCGGCACTTCTCTTGTTCACGTATCTCCCGGTATCCCGCGCCGCGTCACACCCTCAGCCGCACGATTCCGGCCCGCAGCTTTGGTATCAGCACCACTCATACGTCGTCAGCGACGACGCCCTCGAAGCAAGCAAAAAGTTGGTTGATCATGCCGTCGAACTTAAGTACAACGGCGTCATGTTCTGGGACAGTGGCTTCAACTTCATCTCTGATGATGGCGCCGCAGCCGCGAACGAAGAACTGCAGCAGGCGATGGGAGTTCCGGGCTATGTCCTGGGTTGACAATTATTCGCAGCTGAAACAATTCGCCGACGCTGCTCGCGCGAACTGGCCAGCCTATCAGGCGAGTCTCAGTGCCAACGGCAAATAGCTGCCGCGCCCCAGGAAATGCCTAGCCCAAGCCTTAGCCGAGATCGCAAACCGCGACTCTGGTACTGGCATCACAGTTGCTTGAACAGCGCCGAAGACTTGGCTTCCACCAAAGCGCTGTTGCATCGCGCCGCCGCCGCCGGGTATACGGGTGTCGCCTTCTGGGATGTCAGCGCGTGGTTTGTCAATTCGCGGCTCTGGCCGGCCGGTGCCGCCAGTTATTTCCAACAGGGCCTAGCCTACGCGCGTTCCTTAGGTCTAGAAGTGGCGGTCCCCGGAATGCCGTACGGCTACTCAAACGAGGTCCTGGCGAACAATCCTAATTGGGCGGAATCGCAACGCGTGGTCGGCACCCGTTACCAGGTCAGCGCCGATAGGCGGTCATTGCAAATGATCAACAGCTTTCCCGGTCTGCTGAATCCTGGGTTCGAATCAGGCGCCGTGGAGTGGTTTGATGTTGGCGACGTCGGCGTACGCGTCGACAACAGTGTCGCGCACACCGGCGCTGCGTCGGCACTCATCAGCAATGCTCCCGAGAACGGCCGCATTCGTCAGCAATTCAACCTCCAGCCCTGGCGCCAATATCATCTCCGCTTTTGGATGAAGTCACAAAGCTATTCTGGCGCTGCCAGATTGGCCGTACATAACTCCCACAACTCCAAGATCGTACTGCTGAAAGCTCGCCTCTTCATTGACTCCACTCAGGAATGGACGGCAGTGGACTACGCGTTCAACAGCCAGGACACGACACAAGCATGGCTCTACATTGGCGTTTATGGCGGCAGCGCCGGTAATCTTTGGCTCGACGATATTCAAATTGAGGAGACCGGGCTAATCTATGTGACTCGCCGCAGCGGCACTCCAGTGAGCGTCTATGACCCCAACGATCTGAACGCCGTCTTTGTCGAAGGCCCTGATTACAATTACATCTCGGACCCGCACCTTTCTTCCAGCCTGAGGCCCTTCCACGCGAGTTGGCACACCCCGCCCACCGTGACGCTCCCCGTCTCAACGTCCTTGTGGCCGGCACAAATCGTCGCCATCGATTCCTATTCCGCGAATCCCATCCCCACCGCATGGGGCCAGAACATGTGCTTCACCCATCCCGATGTTCTCGATTACGGCTATCAGAATGCGATCGCGCTTAGCAAAATCGTGCCGCCTGAAACCGCCATCCTAATGGGTTATGACGAAATTCGTCAGATGAACTCGTGCGCTTTGTGCAAAGCGCAAGGGCTAACTGCCGGCCAGTTGCTGGCCTGGAGCGTCCGCCAAAGCATCGAGGTCTATAATTCGATCCTGCCGGATTCTCCGCTTTGGATTTGGAGCGACATGTTCGACCCTTTTCACAACGCCGTCGAGAACTATTACAACGTCGAAGGCGACCTGTCCGGGTCCTGGACAGCACTTCCGTCAAGCGTGATCGTCATTAACTGGAATCGCTGGAATCTCACGAACTCCCTGAAATGGTTCGCAGGCGCAAGTGTAAAACAACCCGTTTCAAACGACCAGATCATCGGGGGTTACTACGATACGGGAGACGGCAGAGCCGCGGCCCAGGCGGAGTTAGGCGCCGCCGCTGGAGTTCCAGGGCTCTTGGGGCTGATGTATACGACGTGGGAAGACGACTACTCACAGCTCGAAAGTTTTGCTGCTGCCGTCTACGCCAACTGGCCGGCCTACCTCGCCAGCATCGCCGGCTCACATCCCTTTTAGTCCGAATCTAAAGCTTGGACGTACTGGAGCAGTCCGGGTGCCCGCACCCGCACTCGATGTCTGGCGTGTGCCCTTCGCCTTCGCAGTAAGTACTGCAGTAATCGCTTCCCTCGCGCGCTTGGCATCGGCATGAGGGGTGGGCACATTTCTTGTTGTCAGCCATATAGCCTCCGCGAGTTAGATCATATAGTTTGCCTCAGGCAACACTCGCCGCGCCAAGTATTCTTACCAGCGGAACACGAGGGTAACGATTCACACAGGCTGGCGCTCCAACCGCTAGACAGTTATCAACCAACTCGGAGCAACCTTGTGAGCACTCTCGAACGCATCGCATACTTCATCGGCAGCGCGCTGATTGGCATCTCGACATACGTCATCGTGGAGCGCCGTCGCGCGATCAGCCGTTCTAGACGGAACAGGCCTCCGGTCGAGGAGCTTGCGCACGACCTGCAGGAAGCCTGGTCGGGATACCACAACCGCTAATCGCTTCCGCCGCATTCCCCTCGAATTTCTTGCAGTACCCTGACCGAAGGGGTACCCATGCACAAATTTTCGTTCTTCCTCGCGTTCGCAGCTGCGGTCGCGCTTCCTCTTCATGCGCAGGAGGATTGCAAAGCGGCTGTCATTAAACATCTCACCAATTCGCGCGACTTCACGTTGAATGTCGCGAAAGCCATGCCCGAAGCGGACTATGGCTTCAAGCTCACGCCAGAACAAATGAGCTTCGGCGAGCAGTTGGTTCATCTCTCCAAGGGCATGAACTATTTCTTGAGCGCATTCAAAGGCGAAAAGCCGAATCCGCCCAAGCCTGCCTCGATGAGTAAGTCGGACGTAATTGCGTATGTCGGTACAGCATTCGATCAAGCCATTGCCGCCGTGTCCGCGCTAACACCTGAACAACTCTCGAAAACCTACGGCAGCGGCGGGCAGAGTTCCACCGGCATCGATTTGCTGATCGGCATGGTGGCCCACAATGCGCACCACCGCGCATCCGCCGAGATGTACCTTCGGGCCAAGGGCATCAAGCCGCCCGCCTACGTCGACTAGATCCCTCCATCACACCCTCGCGCGCTCACTGGAATTCAATAATGAAACTGGCGCTCTCGCTGCTCTTCATGTCTCTTACTGCCTCACTGCTTTTGCCTCAGGAAACGCCGGACGCACCCACTCCGCCGGTGGCTCCGCGCATCGATCACCGCGCCGTCCGGCACGGCGAAACCGTGGTCGACAACTATTACTGGTTGCGCGAAAAAACGAATCCCGAGGTGGTCAAATATTTGGAAGCAGAGAACGCGTACACGGCTGCCATGACCAAGAATTTGCAGCCGTTCGCCGACAAGCTCTACAACGAGATGCTAGGGCACATCAAGCAGACCGACCTCAGCGTTCCGGTCCGCCGCGGCGAATACCTGTACTATGCTCGGACCGAAGAAGGAAAGCAGTATCCCATCCAATGCCGCCGAAAGGGCAGCATGGAAGCGCCAGAGGAAGTCCTTCTCGATCAGAACCAGCTCGCAGTCGGGCACAAGTTCGTCGGCTTGGGCCAATTCCAGCTTAGTGACGATCAGAATCTGCTCGCCTACACGGTCGATTTTACTGGCTTCCGCCAATACCGACTGCAGGTGAGAGATCTGCGCACGGGTCACTTGCTGCCGGATAACGCCGAGCGTGTCACCAGCCTCGAGTGGGCCGCAGACAACAAGACGCTATTTTTCACCACCGAAGACGCAGTCACCAAGCGCCCCGACAAATTGTTCCGGCACGTTCTCGGCGCATCTTCAGACCCTCTTTACGAAGAGAAGGACGAGACCTACGATATCGGCCTGGACAAATCTCGCGACAAGAAGTTTCTCTTTCTCAATATCGAAAGTAAGGACACGACGGAGTATCGTTACCTGTCTGCGAATGAGCCGCAAGCAAATTTTGAAGTATTTCTTCCGCGCCGGCTCAGGCACCGGTACTACGTCGATCACCGCGAAGATCTCTTCTACATCAGGACTAACAAGAACAGCCGCGATTTCGAGATTATGACTGCGCCTGTTTCCGATCCGGCGGAGCGTCACTGGACGTCGTTCATCCCTGCGCGTGACGGTACTCGGCTCGATGACATTGACCTGTTCAAGGACTTCGCCGTATCGGTGGAAACATCAGAAGCGCTCAACCATCTCCGCATTTACAATTTCAAAACGCACGCTTGGTCCGCAATTCAGTTTCCCGAGCCTATCTATTCCGCATTTCCCGCCAGCACACCCGACTACGACTCGACCACTTATCGCTACAGCTACCAAAGCTTCATCACGCCTTCGAGCGTTTACGATTACGACACACAAAGTGCCAAGTCGACGCTATTGAAGCGCCAGGAAGTGCCCGGCGGCTATGATCCGTCGCAATACGCTTCGGAACGCCTCTGGGCAACCGCGCGCGACGGCGTACGCGTCCCCATCTCTATCGTTTACAAGAAAGGGTTCGAACGTAACGGCAAGCAGCCATTGTTTCTGTACGCGTACGGCTCCTACGGCTATGGAACCCCAGTCACCTTTTCGAGCAATCGTCTCAGTCTTCTCGACCGTGGCATGGCGTACGCCATCGCGCATATTAGAGGCGGCGATGAAATGGGCGAGAAGTGGCGCGAAGGCGGCATGCTGATGAAGAAGAAGAACACGTTTTACGACTTCGTCGATTCTGCCCAATACCTCGTCGATCAGAAATGGACTTCGCCGGATCGTCTGGTCATCGAAGGCGGCAGCGCCGGTGGTCTGCTGATGGGTGCCGTGGTGAACCTGCGGCCTGATCTGTTCCGCGCAGTGCACGCCGCCGTGCCCTTTGTCGACGTGATGAACACGATGATGGACCCGACTCTTCCACTGACCGTACAAGAGTATTTGGAATGGGGCAATCCTAACGAAAAGGCGGCGTACGATTACATGAAGACCTACAGCCCCTACGATAATCTCGAAAAGCGCGCCTACCCTGCGATCCTCGTCACAACCAGCTTAAACGACAGCCAGGTCATGTACTGGGAGCCAGTCAAATACGTTGCCCGTCTCCGCACGCTCAAGACAGACAATAACCCGTTGCTGCTCAAGATCAAAATGGAACCGGCTGGCCACGGCGGCGCCTCCGGCCGGTACGACCGGTTGAAGGACACTGCGTTTGAGTATTCCTGGTTATTGAGTCAGGTCGGAATTACGAATTAAGCCGCAGGACGGTCGTCCTCTACCCTCTTCACGCGGTCTTGCAGATATTCATTTCCTGGTCTAGAGCGCGAATCGCGGCGGCATGCGTGCGCTGTCTCGCTTCCAGCGGCGAGGCCCATTTATGGAATTCCGTGAGAAGGCTAGTCTCGACTCGCTCAATTTCATCCCGGAGCCCTTGCATCTCTTCCCGGAGCCCTCGCATCTCTTCCCGTATCCATTGCTTGTCTTCGTCGCTCAAAGCCATCAGCCTATTATCGCTCGGCTGGGAGTGTTTCGAGTATCTCCATGGAAACACTCCTATAATAAACGCGTCTCATCCGTGAAAGACGCTTAATCCAGCGTGACGAAACAGATGAAAATACAAAGCGTTGAAGATCTCTTCCTAAACGGGCTGCAATACGTGTACGATGCTGAAAAGCAGCTCACCCAGGCGCTCCCCGAATTCGCCCAAGCTTCTTGCGCGCCACAACTGCGCGAAGTTTTCGAACAGCACTTGCAGGAAACCAAAGAACACGTCTGCAGAATCGAAGAAGTCTTCAAGCGCATCGGCGCACAACCGCAAACTCAACCGAACGCCGTTCTGCTCCAACTCCGCCGGGAAGCCACACAGTTGATGCAGAACATTGAGCAATCTGAGCTCCGCGACGCGGCGTTGATCGTTGCTGGAAATCACGTGGAACATTACGAGATTGTTGCGTACGGCTCGCTCCGTACATTCGCGCAACTTCTCGGCGCCGACGATGTGGTCGGGATCCTGCAAAAAACACTTGATGAAGAGAAGAAAGCCGATGCGAAACTGACGGCCGTCGCCGAATCCCAAGTTAATATCCAGGCTCTGCACAAATCAGCGGCCATGGCCACCGTCTCGTAAGCGCTCGCCCGACTTGCTTACGGCCGGTCCAGAATGCTTTCGAGAACGTCGATCGTCTTCTTATCCGGTGCGCCCTTGAAAGTCCGCAACTGGTCCATTGCTTCTTTAGAGACTG
>Ga0213876_10001561_pt1 | contig 14084 bp, 13 predicted proteins | sample BarmaccomBMRX_R9_FD_160113 | JGI IMG/M metagenome (GOLD analysis project Ga0213876, IMG submission 160113) | Root-associated microbial communities from Barbacenia macrantha in rupestrian grasslands, the National Park of Serra do Cipo, Brazil - RX_R9 | ecosystem: Host-associated > Plants > Roots...
CTTGTGGGGGCAAGGTACCAACCACCTTTGCGCCAGATCCCCTTACCGCAGCTTCCACCCGCTTTCGATGAACGCGCCCACCGGACCCATCATGGCGGAGTTGTCGCGCCGCGGCGTTTCCCCAGTGTGGTCCTTCACCGCCGGGGAGGTCGTGGCAAAGCTCGGGCGCTTGCTAACGAGCGCACGTTCCAGGAGCGCGCCCAATATTGGGGGACGCAGTTGCGCGAAGCGGGGGGCGTCAGTCGTGCGGCGGACCTCATCATTGAGCATGCGCGCGGGGCGGGCGCTTCTGGCCAATAAAGGCTATGGATCGGGGCCGCAGATGGGCGCCCGGATAAAGCTCATGTTCGCCTGAGCCGCTGCCTCCCGTCCAACCGATCCGCTAACGGGTCCACGGGCCTTTGTGGGTTGGGGGTGACCAATACCCGAAAAAGGGGTGATTGACGAGCCGCCTCTGACGAGCTCCAAGCGGGCAAGCCGGCCCTCATAGGCGGTTGGCATTGCCTCCGTCACGCCCCGTATCCGGATGCCGGCCTTGCGCCGGTAAGGGAAAAGGCAACCGGCGCTCCCCTACCCTGCCGTGTGCCTGGTCCTCCAGGACAGGTCGACGCGCCCCGGCCCACCGCCAACAAAGGGGGCGGAACATCCAACCCCAAAGGTTCGAACTCGCCAGGCCGGCGGACCCATTTACTCCAAACAAAGCAGCTGAAGTCAAAGGGACGCGCCGCACCGTAGTTGGCGGTCTGGTCCCTTTCTGCCATCTTAAAGGGGAGCAGCCGCCATGACCACCACCGCAACCCGCGAGAAACTCGACGCCCGCGAAAAACTCAGAGCCGCCGGTTTTACCGAGGACCAAGCCGCCGGCCTTAGCGATTACGTCGACAAACGCTTGGCCGAGCAATGGGGCCTACTCAAAAACTGGTTTGTGATCATGGTGCTGGCCCAAATGGCCATCGTCTTGAGCGGTATGGCCTTCATGCTGTTCGTGGTCACCATCATCAATCACCTCTGGAGGTAGGGACAACCCAGGCGCGCCGCGATCGGATCGACATTTGCAGAGGCTGCGGCATCCAGGAAGGCGAGGCCCGCTCGGCTCGATGGGCGCAAGGTCGGCCTTGCGGCATAAAGCCGCTCGGGGACTCGCTATTTGTTCCACGGCCTCCCTTGGCGCCCGATCGAGCTGTAGCCGGGCAGGGGATGGGTATCGGTTCGGGGAAAAACGTGATTTTCCCCGAGCCGGGCGTGTTGCCCCAATCGGGCATCTGGTTCCTGATTGCCCCGCTGGCTTGGTCGCTGCCGAGTTGACCATTATCCCCCCTGCGGGGCTGCCCCTCCTGCGCAAGGACCGGCTCAACCGCCCTGAGAACGGGCGTCAGACGCGCTTGAGCCAGCAAGCGGGCCGCCGGTTTCCTCGGAGGGACCGGTGGCTCCGGCGCCATCCTGACCCCCTCCCTGGTCCCAGTTGGCAATGGGATGATCTAAAATGTGCTTTGGCCCGGCAATCTGCGGTTGCTGATTAATCCCCAGCTGTTTCAGGCGCTTGGCGATCCGGCGTTCCAACTCGTGGAAGCTAAGCACGCTCGGCTTTTCGAACGCGCTCGCGAGCGCAAAAGTAAATGCCCCGTGCGTTACGCCCCCATCGGCATATTCATAAGATTGTTGATCATCCTTGCAGGCCTCTATATCCACAGGCAGGTAGGGACCTACGTGTTGCCGCAGCTGGGTGAGCTCTTTGTACCTGGCTTTCGCAACCCTCCTCAGCGGTACCGCCCTTCCTAATTTATAGGTGTAGCCATTCAATCCCGTGTAGGTTTGCTGCTCTTGCTCGTCGAAGTCCGGAAGCAGCGGCTTCAGCCGCCGCGGCTCCCAATGCCGCCCCTTCCGATTCCCTTGCTGCAACCCATGGCGGATCTCCTCGGGGGCAGGCACGTTTCGGACTGAACCTCGCTGGCCCTGGATCAGGCCGCCGGAAAAGCAGGTGTCGAAGATGGCAAGAAACCTGGCCGTCGGCGGAAGCTGGGTGTACAAATCGAAAAGGTCTCGATCGGTGATGGCGTTGAGCTTTTGCCAGTCAAAATCGACGGGTACAATCCCGTCCTCGACGTGGTCGATCAGCCCGTTCGGACCACGGCCCGGGATTTGCAGCCCGTGCCCGCTATAGTAGAAGACCCGCTCTGCCTGATCGTCGGCGTGCGACAAAAGCCACGTTAGGCGGTCGATGATCGCGTCCTTGGTGGCACGCCGGTCGATGAGAACGGTGATGTCCTCAGGCAAGAATCCGTTTTGCTGAAGGAGGGCGCTTACCGAATACACGTCATTTACGCAGCCGTTGAGTTTGTGGGCAGGATCGGGGTAGTCGTTGATGCCGACCAGCAGCGCCCGGCGCTTCGGCGGTTTAGCGGCTTGCTCGACGATCGCCAAGCCTCGTGACACGAACGCTTCGTCCAAGCCCCGCGACAGCGGCTCCCAGACCTTGGTCAACGTGTTGGGGTGATCGAGGTAACCGGGGTTGCCGTTCGTTGTCGTCGGGTTGTGCCCGGCGGGCGAGTCCGTCTCGACCTGCAAGAAGGTGATTTGGCCCGGCTCCGTGATCTGCGCGGTGAACGCCGGGTCCAGTTTATTGAAGAGGTGATACCACCTTTTGGCCGGAACCATTGCGACCCGGCCACCCCACATTCTGGCACGAACAAAGGGGTTAGCAATCTGAGAGCCCAAGGTGATATAGATGCGCCCTTCCGCAAGCTTTCGGCCCACGTCGTCATGGGTAAAGAGGTCGTAGGACAAGAGGGTGCCCAGGCTATGCGCCAGAATGATGTCGGGATTGAATGCCTGGATGGCCGCGCTCAGAGCCGCACGGAGGTCTTTGCGGAGGGCGTCGCTGACAACCCATTGCGCAACCATTCCCGCGTACCACCGGCCGACGTATTTAAGATTGTCCAAAGGTTCAAATGCCCTTGGCTGAAGGGGATCGGCGGCAGCGTGGTACGCCGCGCTTCCAATCAGCTCCGCAACGGCTTCGGCGTCTTCAAGCAGGTTGCTGGGATACTTTTCAAAGATGGCGTCGTAGGGGAGGGCGCTGAACTCCAATCGGTCCTTGGTGTGCAACCTATTAGTAAACGCATCCTTGAGAACGTCTATCCACGGTTGATTCCAATCCTGGGTCTGCTCGGTGTGTCCGATTCCGTGGATGCAAAGAATTCGGTAATCTGGCATCGCGACCGTTGTTTACCGTACAGACTTCGCCAGACGGAATACGCATTTTTGCGCATTTCCTCGCGGCCAGCGGCACCTTTTCCCCAAAACCAAGCGGCTTGAAGTCACCAAGCGGTGCAAGGCCGCGCCAATGCCTGTCCCGGGTCCGGGCCGTCCAGAGCGGATCCGGGGACCTAACGACCCCCTCCCCCGCATTCAAGGTGGTCCAGCCCGGCGCCGACGGTGCGAATCGTCATCCAGCAGTGAAAACGGCGGGCCGGGTCGGCTGCGAGAGCAGGGAGCGGCGGTAAGCGGCTGTGGCCCCCGCAAAAAGCGCCGCAAGGGGCACGCCGCCCTTCAATCGGGCCTCCCCCGCCGATGAGAGAAATGGAGGCGTTGCTCTAACCACGCGTCAGGCCTTCTGAAATGAACCACAATAACCGTCGCGGACCGGCAAGTAACCCGCACTATCAATCCTGAGTGGCTTCAATTCAACCGGGAACCGCTGTAAGTGCAGTCCAACGCCAGAGGTTTCGCCCGCCGTTCCACCGCTCGTGGCCCTTCGCCCGGCCAAAATGCCGAAACCTACAGGTAACTCAACCACCCCCAGTTTGGATGCGCGCCCTTGAACGCCGCATACCACCGGCAGGGGAAGTAAAGCAGCCCTAAAGCAAGTAACCACATCAGGTAAATGAAGGCCAAGCCGTGGCCGTAACCGGCCGGGGGATCTTGGGTCATAAAGCGCCCCTGCCAAAGCCAAGTGATGGGTTGATGGTAGAGCCAGCCCACCACGATGGCCAAGCCGTGGATCACAAAGAGGTGCAGGACGTAGTAAAACAGGGGCACGCGACCGAACGCAAGGAGGATCCGCCCGAAGCCGCGCCCTGTCGTCGCGCCCTCCAGCCACGTCAACAGGATCAGGGCGGGGCCCAGCGTCATCAGCAGGTAATCCAGCGAGGGCGGGTATTTCAGGGCGTTGAAAAAGGCGGCGACGGTCAGCGTCGGGCGGGGCTGGACTCGCCAGGGTCCCGCCGTGGACGGCACGGGGGCGGGCAGGCCGGCGCCGCCGTTGCCGTAGCCGTTGAGCGCGCGCAGCGCAAAGAACGCCAGCGTGAGCGCCACCCCCAGCCCGAGCGTCCATTGGCGGCGGTCCGGCCGCCCGAGCAGCGCCCCCAGCGCATAGCCCGCCGCCATGACCCCGACCCAGGGCACTAGCGAGGTAATCGCCCTTTCGGGGATTGCCCGCCCCCTGCCCCACCCCGAAGCTTGCCATTGCGCGAGGCGAGCCCGAAATTTGTAACCTCGCCTTCCGGCCCACCGCCGACTCCGGGCGGACATCTGACCCCAGGGGCATGAGCTTGCCAGGTCGGCGGCCCCTTTTTCCTCCCAAACAAAGCGGCTTGAAGCCGGGGGTAAGTCAGCAGGCACCACGTCGATTTGAGGTCTGGGGGTTAATCGCACCCGGAAAAAGGGGGTTATTGGCATCGCCCCCGACGAGCTCTAAGCGCGCAAGCCGGCCCTCATAGGCGGGGTTGGCGTCGCCTGCATCACATCCCGTACCCGCAGGCCGACCTTGCGACAGCGAAGGAGGGGCAGCGCATGCTCCCTCACCCTGCCGCACGCCCGGACTTCCAGGACGATTCGATGCGGCCCGGCCCACCGCCGACAGAGGGCGGCAGCCGCTTGATCCCTGTGATAACCTTTTTGCCAAAGGATGCTGGTATGGTCACCGATCTCCAATCCCGACGATTCGCGTTCGACACGACGCGCCGTTATACCATTGAGGAGTATCACCGGTTGGTTGAGGAGGGGATCCTGGAAGAGTAGCGGCGCTCGGTGGAGCTGCTAGAGGGCCGCATCGTTCCTATGTCCCCGATCGGACCCAGGCACCAGCGGATCGTGGACGAATTGCTTCACGACTTCATTCGTCAGGAAGTTTGGCGGTTCAGAACCGGCCAGGATTCGCCGTTGCCGATCCCTGACCATGACGAACCCGAGCCGGACCTGTTGCTTTACCGGCCTGGCGCCCTGAGTGATGAGCATCACGTGCGACCGGCCGACGTGTTCGTGGGGGTGGAGGTCGCCCAAAGCACCCGCCGGCGCGACCTGGTTAAGAAAGCCCGGATCTATGAGGGCGCCAAGCTCCCGGAATATTGGGTCGTGGACCTCAAGCGCAATGGCCTGCACGTCTTTAGGCTGGTCGGCGGGCGCTACGAAACCAGCGTCGTCAGGGAAGGCATGGTATCGCCGCAGGCGTTACCGGGCGTCGAGGTTGACGCGTCCGCCCTGCTGGCGGGCGGCGCTTGAGGGAGGAAATGCCCCGGAGGGAAAGAACAACGTTTCTTTCCCGATCGATACCCCCATAAGCCGTAGCGAGTCCGGAGGGTGTCAAGGGAGCCGAGCATTAAATGGCGAGGGCTTTGGCGAGCGGCTTTAAGGCGCAGGCCCCCTTGCGCGGGCTCAAGCGAGGGGGGCAACCGGCGTTCCCCACCCTACCGTGCACCCGGTGCCCCAGGACGAATGGACGTGCCCCGGCGGGCGGTTTTGGTCCTCGCATGCAGGAGAATTCCTACGGCGCGATGAGCGCCGGCCGTTTCCGAGGGGGGTGTCAGCAGCCCAAATTCCTGGTGCGACCCGCTGGCACCCTCAGCTCATCAGGACGACCTTGCCGGTGTTCTTACGCTCTTCCATATAGGTTTGCGCCTCGCCGGCCTGCGCGAGCGGAAAGCCCTTGCCCACATGGGGGCGCACCCACCCTTCCGCGACGCCCTTCAGCAGGGTTGCCATCCAACCCGCGATCAGGCCGGGCTCATGCCACAGGTGGCCCAGGTTCACGCCGAAGACGGATTTGTTGGCGTTCATCAGCGCAAGCGGATGGAAGAAAGGTGTGCCGAGCACAACCGGCAACAGGCGCAAGGGCCCGGGGAGCTTCGAGTCCGTTGCCACCGAAACGCCGAACACGCCGAGCCGCCCCGTCGAACGCAACGCCTCATAGCTCTTCTTCCAGTGACGGCCGCCCAAGGGGTCGGTGATGAGCGCCACGCCTTTGCCTTGGGTGAGCCGCTGCAGTTCGGCCGCCCAGTCTTGGGCGCGGTAGTCGATGGCCTGGTGCAGCCCGCGTTGCCTCAGGAAAGCGTGCTTGACGCTGCTGGCCGTGCCATAAATCGTGGCGCCGAGGTGGCGCGCGATGTCGATGGCGGCCAAGCCCACGCCGCCGCCGGCATTGTGAATGAGCACGGTCTCCTCGGGTTTCAGAGCCCCCATGACCGCCAGCAACTGCCACGCGGTAAGGTAGTTTACCGGGATGGCGGCCGCCTGTTCATGGGAGAGCGAGGCCGGTTTGACCAAGGCCTGTTTCTCGGGCACGATCACCACGTCGGAATAGCCGCCGAAGCGGGTCAGCGCAAAGGCATCCTTGCCCACCCAGGACAAGTCCACACCGGGGCCTATGGCGTCCACGGTGCCGGACACTTCGTAGCCGACCACGCAGGGAGGCTTGGGCGCGTCGGGGTAGAGGCCCTGGCGCGCGAGAATATCGGCAAAGTTGACGCCGCTTGCCTGGACGCGGATGCGGAGTTCGCCCCCGACCGGGCGCGGGTCGGGCGATTCACGCATCTGCAGCTTGTCCGGGCCACCGTGACCGACGATGAAGACCTGTTTCATTTTGCAGCTCCTTGCCGGTTAACTACGGCGATCATCCCCCTTTTGCCATTCGCATTCATTCGGCCCGGACCGGATGTTTTCGGGCCGTTCTCAACCGAGGGGGGGCCGTTTAAAAACCGATGCCCCTCGGGACAATTCCTTCCGGCAGCACCGGGCTTGGCGGGTGGCAAGTACCGGCACAAGCGAGGGCGGGCTGCTGGTCGGCGATACAAAAGCCCGCCCGTGTTTCGCCCGGTCCGCCTGCTCACGGGTGGACTCGGCCCCGCCCAGCGCCGAAATAGGGAGGTTCAAGCACCCAGCCCAAAGGCCCGAACTCGCCACGCCGGAGGAACCTTTTTCCCAAAGGATCCTGTTCAAGGCGGTTGGGCCGATACCGCCGCGTAATTTTTGTGTCGCCTTAAAACCGCTTAGTGCCTCGTTGACGATCCCTTGGCCAAGCGCGCCGGGTGCGCTGCCGGCCTGGACGGGTGGCCAACGTACGGTGCTGCCGCCCCCCGCCTCGCACGCCGTGAGGGCAGCGTTGAACAGAGGGCCTCCGAGGACGGCTACCGGGCGTAGACAAGGGGCAGGGTCCCAGAGAATCGCGCGCCGGGAGCCGCGCGCGTTCCAATCGCCTCAAAGGGCCACCGGCTCAAGGCATGGAGCCAGGCCCGCACCCGCCCCCAGGCTCGGCGGCGGCGCTGGACCTCGCCTCGGGGGCGGGCGGAAACCCGTCCGGCCACGAACCGTTACCGCCGGACGAAGACCGGTTTGACCATTACGCGCTCGTGTCGCGCGCGGACGGCGCCTTTGACGCACCGGGCCGGGGCCCCATGGGCGTCACGTAGGGGGCGCATCGACCAAGGAAATAGCTGCAAAGAGAGCAGTTTGCACGGGAAAGCCCGTCACAGAACGTCCTTTCCGTAATGGGTCCGGGAAAAGGATGCTCCTTTCCCTCGAATCGTCCATGGTTGCCCTGGGGGGCCCGGATCCCGGTTTGCGCGTGTGCTCCCTGGGGCGATCCATAAAGCCATCGTCGATAAACCCTATGCTTTCGAAAGCGGCTGAGCGACCGACCCAAACGGCAGCGCTCTGAGGCTAAGCGCCCTCGCGTTTAGAGGGTGCGCCCTGAGTAGGACCAAGTATGATTCAGTAATGCCCACAGCGGCGACCGCCGACCCTATGACCACCTTTATCCAACCGCCCCCGGTCCGCTTCGACGCCGTCTACCGCTTCACGGTGGAGGATTTTTACCGGCTGGTGGAGGCCGGCATCCTCGAAGAGGACGCGCGCGTCGAGCTGCTGGACGGCCAACTCATCCCCATGGCCCCGATCGGCCCCGAACACCACTGGATTCTTGCCGAACTTAACGAAGCCTTCGTGATGCAAAGCGCCGGGCGCTTCAAGGTCGGTCCCGGCCGGTCCCTGGTCATCCGGCCTCACAACGTGCCCGAACCGGACCTGGTGCTGTACCGGCCCACCCTCGGCCGACGCCAACAGGCCACCCCGGCCGATACCCTGCTGGTGATCGAAATCGCCGACAGCAGCCTCACCCACGACCTGGGCTACAAAGCGGACCTCTACCGGCGGGCCCGCGTCCCGGAATACTGGGTAGTTGACGTTCGTCACCGGTGCCTGCGGGTCTTTATGCTGAGCGGCGACCGCTACGAAACGAGAATCATCAGGGAAGGCAAGGTGTCGCCGCAGGCTTTAGCGGGCGTTGAGGTTGACATGTCCGCCCTGCTGTCGGGTGACGCTTGAGGGAGTTGGTACCGTTTTTGTGCCCGGAAGCGCGAAGCCCTTTCGAACGCAAAAAGCAGATACCCTTGCACCCGAACCGGGGCTCCAGCGTCAAGGGAGCCAAAGCGCGGCTCGGCCAGGGGTCAGGCCGTCGAAGGTACGGTCGCCTATGATCCGGCGAACGAACGGTGCATCCTTGTGAGATGGCTCAAATCCTGATTCCCCTCGGCATCGCGTTTATCATGGTCGTGTTCCCGGGCCTGTTGTGCATCGCCGGGATCATTTTTCTGGCCCAAAAAGGCCGGTACCGGGATGCGTGGTACCTACCGCTTTACGTGGCGTGCGGGCTTATGGCGTGCCTTTGCCTCTGGAGCTGCTGGGTGCTGGCGTTCAAGCTGCCCTTACCCTGGAAAATGCCTTGACAAAGGGCCTTCCGACCTGATCCCAGCGATTCTCTTCATTACGGCTGAGGGTGCTGGAAAGAGGCCCGCAGGAGATTTTCCTACGCGTGTACCCGAAGTGCCGGGAGACCTTTACCCCCGAACTTACCCCTCGCCATTTTTTCCACTCCCCCATCCGCTGCCGGTTGGGATACCCTTTGGACCAGCGCGCCCAATCCCATGCCGCACGCATCAAAAGTACGTCCACCACCTTCCGCCCGGCGGGGCCACGCCCCTGCCCTTTTCTGATGAGCGTCGCAAATCAAAGCGGTGATTCGATTCGGCCAGCCCCGGCGCGGCGCCTGGTCGCCATCATTGGAAGCGGGCCGGGCGGCCTGGTGGTCGCCAAATTCCTCAAGCAGCACGGCTGGGAACCGGTGCTCTTTGAGCAAAATGATGCGCTGGGGGGACAGTGGAACGCGCGCTCGCCTCACAGCGGGGTTTGGCCTTCCATGGTGACCAACACCAGCCGATGGCTGACTTGCTTTAGCGACCTCGCGCCCGAACCCAAGGGGGCAATCTTCCCCTCCAACGGGGAGATCCTTTCCTATCTGGGGCGCTATGCCCAAACGTTTGACCTCCTTCGCCACATTCGGTACGCCACCCGGGTCGAAACGATCGAGCGTGACCCTCGAGGTGGCGGTTGGGTGATCGGGTCCAACAGCGGCGCCGAGGCTCGAAGCGAGACCTTTCCGTACGTGGTGGTGGCTTCCGGCAGGTTTACCACGCCGCTGATCCCGCCCCTGCCCGGACTGGAATCGTTTTGCGGCCGAGGCGGAGCACTCCACAGCCTTCACTACAAGCGCCCGGAGGGTTTCCGCGGTCAACGGGTGCTCGTGGTGGGTTGCGCCATCAGCGCCCTGGAAATTGCCAGCGACCTGGCAATGCTGGGCGCCGCGCGCGTCGTCTCGACCTACCGACGCCAGCGCTACGTTGTGCCCAAGCTGGTGGCCGGGGTCCCCAGCGACACGCTCGCCTTTACCCGCTTTGCGGCCCTGTCTGCGGAGGTCACGCCGAGGGAAGCCCTGGCCAAGGCCACTCAGGACCACATCCTGCGGGCGTTCGGCAGCCCGGAGCGGTTCGGCGCGCGGCCGCCGGACGGCGATTTCCTGACGGTGGGGCGGGGGTTGAGCCAGCACTTCCTGCCATTGGTGGCGGAGGGCCGCATCGTTGTTAAACCCTGGCTGCGCCTCATCGAGGGCCCGAGGGTTCGATTCAGCGACGAAAGCGCCGAAGAGTTCGATGCGATCATCCTGGGCACCGGCTTCGAGTTGAGTTTGCCGTTCTTGAGCGCCGCGATCCGCCGCACGCTCCGGCTGAACGACGCTCAGGACGCGGAACTTTACCACTTCACGTTCCATCCGGATTTGCCGGGTCTTGCCTTTGTGGGTTTGTGGGAACAAACCGGGCCCTATTTCCCACCCCTGGAGTTGCAAGCCCGCTGGATCGCGTACGCCTGGAGCGGGCTTCGGCCGCTTCCGCCGCCGAGTCAGATGGAGGCGGCCCTGGCGGCCCAACCGCCCAAGCGAGGCGGCTCGCAGCCGCAGGCGATGCATTTGATCGCGCTGCGCTTTGCGCGCGAAGCGGGCGTGGAACCCGAGCTAAGCCAGTGGCCCCTCCTGGCTCGGGCGCTGCTGTTTGGGCCGTTGTCGGCCGCATCTTTTCGGCTGGCCGGCCCCGACCGCTTACCGGAAGCGGCGGAACGGATCCAGGCCGAAGCGCGGGCGTTGGGCACGGTGGTCAGCCCCGAGTTCTCCCGTGAACAGGTCGCGCAACTCCAGGCCCTGGCGGCCGCTCGCAAAGAGGCTGGGTTCACCGGATTGGTGGACCGGATCACGAAGCCGTCAGCAAACGCGCAGGGACCCGAAGAATGAACGGTCAGTCACTCGGGTGCCCTCGGTAGAAAGGCGCCATCTCACTTTCACGAATGCGGACCAGGTAGTAACGAAGAGGCTCGCATGAACACTTCGAACTCGCCCCGCGGGCGCACCCTTTTTCCCACAAACAATGCGGTTTAAGGTCACCGGGCCAAAGCGGCGCAACGCGGCCGTTCGGTTCGCGCCAGCCTTGCTCCCAGCAGGCGGACGAAGCTTTCGATTGTGCAAACGCCCCCCGTTCGCGTAATGCTCGGGGCATGCGCCGAATGCCCCGAAACGGCCGCGGGCGCCAAAACCATGAAAACCGCGCTTTCCGCCCTGTTTGCCGCCTTCACGTTGTGGGTTGCCGCGACGTTACCGGCGGCTGAAAAGGTCACCCCATTCCCCCGCGAGGTCACGATCGGCGTCGACCCGGCCCGCAGCAACGTCCAATTCACCCTGGGCGCCACCCTGCACACCGTCCACGGCACGTTCAGGGTCGAGGGCGGCACGGTTCGCTTGGACGCCGTCAGCGGGAAAGCCGGGGGGCAGGTCGTCGTCGACGTCAAAAGCGGCAACACGGGCGTGGAAGCGCGCGATCGGCAGATGCACGAGAGCGTGTTGGGAAGCGACCGATTTCCCCGGGCGGTGTTTTTGCCTGACCGGGTCAGCGGTCTCGGGTCCCTGGAGGGCGAGCATCAGGTGGTGGTGCACGGCACCTTGCGGCTTCATGGCCAGGATCACGAGGTCAGCCTTCCTGCCAGGGTGACGGTACAGGACGGCCGGGTTACCGCGGCGGCAAAATTGGTGGTGCCTTACGTCAGCTGGGGCATGAAGGATCCGAGCACGTTTGTGCTTCGGGTAAGCGACAGGGTAAACCTCGAGATCACCCTTGCCGGCACGCTAAACCCCAAACGCCCGTGAGGGCGGTGGAATACGACCGGGACGCTGAATTGGCTTCACGGCCAAATCCCGCTGCTTCCCCGGATCTTACGCCGAGTTCCATTCGTACCGTTTGTGGTGACAACGAGGGAGGGTCAGGCCTACGCCATTGAGACGGTGGAGCGCATGAGCGTGGGTAAAAATGCCTGCGCGATTGTCAACGCCGAGGGCATCATCCTGTTCGTGCCGTTTCACGCCATCGACCACGTTTCGATGATGGACGCGCCGGTCGGGGCCTGATGACGCTTTTGCGCTCCGGAAGGGCGCGAGCCCTTTCGAACGCAAAAAACAGTTACCCTTACAGCCGAACCGGAGCGATGCGCCAAAGGGAGGCAACGGAATAAAAAGCGAGTCTTCGAGCGGCTTTATGCCGGATGCCGACCCTGCGCGGCGCCCACCCCCTGCGCCGGCACCCGACCGACATCACGGTCTGAATGGCATTAAAAGGTGACCGCGACGCGGCAGCCCAGGACGAGGGCGTTGTCGAGGTCCTGGCTGCCGCCGGGGTTGATGATGTATTGCAGGTCCGGCTGGACGCCCAGCCACGGGGTGATTTGCGCCTGGTAGGTGGCTTCGAGCGCCATCTCCGCACTCGCCCCAACCGCGCCCGCTGCCCTCGCCGCCCGTTTGGCGCCCGAGCTCAACTGCGCGTACGCAAAGGCCACCCCTATGGTGTCCGCGTCGCGGGTGGGAATCAGGCCCTTATAGGTCAGCCCTGTATCGAAATAGAGTCCGATGAAATTACGATCCTGGGGCTCATAAGCGATGCGGCCGAAAACTCCAAGTCCCTGGTCTGATTTCTTTACGACCGGCGCGCCTCCGTTTGCACCGGTAGCGCCGGCGACCTTTTTTCCATCTGATTGAGGAGCCGCGGACGGAGCGGCCATTTCGCCGGGTTCGCGATACACCATCTGATCGAGCATGGCGTAGACGCCGTAATTTCCGCGCACGGAACCTGCGTCGTCAGACCTGGCAAATCGGGCCGTGTGATACCACGCTCCGGCGCTGAATTGACCCGGAAGCCCCGTGTCCTCGGCGCGCTGGTTCCAACGCAATTGCGCTTCATTAAGGAAGAAGAACCCGTTTGCGCCATTCAGCCGCCAGCGGAACCCATGGAGGTTAACGTTCTGCGGGTAGACGTTGCCCTGGAAAACCGCCGTTTGGAAAGTAAACCAACCCACCGGATTGAGCGCCAGGCGGACGCCCAGGGTGCCGATCGGGTATCCCGGGCCGCCCCCGGGTAGATTCGAACCCATGGAGGCAGGCCACCCGAAGGTATTATTGAGAAATGTGGAGGCGTATTTCGAAACGAAGAAGTCCGTATCGGCCGCGATCTGCCCGAGGCGGAGAGAAACGGCGTCATCCAGCCAGTTTTGCTGAAGCCAGAGTTCGTAAGCACGCACCGAGTTGTAGCCGGCGATGCTCGAAATCGTGAGGAAGTTCCCGGCGAGGTCCCTGGACGCGTCCTGGCCGGTTATCCACAGCCATCTGGTGTCGAAGCTTGCGCCCGGCCACCCCATCGCCTTCTGAAGATCGAGCTGGAGGGCGACGTAAAGGAGGCCCGTATATACCGCTCCCCGCTCAAAGCCGCCGGTGATGTTGCCCCACCCTTCAGCATCATAACCGCCGGAAATCTTGAGCCCGTGATCCAGCAGCGCGGCGCGAAGTCCTCCCCAATCACCCGTCATCGTGTCGCCGCCCACCCATTGTGACCAGGGCGAAGTATCCGCCCCGGCGACGTTCGGCCCGGCCAGTACGGCAAAGCCGATGAAACTTAGGGCAGCCGCAAGGACCGGCATCCGATACCGGCGTTTATGCAGTCCGAGGCGGGATCGCCGTTTCATGCGTCTCATTTGTAGCTTTGGATGATCTCGGGATCGGACCCACGGGCAGACTGATAGCACGCCTCTTAAAATCCATCGTCTTCGAAACGGCCAGCTTTTTTTCCTTTCCCATCCGGTATCGTGCCGGTGGTTGGCATGATCCGGAGCATGGCCAACTTGGTCGCGCCGGCCCGGCAACGGCTCATCCGGCAGTATGCGTCCCGCTCACGAGCGCGCCGAGCAGCCGGGCAAAGGCGCGTGCCGCCGCGCAGGATGTGAGCCGGTCAGACACATTCCGGCGAACGTCCCGGTGTGCCCGAGAGAGCACGCATGCGCCGCGCGGAGGTTCTTTACCGAAATTCGGGCCCTCGTTATCCTGAAGGCAAGATGCGGTGTCTCGTAATCGAAGATGACGCGGAGACGGCCCGGTACATCTGCAAGGGACTGAA
>Ga0213876_10001562_pt1 | contig 14078 bp, 16 predicted proteins | sample BarmaccomBMRX_R9_FD_160113 | JGI IMG/M metagenome (GOLD analysis project Ga0213876, IMG submission 160113) | Root-associated microbial communities from Barbacenia macrantha in rupestrian grasslands, the National Park of Serra do Cipo, Brazil - RX_R9 | ecosystem: Host-associated > Plants > Roots...
CGAGCCCCCCGGCCAGCCCCTATATCAACCCGCCAACGACGACCCCTCGGGTGGGCGGCATCATCTCGGAATGATGGGCGCGATCATCTCGGAATGGGCGGGCGGCATCGTCGGAATCCGCAGCTGGGTCTCCGACTCAACGCGAGACGACCGTTAGCGAGAAACGTCGCCGCAGCAGTAATCGTTGCGCTTCAGGACCGTAACCGGATGGATTCAGCATGCGCCGCCTCCTGCTTACCTGCCTCGCTGCCGCCGCGGTCTTTATCGCCGGCTCGGCCTTCGCGATGCCTCAGTCGGAGTTCCTCCGCCAGGCAATCGAGACCGACAATTCCGAGATCCAGGCGGGCCAACTGGCCGCTCAAAAGGGCTCGACCCCGGCGGTCAGGGACTTCGGCAATTTGCTGGTCCAGGACCACACCCAGCACCGGGCCCAGACGGCGGCCGTCGCCAAGACCTTGGGCGTGAGCGTCCCCGACACCGTTCTGCCAGCGGCCAAAGCCGAGAAGCCAGAGCTGGAGAGCCTGAGCGGGCCGGCGTTCGACCAGAGTTCGCCCGGTTCATGGTCGAGGGGCACCAGAAGGCCATCAGTGATTTCCAGCGGGAAGCCGACGAGCATGCCGGCGATGTATCCACGCTAGCCGCGAAATCTCTTCCCACGCTGCGCAAGCACCTTTCGACTGCTGAGCGCCTCGTAACGCAGCCAGCCCATTAGTCAGGCCCGTTAGAGGTGGCTGACGGAGGCCCAGAGGAGCGGGCGGAGCTTGCCGTGATCGCCGTCCTCGGCGGATTGACGTCAAGCTGACGCTGTCAGGATTGCCGGCATAGCAAAACCCCGATGATCGCTCGCCGGGCCTCCGACATCCTAACAACATGGTGGTCAACCTAAGGCGCGCCCGGCTTCTTCCAAACTGCGCTGTGAGCGCTCGACGATCGCTTTGCCTGCCTGCACTGCATGCTCGAGGTTGGTGCGCACGAGCTTGGTTTGCACCGACGCCACCTCCTCGACCGAGCGGCAGGACCCCAATTCCCGCAGTGTCTCGAAGTTCGCCTCCATGGCTTGGCGCGCGAGGTTAAGCCATTCACGAGACGCCTCTTGCGCAGCTATCGTGAGTCCCGCCCCCGCCCGGGAAGCGGCCTGAATGTTCTGGGTCAGCTCCTCGCGCTCGCCGCGCGCGCCATCGAGACTGAAGGTCTGGGCCATGGCCTTGGCGAGATTCTCAAACGCTCGAGCAGTGGCCTGAAGGCCGATGCTCATGGCCTGCTCTGTTGACTCCATGTTGCGCTGGATAAGCTGCGCATTCACCCGAGCAGCTTCCCGCGCCGCCTGAGCGCCCTCTCCCTGGGCAAAGTCCAATCTCTCCGGCGACGGGCCTCCTGGCCGTGGCGCCCCTTCTCGGGCGTCGCTCCGCTGCCGACCACCGGGAGGGTGCGCGCCAAGTCCCTTGCCCTCGGATGTCTGTTGGTCCGCCATTACACTGCTCCTTTGGGACTGCTTCTTTTCGAAGCGGCGTCCCACACCTTCGATTTTAAGATGACCCCGCCAGCTATTCTTAAAGGCGCGCCGCGCGACTGTGTTCTAGCTTTAGCGGATCAAATCCTCCCGCGCCCGTTCCACCACCTGCAGGCTTGTTCTTGTCACGCATCGCCAGACCCGGAAATCCCGGCGGACGGTCCCAGGACGTTCCCGCTGTGCTGGCGCTGGTAGCGTACGCACTCAAGCTCGGCCTCGGCGAGGCTATCGAAGCGGTGCGCTCTGCCCCTGTCGAGCGTCACTACGAGATGGCCGTGCTTGCGGTCCTTGCAGATGTGGCGAAGCCGGTCCTGGTCGAACGCAGCGATGATGTAGCACTCGGTCGTGGTGGGCTTCGGGGGCTTCATGGGCCGCAGATAGGCACCGACAAGCGGGGCCGCGCCGAAAAAGCCCCCGACACGTGGCAGTGCCGGGGGCTAGCTTTCTGCGTTACCGCAGCGCGATTTGGGCTGGGGGCCGGCGCCCCGACCCGGTAACGTTCCCTGAGAGCCAAGTTCGGTCAACGGTAATGAACATCTTCCGACGCCGCCGGTTCTGTCGCCAAGAGACAGTGAAGCGCAGAATAACCTGGGGGGGAACCCCGGGGCCCCGGAGGTTTGGCGTTATCCGAGGCCCCCGCCACGGTGACACCCATAGGGGAAGTCGTCCGATGGATCTCCACAAGACGCCGTCGCGGATGAACGGCGCCAGAATATTCATCTGGCGCGCGCGGTGATCCAGGAGGCCTGGATCGCGGGCGTCTCGACCCGCAAGGTCGAGGACCTGGTCCAGGCCATGGGGATGAGCGGCATCTCCAAGAGCCAGGTCTCCAAGCTGTGCAAGGAGATCGACGAGCGCGTCTCGTCCTCCCTGGAGCGGCCTCTCGAAGGCGACTGGCCGTACCGGTGGCTCAACGGGGGCGGTCCATGCCATCAAATGGCAGCTCCAGCACCGATACCTGAGCCTCGAGCCGCTCGCCGATCTCGGCCAGGGCGCCGACGAGGATCAGATCCTGCTTGTTCCACCCGCCGCCGCACCCATACTTACACCGCGCTCGGCCTGAACAATTACACCGGCAGGCCAGCCCAAATTACACCACTCAGGTGGACGTCACGTGCCGGCGTACTATGGTCGCGGGACGAGGCGCTGAGGTCGAAATCGTTGCGATGCGTCCGGGAGAGCCGCACACTTCTCGATGCTTATGGGACGGAGCCGGAGTCCGATCCGTTGCGTTGAACACCGCCTTCAGGGTCCGGATGCGATGTCCCGCGAGGAGGAGTTTCGGAAGAGAGCTGAGGCTGCGCGACACAAGGCGGTGCGCATCCGTGACTGGTTGCTCCGATGGCAGTTCTCGGACATCGCCGAGCAGTGGCCCCGGCAGTCCGCAGACCGGCGCGGCGGACGACCGGCCCTCGGCGTGACCGGCCGCAAATCGTCCTAATCACGGTTAAGGGGCCGCAACGCAGCGGCTCCCAACGGGTTCTCCCCTGACCTCCCCCAGCGGCGTGGGCGCAAGCAGCGCCTTCAACTGGTGCGCCGAGGCCTGCCACGATTGATCGCTTAGGGACACCAACACAAGCCATGGGAAAGCTTATTACGCCTGACGCCCCGGCCGACGTCGCTACGGCGGACCCGGCGCCGGGCGAGACGCTGACGGTGCTCGAGTACGCGGTCTACCGGGGTCCTCATATCTACAGCCGCCTGCCGATGGTGCGGATTCAGATCGACCTCGGCGAGCTTGAGCGTTTTCCCAGCAATACCCTGGCTGGCTTCACGGACCGGTTGATGGCCGCGTTGCCGCGCCTCGCAGCGCACGGATGCAGCTACCATGAGGCCGGCGGGTTCGAACGGAGACTGCGCGAAGGCACCTGGCTTGGGCACATCGCCGAACACGTCGCACTGGAGCTCCAGACCCTCGCGGGCCAGCCCCTGACCCGGGGCAAGACCAGATCGATCCGGGGGCGCACCGGGGTGTATGACGTGCTGTTCGCGTACGAGGACGACCAGGTCGGCCTGCGCGCCGGCGCCCACGCCTTGCGCCTGGTGGACAGTCTGCTTCCCGAGGCGCTGCGGGGGCTGAGAGGCCTTCCGCTGCTGAAGGCGGGCGATCTCGACCGCCTTCCGTTCAGCCTTGAGGCCGCCCTTGACGATCTGAGGACCCGGGTGCGAGCGCGCGCTCTGGGGCCGACGACCCACTCACTGGTCGACGATCACCTCGTGGATCAGCTTGGCCGGGCCGGCCGCACCCTGGGCTCGACGCCGCAGAGTGGTGAGGTCGTGGTGCTACGCGCCACGGCCAACCTCTCTACGGGCGGCTCCGCCATCGACCGCACCGAGGGCGTGCATCCCGACAATATCGAGGTGGCCGAGCAGGCCGCCGCGCTGATCGGTCTGGATGTGGCGGGGGTGGATTTCATTCTGTCGGATGCGGCGCGGTCGGTCCGCCAGACGGGCGGCGGCATCGTCGAGATCAACGCCGCGCCGGGGTTCCGCATGCACCTGGACCCCGCCGCCGGCCTGCCGCGCAGCGTGGCGCGCCTCAGCTTGCGGAATGCTTCCGGCGCCGCCGTGTACGATCAGCGCCCAGACGCGGCGCGGTGCTGAACGCCGAGGGCGAGGTCGAACTCGACGCCTCCATCATGGACGGCTCGAACCTCGCGATCGGCGCCGTCGGCGCAGTCAAAGGCCTGCGCCACCCGATCTCCATCGCGCGGCTGCTATTGGCCGAGACCCCGGTGCTGCTGGTCGGCGACGGCGCCCAGCGATTTGCAGCAAGGCACGGCGCCGAACGCGCGGAGACCGGACCGGCTGGTGATCCCCAAGGGCCATCCAGCCCGGCGGCCGACACCGTCGGATGCGTCGCGCTCGACACCTCCGGCCATATGGCCGCCGGTCTTTCGACCGGCGGCCTGAGCGGCAAACTGCCCGGCCGCTTAGGGGACACCCCCCTGCCCGGCTGCGGCTTTTACGCTGATGATCAGGAAGGGGGCGTCGCCTTTTCCGGGGACGGGGAAAGCATCGCACGCACCCTGCTCGCCGCCACGGTCATGCAGCGTCTTGCATTGGAGGCCCCGCAGGCCGCGCTGGAGGCCAGCTTGCGGCTCGGGCGGGTCGGCGGCGAGGCCGGCGGCATCGCCTTCAGTTGCGATGGCCGCTTCGGCTGCGCGCACACCAGCGAACATTTCGCCGTGGCGCTGGCCTCCGAGCGCGTGCCCCTCCGCGCCGCCGTGCACCAGCGAGATCTGCAGGACCTCTTCCATGACTGAGCAACCTGGCCCTCTCATTGTCATCGGCGGCCACGAGGATAAGACCGGCAAGCGCGTGATCCTCGGCAAAGTGGCCAAGCGGCTGCAGGGCGGGCGACTCGTGGTCGCCACCGTCGCCTCCCATGAGCCCGAAGGGTATTTCGACGGCTACAAGGCGGCCTTCGAGGCCCTCGGCGCCACGAACCTGGTCGAGCTCTACGTGCGCGATCGCGCCGACACCTTGTCACCGGATCTTTTGACGTCGCTGGACGGCGCCGCCGGCGTCTTCTTTACCGGCGGGGACCAGCTTCGCATCTCAAGCCAGATTGGCGATACGCCCGTCGAGCACGCCGTGCGCCGCATCCATGCGAGCGGCGGCGTCGTCGCCGGGACGTCCGCTTGCGCGTCGGTGATGAGCGACACCATGCTGGTCAGGGGCTCCAGCGCGGAGTCCCACCGGATCGGCGATCTGCACATGGCTCCGGGGCTAGGGCTGATTACCGGGGTGATCATTGACCAGCACTTCGCCGAGCGCGGCCGGATCGGTCGCCTGCTGGGCGCCGTGGCGCAAAACCCCCGGGTGCTCGGGATCGGCATCGACGAAGATACCGCCATCGTCGTGGAGGGCGATGGCTTCAAGGTGCTCGGCGGCGGCGGCGTCTACGTCGTCGACGGGGCCGGGGTCACCCACTCGAACATCGCCGCGGCCAAGCCCGACCGGGCGCTCTCGATCTACGATGTGCGCATGCACGTGCTGCGCGGCGGCGACCGGTTCAGCCTGCAGGACCGCCGGCCGGCCGAAGCGCCGGCCGAAGCCGACAGCCATCACCTCGCCGTCGCCTCGGCGCGTTGTCCGTCGGCGCCTGGACAGGCTTCCGCCGTCGCGACGCCCTCCGAGAAACGATCGTCCCCGCAGACCGCCAGGTCAGACCTATGAGCCAAGCCCAAAACCAACTTATCCGTCCACCTGCCCCCGACGACGGCCAGCATCCCCTGGTCGGCGCGTTTCAAGCGTTCGTCCGCCGGTCCGAATTCCCTTGCGTCGGTGCGAAATCCGCGATGGGCAAAGGGCAGATGAAGTTCGTCGTGGCCCGCGACTTCCGCTCGTCCTGGGACGACCTACGCATCTATGCCGCCCTCCTCGAGTTCGCCGGCGCTTATCGCCGCGACCCGAAAATCTTCCAGAGCCTTGTGGTGCTGTTCGAGGCGACCTCATCGCTCTCCGAAGCGGCGTTCGAGCAGACCTTGTGGACCCGGCTTCAGTCCTTTGCGGACAAGGACGCCTGGTATGGTCAGTCCTATGATGAGCGCGTGAGCCCCAACCCCCAGAGCCCCCATTTCTCCTTGAGTTTCGGCGGCGAGGCGTTCTTCGTGGTCGGGCTGCACCCCAACGCCAGCCGTGCGGCGCGGCGGTTTTCCAACCCCGCCCTGGTGTTCAATCCCCACGACCAGTTCGAGCGCCTGCGCGATCAGGACCGCTATGAAGGCCTCCGCGCCAGCATCCTCGCGCGCGACGTCGCGCTCACCGGCTCGCCCAATCCGATGCTGGCCCGGCACGGGGAGGTGTCGGAGGCGCGGCAGTACAGCGGCCGCGCGGTCGCGCCGGATTGGGTCTGCCCGTTCAATCCGCCCAAGGCGCCGCAGAATGATCGTTGAGATCCCAGCCCGGTCGGGCGCCGCGTTCCCGCTCAATCGCGGCCAGCGGCTCCGCATCATCGATCCGCAGGGAGAGCAGGTCTCCGACCTGCTGGCCTTCAACGCGGCGGACACCCGCGAGGTGATCTCTTCGGGCCGCTCCCTTGACTACGCCAGCAAGCTCTTTCTGACGACCGGCGATCCCATCTACTCGAACCGCAGCAACATCATGCTGCGCATCCTGGAAGACACGGTGGGCCGCCACGATTTCCTGCTGACACCCTGCTCCAAGGACACCTTCCGGATCATCTACGGCGACGAGCATCCTCACCGCGGGTGTTTCGGCAACCTGGCGGAAGCCCTCGAGCCCTACGGCGTCACCCCCGACGAGATCCCGACGGCGTTCAATGTCTTCATGAATGTCGTCATCGCCCCCGACGGGGCGCTCACGGTGGCGCCGCCGTTGAGCAAGCCAGGCGACCACATCCTCTTGCAAGCCGAACAGGACCTCATCGTCGCCCTGACCGCCTGCTCGGCGCTGCAATCCAACAATTACGCCTTCAAGCCCATTCACTACGCCGTCGAACCGGGGGCATGACGACCTCGATGACGAGTGCGACATCGGTGAGAGATTGTCTCCGCAGGCGAATCTCGCCGGCTCCTCGCGACCGACGACACCTTCCGCAGACCATCGGCCCTGGCACTGATCCGAAGCCTGTGCCTCACGCTAGCTCAGCCCCTCCTCGCGCTCGCGACGGCTGACGCCCTGTAGCCGCCGTTGGGCTGACGCAGGCGCCACGCCTCGAAGCTTGCACGGTCGCGCCGCTAGGCCCGGGGGCTGCGAATGTAGATCGTCTTCGGACTGCGCCCCGCAAGCAGCAATCCGGCGACAAGCCCCGCCGCTGCGGCCAGTCCAAGCGCGGCGTAGGGACGCTCCTGGACAAACGGCTCGACGACCTCTGCGGCGCCGCTCGCGGTTTGGCTAGCGCGCCGATAGGCGCTCTTCGCCTGGTCGGTAAGGCTCTCGACCGTCGCCGAGGTCTGCTCAGCCGCCTTTCCGATCGCCTTGTGGGCCTTTGCCGATGCGTCATCGATCGACTTCGAGATCGGGTCGGAGGCGCTTTCGTTGCTGTCGGCTGCGGGGGTCTTTCCGCTTTCAGAGGTCTGTTGGTCGCTCACGTCTGCTCCAATTCGGATTAGCGTCGGGTTTTCTTCGTGCGGCGCGCCGCCGGGTCGGCGAACACGCCAAGGGCGAGCACAGCGATCTCCAGTCCGGCCCGGACCGTCGAGGGCTCCAGCGCAAGTCCGCCTCTTCGCGGGGGCGCCGGCTTTGGAGCGACCATTTTCGGCACGACCAGCGCCAACAGCGCGGCAATGACAGCGAACGCCAGCGCGATCAGGGCGGCTGCGAGTGACGGCGCGGTGACGATCTTGAGCCCTGCGTAGGCGGCGAAGGCGATCGCCACTAGTGCGATGGCCGCAGCCACGGTGGCCAGGACCAGGCAAATCGTCTTGGACGCCAACTCCCGCCCCAACCGGGCCACGGGTCCAGCGGGCGCGCCCTCAGCCATGCTTCCTGCCGAAAACGGGCCTCCGTCGACAGGCAGAGTTTGCGTACACGGTCGAGTAGCCCCTCAAGGCTGTAAGCCCCGAAATCTTGGGCTGCGCCCGCGTAGGCGCCACAGGATCAATCTTCGAACCGAACCCCAGTTCCTCCTGTCGAGCTTAGTTTGCAACAAATACAGTTTTGCCGGTCCCAGAATTGCGCAGGCGGTCGAAAAGGACGGCGGGAGCCAGGCCGCCGCGGGGGCGTTCGGGTCAAGATGGGAGGTCTTGATCGTGAAGCGTACAATCTCCGAGCGCCGGTCACCCGCAAAGCTAGGCCTCTTCATGGCGACCTTGCCGTTCGCCACGCTGTTGCTCGGGATGGCGGCGGGCCTCGACCTCTCGCGTGGATCGCCGACACGACGCGCTGCAGCCGGCGCGCCGAGCTCGGCTTCCGCCACCCCTCTTCCGCCCGATGGACGAGCTGCCGGAGACTGGAAGTCGGTGGCCGTAAGGACGTGGAAGGAGTTCAGTTCAGACCAGATCACCGCGTGGCCGGCGGGGTGACCTTCTTCAGTCTGCTGGCGCTCTTTCCGGCTTTGGGCGCCTTCGTGTCACTCTATGGACTGATCTCCAACGTCGAGGATGCGCGCCGCCAGATCGTGGGGCTGGGCGGCATGCTGCCGGGCGGCGCAGTCACCGTCATCGGCGACCAGATGACGCGGTTGAGCGCCAGCAACCACGCGCATCTCGGCGCAGCGTTCGCCCTGGGCCTTCTGGTCTCGATCTGGAGCGCCAATGCGGGCGTCAAAGCCCTGATCAATGGCCTGAACGTCGCCTACGAAGTCCACGAGCGGCGCAACTTCATTCAGCTGAACCTGGTCTCGCTCGCGTTCACGATCGGTCTGACGCTGCTGGCCGTCGTTGGCGTCGCGACGGTCGTGGCCGCGCCGCAGGTCCTGACCACGTTGGGCCTTGGCGCCTTAAGGGAGGCAAGCCTGCTGCGCTGGCCGCTCATCCTCCTGGTGACGATCGGCATCCTCAGCCTGCTCTATCGTTTCGGTCCCTCCCGCGCCCACGCGCACTGGCGATGGATCACGCCCGGCAGCATTCTCGCCGCCGTGCTCTGGATGGCGATGTCGATCGGCTTTTCCCTCTACGTCGGCGCCTTCGGCCACTACGACCGCACCTACGGTCCCTTGGGCGCGATGATCGGTTTCATGACCTGGATCTGGCTCTCCATCACCGCCGTCCTGCTCTGCGCGGAGCTGAATTCGGAGTTGGAGGAGCAAGTGGGTCCGCCTTGACCAACAGGCCGCCCTGAGGTCCGGCACATCGAACTGTGGCGGCTCAAATGCTCCAGGGCGGGACCTCGGGATCTTTCTCTGAAGCAACCTCCAATCCGGGGCGTTGCGGGGTTTCCCCGCTCGAAGGGGTCGGCAGAGACCTCAGGGCTCGGCAGCAGAGGAAGGCCTTTCCCGTCCCCGCCTCATCGACGGTCGCGAACCAGGCTGCATAGGATGTTTTCCTCGCCATGCGCCGGGTCAGATCCGGCGCGCCGTCGGTCCACCAGACCGGCCCACGCTCGCCTAGGTCGACCTTGGCGGCCTCGACCTCGCCTCGCGCCGCCACCAGAGCCGCATCATCCCCCGTCGCCCGCGGCGACCAACCCAACCGCCGCGAGGCGGTCCGCCTCGCTCAGCGAATTTCCACCACTTCAGTGGACGCTACCAGGAGCTGATGGCCGCCCCCGGCGTCGAGGTCAGCTACGGGACGGTTGGCTGCTGGGTGCGCAAGTTCGGCGGCTCTACGCCCAGAACCTGCGCCGGTCTCGACCCGGCGCGACGTCGCGCTGGCATCTGGACGAGATGGTGGCCAAGATTGGCGGGCGCTGCATGTGGCTTTGGCGGGCGGTCGACGACGAGGGCGAAGTGCTCGACGTCCTGGTTCAGAAGCGGCGCAACAAGGGAGCCGCGTTGAAATTGCTGAGGAAGTTGCTCAGCAATCAAGGCGTCCGTCCGCAGTCCATCGTCACCGACAAGCTCGCCTCCTATCGGGCGGCGGCGCGTGATCTGAACCTCACCGATCGGCATCGGCCGGGCGGCATGCGGGCCAATAACCGGCGGAAAACAGGCACCTGGCCATCCAACGACGAGAGCGAAAGCAGCAGAAGTTCAAGAGCCAGGGCTCGGCCCAAAGGTTCCTCTCCACGCATGCCGCCCTCTACAACGCCTTCAACCTCCAGCCCCACCTGATCCGAAGACCCACCCTTCAGCTTTTCCGGGCCGAGGCCCATCGAACCTGGGCGGCCGCCACCGCGGCGGCTTGAGATCGAGAACGGTCTGGGCCCCAGCGCCTTGTCTGACGGTTCCATCTCGCCTGTCGACGGAGGAGGTAACCCGACGCTTTTGGTTTAACAACACCATTGCGACAGAGGACCAGCCTTCCAGGCCGATCCGCTCCATCGGCGCGCCATACGCCGCGAACCACGGGACCAGCGCCTCCGGCTCGCTCAACACCTTGTCTTCCCGAACCACCCCGCCGTCAGCGTCCACAATGCTGACGTTGGATATTCCAAAGACACATCGATCCCGGCATGGTGCTTCATGGTCGGCCCTCGATGATGCTCGGCGTAGGCCAAAGCCTGACGCCGTTTCTAATGGCACCATCGCTCTGAGGGACGACCGCCCCGCCTCAAGGGGTTAGGAGCCCGTTACCCCAGCTAACAATCCCCCCTAAACCCATGCGACCGCATTTAAGTGATGTGTCGTTCGACTAGCTTCCACAAGTCGAGGAAGGCGAGAGCCGCTGCGGAATGTGGCGCGAATTTGCCAACTGGGCCGTGGTTATCAGCCATCATCTCGACCGCGCTCGCCATTGGAATGACCGGAAAGCCGGGATCAGCAGCGAGGGCTGCCCGGTGAGCAACACGCCTTCGATCAACCATCGTAAATACAGGGAAGACTGGAGGCCCGTCCGTCAAATTGGTCCCAAGGTACTCGCAAATCTCATCGCAGGCCCGCACCGCCAACGGTGATGGGATCATTGGGACGAGGATTGCGGAAGCACTGCGGATGATGTGTTCGTTAGTAGAGCCGAGGCTTGGCGAACAATCGACGATCACGAAATCGTAATTGCTAGTCAGAATTTTGAGCGTTTCATGCCATGTCCCCTGAACCCTAGCTTGCCGAAGCATCCGGTCCGACTCCCTCAAGGAGCGGTCGGCCGGAAGCAAATGCAACTGCGCCGTCGACGTTTCTACGATAAGGTTGGTTGGGTCTTCCTGGGTTCCAAAGAGAGACTTTGCTTGCGCTGCGCGGGCGGCGTCCTCGGCAAGAATGAAAGTCGATGCCGCCTGCGGATCGAGATCCCAGAGAAGCGTCCGCTTATTCGAAATGGTCGCTGCTAGCCAGGCAAGATTTACAGCCAGCGCAGTTTTTCCGACCCCTCCTTTAGTGCTGTAAACGGCTAGGGTCGACATGCGCGGCCTGCCTTCTGACGCGGGGCGCAGTCCCTATCAAGGGGCAGTCGCAAATTGGTGTCGCGAATTTGCGCTCCGCGCAGGGTCTGGGCGTGCGCAGCCGATGACCGGCTCACACCGCAGAAGGCAGCTTCAGCTTCGTCACCACTGCAGCGTACCGACTCCGCAATGGCTCGTAGACCTCGCTCATTAGCTTGAAGTAGCCCTGAGCAGTCCTTGAATTCTCGGCTACGGTCGTCTCCACCAATGCCTTAGCGAGGTCGCCCTGCAGCTTCAGCAGTTCCGCGGGGTTCTTGACTTTGGTGAAGGATTTGAAGGTCTCGTTCGAACGCTTCATCGCGCCCATCGCGTATTCCGACATATAGGCGGTGACCTTCTCACCAGCGACAGCTGCTAAACGACTGGAAGCGGCAACCGCCTCGAGGTTGCTCTTATGAAATTCCACCAAGTCGCTTAAAGCCTTGGCGCCGTTATCGATCGCGGCGTTGAAGTCGAAGTGCCGCTTTGCGGGCTCGGTCATGATGCGGACTCTTTCAGTGGGGGTTTGGTCGTCGGAGCCTTGAGCGGCCGTCGCCGAGGATGCAATTGGGATGCTCTTGCGCCCTGAGACATCAACTGCGCAAGCCGCAGCGGCGACGGCATTCTGAGGCGGTTGCTTTTCGGGAACTCGAGCCTCGGCTTCGAGCGGGGTCCTCTGTGGCGAGACTTCTCCTCGAGGGATCGGGTTCTGCAGGGGATTGGATGTGGGCAGGTTTTCCTCACCCATGAGATTAATCCTCGTGACGCGCATGCGCCCCCTCGGTGAGGCCGGCGCTTTGGTCTCGCCCACCGGGCCGCGCAAATCACTGTCGCCGTCCCGCAGCGCCCGTTTGGCTACGGTCCTGATGTTGCGACGTGACAGAGGCTGTCCTCCTGCCATGGCGGTTCCTCGGTGAATATTGCGCCGCAACAAGAGATTTGTGCGTCGCAATAGTCAAGGGAGCGTCCCCTCCAATTCGCGTAGTGCGTCGCCAGGCCGCAGGGCTTCTCGGCGTCGTGTTGGCACGAGTCTGCCGATACCCTCCTATTCCGACCGCTTCGATGGGGACCCTCCGACATCGCGCCACCCATTGTTGGCCCTTAGGGTCCGGCCCTTCGCCGACCCCGCGGTCCCAAACCCTGCGGCGACACAGCGTTCTGGGCGGCCAGCCGCGCTCTCTCCGCGTCTGATCGTTTCCCTTTACGGTAGGATAGCTCAGCCTCGGGACGCCGATCACGTCAGGCAAAGAGGCGTTCGATGTTCAACGTCGAATTTCACTGCGGAGATACGCTGCTGGGCGTTCGCCGATCCTGGAGGAGACGATAGCGGAGGATTGCGTGGACACGGCGCTAGCCAGCGCAAAGCTTCACGCCTCGGCGCTGGGCGCTGAGAATATCGTGATCAAAAATGCCGAGGGCCAAGTCGTCGGCGTTTTTTCGACGTTCGATTACGACATCGACTGAAGCCTCACGGCCAGGACCTGGCGGCGGCCGAGCGTTTCTCGGTCAAACATCGGTTTCGGGGGCAACCGAGCGCTACAGCCTGCCAGCTTAAAAGTTGCAGGAAAAGCTTGGAACGCCATCAGTGGATGGTCGCTGGTTCGCAAAAGGTATTTCAGCCCGGCGTGACGATCGTGACGGGCCATGGCCCAGCGAAGTGGAAGTGCGACTACGCCGCGCTTCGCTTGGCTAGAAATGCTGCTTCTACGGACGGCATGACGAGCCAGCCGATGTCTTCGCCCATCGCTGCTAGTTCTTTTGCCCAACTCGACGAGACATGCAGCAGGTGGGCGTCGCAAATGAAATGGATCATCGGGATCGATGGGTCGATTCGCTCGGCCAGCCCGTGAAGGTTGAACTCTTCATTGAAGTTCGTGGCTTCACGCAGACCTCGGACGATGTGCGTTGCGCCGATCATTCGCGCGTACCTTATCAGGCTCTGGGCCGCGTATTCTCCGATCTCCAGCATGCCATCGAACAGCGCGCTGCGTTCCTGGGAACCCGGCGACGCCGCGTCAGGCCACATTTCAATGATCGAACTGGCGATCAGGTCGAGACTCTCGTCAATGCCGAAAAGCCGCTGCTTGCGGACGTTGGTTCCGATCGCAACGTGCACCGTATCGAACGTCATGAGCGCCTTGCGGATGATGTCCAAATGGCCGCGCGTCACCGGATCGAACGACCCCGCATAAAGGGCTTTGGTCTTTTCCACTTTGCGCATTCGAGCCCCTTCAATCTACGTTTAGGCGCCCAGCACCGCGCGATCCTAGAAGGGCGACGAAGTCGGTAAGTGGTCTTTTCAAATTTGAACGCGGCGAAACTCCGGGCTAGCCGAAAGGTGCGCTGCCGAGCCCCGCGCTCGCGACCGACACTTCAAAGTTAGCGAACGTCAGCGAACGTCCGCGCCCTTGGGGCGCCGGAAGAAGGCTCGGCCTTGGTGTTTGCGACAGGTTCGGCAGGAGTTGTTGGGATCATCACGAGGTCGTCGACCCTCGCCGCAAAGATCCTCGCCCCAACGAGGCGTTCGATGTTCAACGTCGAATTTCACTGCCGGGGTTACGCTCCGGGGCGTTCGCCGATCCTGGAGGAGAAGATAGCGGGCGACTGCGTGGACACCGCGCTGGCCAGCGCAAAGCGCCAGGCC
>Ga0213876_10001563_pt1 | contig 14078 bp, 13 predicted proteins | sample BarmaccomBMRX_R9_FD_160113 | JGI IMG/M metagenome (GOLD analysis project Ga0213876, IMG submission 160113) | Root-associated microbial communities from Barbacenia macrantha in rupestrian grasslands, the National Park of Serra do Cipo, Brazil - RX_R9 | ecosystem: Host-associated > Plants > Roots...
ATGTCCTGCGCATCCACAATCAGGTTACGGTTGTTGTTCTTCACCAGCAGCTTGGTCCGCTGGATCGCGGCCGCCGGTGTCGCTTGCTTGGCTGATTCCGTCGCGGGTTGCCGCTCCTCGAGCGTTCGCCTCGCTCGCGCCACCGTCTCAGCGAGCCGCTCCTTTTCCACCGGCTTCAACAGGTAGTCGAGCGCCTCCAGCCGGAAAGCCTCGATGGCGTACGTATCAAACGCTGTGGTCAGAACAAAATAGGGGAGATGGCCGCCTCGTTGGCGCAACTGCCGTATTACACCCAGACCGTCGAGACCCGGCATCTGCACGTCGACAAACACCAGGTCGGGCTCGAGTTGCTGCACTAAGTCGACGGCTTCAAGGCCGTTGGCAGCTGTTTCGAGAACTTCGACTCCGGGCAAGTCTTTAAGTAAGTAGGACAACTCTTCGCGGGCTAACTGCTCGTCGTCGGCGATGAGTGTCGTGACGGTCCCGCTAGACGTCCCAACGGGGGCCGGCGCCGGGGACTGCGCGTGCGACATCGAATGTTAGTATAGCGCGTAGGGCCGCATATCCTGCCTTGCGCACTTCTGCGCGTGCCCGCAGTTTACCCCCTTGGAGTTTCAATTGGCTACACCAGGAAACGTCACCATCGCGCCAGCTGATGGCCGGCTCGGCATTCTGATTCCGGGAATGGGAGCAGTGACGTCGACGTTTATCGCCGGAGTCGAAGCCGTAAAAAAAGGTTTGGGCGAGCCGATCGGCTCCCTGACCCAATTGGGAACCATCCGGCTCGGCAAACGTACCGAAGGCCGCACGCCTCGCATCAAGGATTTCGTGCCGCTTGCCCCACTCGAATGCCTGTCGTTCGGTACCTGGGACATCTATGAAGACAACGCTTACGAAGCCGCTACTCGCGCCAGGGTTCTGGAAAGTCCGCTGCTCGATCAGTTGAAGGATCCGCTCGCTGCCATTCAGCCCATGAAAGCCGTCTTCGATCACGAGTACGTGCGCCGGATCGACGGTCCGAACGTAAAACAAGGCAGGAGCAAGATGGAACTTGCCGAAGCGCTGATGCAGGACATCCGGGACTTCAAGTCTCGCAATAGCTGCACGCGCCTGGTCATGATCTGGTGCGGTTCCACCGAGGTGTTTCACAAGCCCGCGGCCGTCCACCAATCCTTGGCTGCGTTTGAAGCAGGACTGCGCAATAGCGATCCTGATATCGCCCCCAGCCAGATTTATGCCTATGCTGCTCTGAAGCTGCGCGTCCCATTCGCTAACGGCGCTCCGAATCTTACAACCGACGTACCGGCACTGCTAGAACTGGCTCGTGAAAACGAAGTACCCGTTTGCGGCAAGGACTTCAAGACCGGCCAGACTTACATGAAGACATTATTGGCTCCGGGCTTCAAAGCTCGTATGCTAGGTGTCCGCGGCTGGTTCTCTACCAACATCCTCGGTAATCGCGACGGGGAAGTACTGGAAGATCCCGGTTCTTTTAAGACGAAGGAGGAGACAAAGCTGTCGGTTTTGGAACACATCCTTCAGCCGGATCTGTATCCGCAACTTTATAAGGACCTGTATCATGCGGTGCGCATCAATTACTATCCGCCGCGCGGAGATGCAAAGGAGGGCTGGGACAACATCGACATTTTCGGGTGGCTGGGTTATCCGATGCAGATCAAGATCGATTTCCTTTGCCGCGATTCCATTCTGGCCGCCCCTTTGGTACTGGATCTCGTCCTGTTTTTGGATTTAGCCCAGAGAGCTGGAATGAAAGGTATTCAGGAATGGTTATCTTTTTATTTCAAAGGTCCGATGACGGCTGCAGGACTGTATCCCGAGCACGATATTTTCATCCAATTAATGAAGCTGAAGAATACCCTTCGTTGGATGAGGGGTGAGGACTTGATTACTCACCTCGGACTCGAGTATTACGATTAAGACGGCGCTGGGCTTGCGCCGTCAAACAGATAAGGTGACGCATGTCCCATGCTGTTTCTGGCGCCCCCAGGAGCGCCAAGAAGAACGTCAGAAGCGCAGATAGCGACTTATCGGCTAAACGAATCCTTGTCATTGGCGGCACCCGGTTCATCGGCCGCCTGCTAGTTACGGAACTTTTACATCGTGGCCACGAGGTCTATATCCTGCATCGAAGGTCGCGCCATCCCTTCAGCAAACGTGTTCACAATTTAGTCGCAGATCGCAACGACATCGCTAGCCTTCGTAAAGCTGTTGCGGCAACCCGCTTCGATGCCGTTTACGACAACGTATACGACTGGGATCACGGCGGCACGACAGCCTCGCACGTAGAAGCCACGGCCCAGTTCTTCGATGGCAAAGTCAGCCGCTACGTATTTATGTCGAGTGTCGCCGCTTACGGCGACGGATTGAATCATCACGAAGGCGACGCACTGGCGCCGGATGATCACCCCAATCTGTACGCCCGTCATAAGGCGATGAGCGAGCGGGCCCTGTTCCGCATGCATCAGCGCACGGGTTTCCCGGTGGCTACGCTTCGTCCTCCGTTTGTATATGGCCCCGGGAATCCCTATTACCGCGAAGCATTTTTTTGGGATCGTTTCCGCGCCGGCCGCTCGGTTATCCTGCCGAGCGAAGGCCATCGCCTGATGCAGTTTGTCTATGTGAAGGACTTGGTAGAACTGGCCATCAGGACGATCGAACTCCGCAATGCAGCGGGCCACGCCTTCAACACTGCCAATCCTCGAGCGATCACGCAACACGAACTACTGCTGGATCTCGCGAGAGTTGCGGGAGTGAAAGAACCGCACCTGGTGTCCATTCCCCGCGATCTGATCCATCGTGCCGGAGGCCAGGCGATGGGCAATGAGAAGCTTTATTTTGGCAATTTCTTCGATGTTCCCGCTATCACGCAAATCGTGACCAAAGCGCAGCGAATGCTCGCATTCAAGCCTACCGATTTCGAAGTTGGCCTGAAGGCGGCCTATCGCTCGTATCTGAAGGAGCGCAGTTTCCCCAAAGCGGATTTTTCGTTTGAAGACGAACTGCTGAATCGCTTTTCTACTCTGATCCCCGCGCCGCGTTCGGCATAGCCCGGCAGCTGGCGTTGCCCGGCTTTAATTAGAAGCTCCGGGGCCGCGCAGCACCTTGCCGGGAAGAGAATTGGTCATGTTCCCCTGTGCGATGACCGGCACGCCATTGACCAGCACATATTCCATTCCGACGGAAAGCTGATTGGGTTGTTCGAACGTCGCTACATCGTGAATGGTTGCCGGATCGAACACCACCACGTCGGCCCACATGCCGCGCTTCAGCACGCCGCGATCGGTCAGCCTCATTCGCTGTGCCGGCAATGCGCTGAACTTCCGAACAGCATCCGGCAGTGTCAACAATTTCTCCTCGCGCACATACTTCCGCAAAATGCGCGGGAAGGTTCCGTAAGCGCGCGGGTGGGGATGCTCTTCGCCTAAAATCCCTTCCGGCGACGTACCCTGCGAATCGTTGTCTATCGATACCCACGGCTGCTTCAAACAGTAGGCGATGTCGTCTTCAGACATCGCGAACACCGCGACCGACATCTGCGGATCTTGAATCAGCAGATCGAAGATCGTGTCGATCGGATCTTTGTTTTTTTCTCGGGCGATCTGCGCAATCGTTTTGCCCTGCAGCGGCAGCAAAGCCCGATTCTGGACCACGCTGACCAGAATCGCATCCGGCCCCGGCACTTCCTGCCATTCGTTGTCCCAACCGGCATCCGGAGACTCCATTTCCTTTCGGATGCGCGCCCGCATGGCCGGGTCTCTAAGCCGCGCAACGAGTTTCGTGTCGCCGCCTTCATGCGCCCACGGCGGAATAAACGCGGAGAACGTGTTGAACCAGGCCGGATACGCATAAGTGTCTGCCTCCACATCCACACCGCTCGCGCGCGCTTGCTCGATTCGACCCACGATTTCGGGCATGCGGCCCCAGTTCTTCTTACCCGCCGCCTTCAAATGCCAAATTTCGACCGGAATATGTGCCTCACGTCCAATCCGAAACACTTCGTCAAGAGATTGGTCGATCGCATCGCCTTCACTGCGCATATGCGTGGCATATATCCCGCCATATTTCGCGGCCTCGGAGGCTAGCGCAATCAGTTCGCCCGTTTTCGCGTAGGGAGCGGGTGCGTATTGGAGCGCGGTCGAAACACCGGCCGCTCCTTCAAGCATCGATTCGCGCACCAAGGCTTTCATTCGCTCCAACTCCTCGGCATTCGGAGCGCGGTTCGCTTCGCCCAGAACCATTCGCCGTACCTGTGTTGCGCCGACGTAGCTTGCCAGGTTGATGCCCAGCCCCTGCTTCTCTAGCCGGGCGAAATACTGCGCGAAGCTACGCCAATCCGCCGTGATGTGGTAATGCAGAAATCCTGCTCGATCGGCTTGGAACATCGCCTCGCTCATAGGAGCAACGCTGTTCCCTTCCCCGGTGATCTCGGTTGTGATGCCTTGAAAGATCTTCGAGGGCAGATGCGCATTCACCAGCATCGAAAGCTCCGACTGGCCCAGCATGTCGATGAACCCTGGCGCGACCACCAGGCCATGCGCGTCAATCGTCTGGCGCGCTGTCGCGCTCGCGAGGGATCCGATCTGTGCGATGCGCCCGTTCGAAATGCCGACGTCGCCGGAATACCAGGGCGAACCAGTGCCGTCGACGATATGTCCGTTACGGATGATTATGTCGAAGGACTGCGATGCGGCAGAGAACGAGAACGCCACCAAGGCGGCGAGTAGAACAAGACTTTTGGTCAAAGCAGGATTATAAAGCGTGGACTATATGCGCAGGATGCACCCACGGTTCGCGATAGGGGCGGATCAGCATCCGGTTCGCTTCCTCGTCTCCCACAACCACCTGCAGTTTCGCATCCCAAGTGAGCGTGCGGCCAAGCCCCAACGCATTGTTCGCGAGAATGCAGGACGCGGTAGAAATGTAGCCTTCTTCGATGGTCGATACGGGCTTGCTGCGAGCATCGACGGCGGCCAGAAAATTTAGCATGTGATGACGCACGGCGGGCGCGACGTGTGTCTCGAGATCCTTTTCGGTGCGGTCTTCGGGGTATTTGTCGAATTCGTAAGTGACGTCGCGATGCACCGCGTTGCGACCACCGGCCGGAACGAAATCATAACTGAACACGCTGACCTTCAGCGTCCCTTTATCGCCGTAGAACGTGGCGCCCCACGGGTATTTTGCATCGACAGGATCTCCCCAACTGCGGTGCTGCCACACGACTCTCAAATCTTTGAAGTCGAACGTGGCGGTCTGGGTATCGGTTATGTTGGCTTTGCTCTGTTTGTCGACCAGTATGCCGCCGGTCGACGCAACACGCGAGGGCCATCCGAGCCCGAGCATCCAACGCGTCATATCCAGCATGTGAACGCACATATCGCCGACGATGCCGTTCCCGTATTCCATGAACGCGCGCCATTTGCGCGGGTGGATGAGACTGTTGTAGGGCCGCATGGGAGCCGGCCCGGTCCACATTTCGTAATCGAGGTACGGCGGCGGCGCGCTATCGGCCGGATTTTCGGTGGCGCGCATATGGTAGTAGCAGTAGATCTCGACCAAGGCGATCTTCCCAAGCCGGCCAGTGTCGATGAATTCCTGTTTGGCTTCGACCAGGTGTGGCGTGCTGCGTCGCTGCAGGCCCACCTGAACCACCCGGGCGTGTTGGTGTGCTGCGTCGACCATCGCCTTGCCCTCGGCGACGTCACGGCTGATCGGCTTCTGCACGTACACGTCGACGCCGGATTTCATAGCTTCGATGGCAATGAGCGCATGCCAATGGTCAGGCGGAGCTATCAGGACAATGTCGAGATCGCGCTGCTTCAGCATCTCGCGGTAATCGCGATATGTCCGCGGCGACTTTCTGGAACGCTAGCGAGTAGCGACGATAGCCGCCGCCTCGGCCAGCATGTTGGAGTCGACATCGCAGAGCGACACCACCTCGACCGGCGAGACCTGTATCAGCCGCAGCAGATCGATTTTGCCGTACCATCCGCACCCGATCAGCCCCACACGCCGGACTTTCTGATCGGGCTGCGCAGCCAACTGTCGAGGCAAACCCCCAAGCGCGACTGCGGCGCCTGCTAAGAACTCACGACGGTGCATCTTCCGAGGATAGATCGTGCTCGCAGGGAATGCTACCCAAGCCCGATTCTGGCTTTGATTCGTGCAATGTCTTGGAAAAAAATCTTGTAATCCTGCTCCATCGTAGTCAGGCGATTTTCGATTCGGTCGAGCCGCCGCTCCAGTGCGTCCATGCGCTTGTCGATACCTTTGGCTTGCCAGATGATCGCGAGAAGATTTATGGACGTGCTGAAGATGACCGCGAACACCGGAACCCCGATAGCGAAATAGAGTTGTTGATCGGTCATTCAGCTATTTCCATGTTAAAGCAAGTCCTTGCCGGCGAACCACACCTCATCCAAACACATTAAATTCGCAACATCTCTGTTCAGTGCAGTACTCAAAAACGTCCAACTAATATGAAAACTACTTTTTTCACTTTGGCGCTCTTCGCCAGCGCCCTCACGATGCCGGTGTACGGGCAGGTCGGACAAGACTTGAAAAACGCCGGCCAAGATACCAAAGATGCCGCAGTGACCGGCGCGGATAAGACCGGACATGCGGTGAAGAAGGGCGCCACAAAGTCCACTCACGCCGTGAAGAAGGGGGCAACAAAGTCCACTCACGCAGTGAAGACGGGCGTACACAAGACGGCGACCAAAGTCTCAGACAAGACCCAAGATACCGGCACCCATTAGTAACCAAAGATTCAACGTTAGCCAGCGGGGCTGGAGGATATACTCGATGTGTTGTATTCGAAGACATCACTCGCGGCGCATGTATTGTCGCCGTTTGACCGCAATCTTCCATGCCCCAATTCGATTTGGTAGTCATCGGTTCTGGTCCCGCCGGCCAGCGTGCAGCCATTCAGGGTGCTAAGGGCGGCAAGCGGGTAGCGCTGGTAGAGCGGCGCGAGGTGATCGGCGGGGTTTGCATCAACACCGGCACGATCCCGAGCAAGACGATGCGCGAAGCGGTCTTGCATTTTTCCGGCTATAACTACCAAAACATCTACGGCGTCAGCTACCGCGTGAAAGACAAGATCACGATGGCTGATCTTGCCTTCCGCGTGCAACATGTGATCAAGACCGAAATCGATGTTACGCAAGCGCAGCTATCGCGCAACGGCATCGAGGTCTTGACAGGCGTAGCGAGCTTCAAAGATCCAACCACCGTGCAGGTGACAAACTCGCGCGGCACCGTCGACGTCACCGCAAGCATAGTCGTTATAGGCACGGGAACGCGCCCGGCATCTTCGCCGAAGGTCCCTATCAATGCGCGCACCATCATTAATAGCGATCAGATCCTGGACATGCCGAGCGTGCCGAAAACGCTGATTGTGGTCGGCGGCGGCGTTATCGGCGTCGAGTACACCTGCATGTTCGCAACCCTGGGCGTGCGCGTCACTCTCATCGAGAAGCGGCCGCGGCTGTTGGAATTTGCCGATCAGGAGATCGTCGAAGCACTTTCCTATCATCTGCGCGATCATCGCGTGACCATGCGGCTCAACGAAGAAGTCTCGAGCGTAGAAGAGACGGCCGACGGCGCAGGTGTGGTTGCGAATCTCGAAAGCAAGAAGAAGGTTTCGGGTGATTCGCTGCTATACGCCGTCGGGCGGCAAGGCAGCGTCGACGAGTTGAACTTACAAGCTGCCGGTATAACGGCGGACACGCGCGGCCGCATCGCCGTCAACGAATATTATCAGACCGCGACCCCCAACATCTATGCGGTTGGCGACGTCATTGGTTTCCCGAGTCTCGCGTCCGTGTCGATGGAACAGGGGCGCATCGCGGCTGCGCATGCGTTTGGCAAGCCGGTATCGTCGAACCCTAACTACTTCCCGTTCGGCATCTACACCATTCCGGAAATCTCGTTTATCGGAAAGACTGAAGAGCAACTGACCGATGAAGACGTTCCGTACGAAGTGGGCGTAGCATATTATCGGGAGATCGCACGCGGCCAGATCCGCGGCGATACAACCGGCAGACTGAAGCTGATCTTCCACCGCGATACGCTTGAGCTTTTGGGCGTGCACATCATTGGCGAGGGAGCTTCGGAATTGCTGCATATTGGTCAGGCGGTGCTGATATTGAAGGGCAAGGTGGACTACTTCGTGGACACTGTCTTTAACTATCCGACACTCGCCGAATGCTATAAGGCGGCAGCTTTCAACGGCTTGAACAAGTTGGCCCGGTGATAAACAGGATCGAACAGGAATGGCACTTGGTATCGGCGTCCTCATAACGGAGAGATTGTCTTGCGCTGCCGTCTCAGACACCGCTCTCGTCGGCGACTTGCGGGTGGATCCGGAAGACTCCGCAATTAAGGATTCGCTGCAAGGCGTGCCGGCCGAGCAGATCATTGAGCGCGTGGTTGAACAAGTCCGGCGTTTGAATGTTCCCGAAGCACCGGCCTACATCGGCATTGGCATGCCTGGAATTGTGCGGAACGGGTATGTGCAGGACTCCCCGAACCTGGTGCAGTTCAAAGGCTTCAGCATGCAGGCAGCGGTGCTCGAAGCTTTCAAGCCGCTATTCGGAACCCGTCTGCATGTGGCCGTTTTCAACGATGCCGATGTGATGGCGGCAGGGCTGGCGGCGAAACGTGGACACCTCGACCGCTTGATTCGTGTTTGGACGCTCGGCACGGGAATTGGCTATGGCCGCTATCCTTTTCAGGACGGTGTTTGGGAAGCAGGTCACTCGGTGGTGACGCTCGATCCCAAAGAGCACTATTGCGGGTGCGGCGGTATCGGCCACCTGGAAGGCATTATGGGCCATCGTGCGATGCGGCTGCGCTTCATGGATCTGGAGCCTGACGAAATCTTCCAGCAAGCCAAGGAAGGTGAAACACGTTGCGTAGATTTTGTGAAGCTTTGGCATCGTGCTCTTGCCGCGGGCACCGCCACCGCTATTCACCAGGAAGGCCCAGGTAAGTTCTTCGTCACGGGCCCGAATTCGCGCTATATCAATCAGCCCCTGCTCATTGAGTACCTGCACGACATGGTGAAACTCAGCCCGCTCCAGAGTTATTCGGTGGAAGTGGTGAGCGGCGGCGAAGCGGTTGCGACGGTGGGCGCGGCAGTCAATGCTGCACAAACTGCAGGGCTCGGCTAGATTCTCCTTAAACAAAAAAGCCGCATTGCATCGCCTGCGCACCGGGAGATCCGCCCTACTATGCAACCAGTTGACAGTAAACTGAAGCTGAATGCTGGGGATTCTGCGGAATCGCCTACCCTCTGCGGTCACGGCCCTGTTGGGCATAGCGGCCATTACGTTTGTCTGTTATCGCCTTCATGCCAGCGCAACCGTGGCTGCCATTTTGCTGTTTTTCGCCGTGCTGGTTGTGGCACAGCAAGGCAAAATAGCGGAGTCGATGGTCGCTTCTGTTGCCGCGACTTTGTGCCTGGATTACTTTTTTGTCCCGCCGCTGCTATCGATCTCGATCGGAGATCCCGAAGGCTGGGTTGCACTATTGGTGTTCCTGGCCGCGTCTCTGGGGGCAGCGAAAATGTCGGGCGAATTGCGCCGGAGCCGCGATCAACTGGTCGCAAGTAATGCGGAATCAGAACGTCTGCACGCGTTAAGCCGCGCTATGTTGCTGGGCGGCGGATCGGAAGACGTCGCCCGTTTGATCGTGAACAAATGCATCGAGCTCTTCGGCGCGCGCGATGTGGTGCTTTTCGACAGCGGAGCGGGAGTGTTTTACCGTTCCGAATCGCGCTCTTCCGTGTCAGAGGAGAAGCTGCGCTCGGTTGCATTGAACGGGAGCATTCAGCAGTCGCAGCCAAATGGCGAAGTAGTTCTACCCGTCGCGCTGGGTAATCGTACCTTTGGCAGTTTAGGTTTGCGTGGCGTCGAGTTTGGACAACAGGCACTGCAGACGCTGGGAAGCACGGTCGCATTAGGTCTGGCGCAATCGCAGGCGCAAGAGGCGAGTTCGCGCGCAGAAGCTGTGCGGCGCGGCGAGGAGCTGAAGTCCGTTATGATCGATGCGCTGGCGCACGACTTGAAGACGCCGCTTACCGCGATAGAAGCTTCGGCAGACATGCTGGGCCGTCCGGCAGACATATCCGACGCACAGCGAGGCGACTTGGTATCTGTGGTTCAGGAAGAGGCGCGGGGTTTGCGACGGCTCGTGGATGAAGCGATACATCTGGCGCGCATCGATGCCAAAAAGCTGAAGCTCCATTGCGAGCCCACATCCGTTGCTGATGTTATCGCCAAGGCAATACAGTCACTCGGTGAACGCCTCGTGCCCGATCGCATTCGTGTCGCACTTCCGGGTGATCTTCCGATGATCGATGTCGATGAAGAGCTTGTTGTTCAGGCGCTAAAGCAATTGCTGGATAACGCCATAAAGTACGGCTCGTCCGACAGTCCGGTGACGGTCTCAGCGCGCCACGAAGAGGGGCTTGTGTCGATCGCGGTACGCGATCACGGCGTCGGCATTACGGAGCTGGAGCAGACCCGTATATTCAACAAGTTTTACCGCGGACGGCAAGATGGAACGGGTGTGCAGGGCAGCGGAATGGGGCTTGCGATCACAAAGGAAATTGTGCAGGCGCACGGCGGTTCCGTGACAGTGGAAAGCAAAATCGGCGAAGGCTCGCTCTTTACCCTCCAACTGCACGCGCTGCCCCAAAACATCTCCGCGCCAGCCGAGGTCAGGGCGGAATGAACCGCGTGCTAATCGTCGATGATGAACCGCAGATCCGGCGCGTGATGCGTACTGCGCTGACGGCGAACGGCTACGAGCCCTACGAGGCGCGAACCGGCGAGGAAGCGTTGGAGGTGCTGCGCGATTTCAGCCCGGATGTGATTCTCCTTGATCTGAACATGCCTGGAATGGGCGGCATGGATACTTGCCGAAAGTTACGAACCGCATCGGATTCGGCGGTGATCGTGTTATCCGTGCGCGATTCGGAGCACGACAAGATTGAAGCCTTAGATGCAGGCGCTGATGATTACATGACAAAGCCGTTCAGCGTGAACGAGCTGATGGCGCGTATTCGGGCGAATTTGCGGCGCGTTCCAAATGCGGGTGATGAGCCGTTGCACATCGGCGAGGGACTGACTGTCGACCCAGCGAAGCGGCACGTAATTGCGCACGGCAAGTCCGTGCGGCTTACCCCGAAAGAGTTCGACCTGCTGCTGTATCTGGTCACGAACGCAGACAAGCCCATTGCGCATCGGAAGCTGCTGCAGACAATTTGGGGACCGGAATACGGGGATGAGGTTGAGTATCTGCGGGTGTTTGTCAGTCAGTTGCGCAAGAAGATAGAGCCGGATCCGGCGCACCCGCGCTACATTCTGACGGAGCCTTGGGTGGGTTATCGCTTCGTCGCTGCGCAGGCATGAATTACTTCGCCTCCACTCACTTATGAACTCCTCCGGAAAGTTGAAGATCTATCTGGGTTACGCCGCGGGCGTGGGCAAGACTTATCAGATGCTCGAAGAGGCGCAGCATTTGAAGGCGAACGGCGTTGACGTTGTGATTGGCTATTTCGAGCCACACGGGCGAAAAGACACGATCGCCATGACGGAACGGCTGGAGATGATCCCACGCAAGCGCGTACCGTATCGCGGGTCCGCATTCGAAGAGATGGATACCGAGGCGATTCTGGAGCGTCACCCGCAGGTGGCGATTGTCGATGAGTTTCCGCATACGAATGTTCCGGGTTCGGCGCGCCAGAAGCGTTGGGAAGACGTGCTGCTGCTGCTGGAGGCGGGAATCGATGTGCTTACGACCATGAACGTGCAGCACCTCGAGAGCTTAAACGACCAAATGACGCAGATTACCGGCGTGCGTGTTCGGGAGACAATACCCGACTGGGTGGTGAAGCAAGCGGCTGAGGTGGTGATGGTGGATCTGACGCCGCGCGCTTTGCTGAACCGCCTGGAACGCGGCGTCGTGTATCCGCCGGACAAAGCCCAGCTGGCGCTGCAGAATTTTTTTAAGGAATCGACCTTAGTAGCGCTGCGCGAGATGGCGCTGCGGCAGACCGCACATGAAGTGGAAGAGCGCATGGAGCAGACCGAGGAAGCGCCTGCCCAAAGTGCGGGAGCGCTTGTCGCGAAAGCGCCGAAACTGGACGATGCCGTAGTCATTTACATCAGCGACGACCCGTCGACCGCCATGTTAATTCGACGCGGCAAGCGCGTGGCCGACATCATTCATTCGGATTGCTTCGCCGTCTACGTTTCCGAGCATCCGGATCTGCAGAGCCTGCCAGAGGCTAAGCGGAATGCAGTGGAGCGGCATCTCAACTTCGCGCGCAACATGCATATCGAGACGCGTGTTCTGGTTGGGGCGGATCACGCGCAAGCGCTGGTGGATTTCGCGCGCATGCATAAGGCGCGACAGATCTTCCTTCCCCGGCTGTTGGGCAGGGGGACTGACCGTTTGCTGGGCAAGAGTCTAGTGAACCAGGTGGTGAAGCTGGCCAATGATATGGAGGTTACGATTGTGGCCGACCGCACGGCGGCCGCGAAGGCTTCGATTTAGCTTGCTGCGCTAGACTTGGAAGGGAAATTCGGGCCGTGGCGCAGCCTGGCTAGCGCGCTTGCTTGGGGTGCAAGAGGTCCCGGGTTCAAATCCCGGCGGCCCGACCAAAACGCCTTCTCTTCACGCACAATCCGGCTGCCCGATAGACACGCCAGATCTAGAAGGCCGCACGCGCGGCCGTTCACTCAATCTCTTCCTCCTGTCTCGAAATCCTACCTGATTCCGGACCAGTTTCAAAGGGCGGCAAGGTAACGATCAGTTGCCGCCCGGCGCTTACCAAGCTACTTGGACCGACGCTCTAAGCGGCGACAAGGTAGAGTCGCCCCCGCCGAAGGTCCATCCTGGACATCGCCAGAGACACCGGATAAAAATCATTGGGCTTTGTTATTGAGACGAAAACCTTAAGTCTCACTTGTCGCTTCTGGCTAAGACGACAGGTAACTCATCTGGCATTGACTGCTTGGACCCTCGGGGCAAGCCGCTCTCAAACCTACTCAACGGCAACAGAGACGGCGCGATGGGGGGCGTAGCGCCCATGATGCAACTGCAACGCCGATCATGAGGATCGGGTATGCCATCGCCCCCATGTTGATTAAACCCGAGGCGAATAGCGAGGCAACAGCCCCCGTCAAATCAAAGAAGACACCGGCATAGGCCCATTCCTTGAGTCGGGGAAACCTCGGAACGACCAACGCCACGGCACCGAGCAATTTCCACGTGCCCAGGATAACCAGGAAGTAAGGAGGATACCCCAAACGCTCGATCAGCCCGCGAACCTGGGGCACTCGCAGCACATCCCACGCACCTCCCGTGGTGAGTTCGAAGACGACCAGAGCAGTCGAGACCCAGTAAACAATGAGCTTGCCGCGTGAAGTGAACCCGGAACTGGCGTCGGTAGTCATGGCGTCGATCCGCCAAACGGCGAAGAGCTAAGCCTAGCTTTCCAACCATCATATTTGCTACGAGCGCCGCTCACTGAAGGCGAAAGCGGCCAGCGCACATCTTTAACGGTGGTTTTACCGTTCGAAGGCGCACCAATCGCTTCCCACTCATGGCTCCGAATCAAAGTTTTAAGCCGTCAGGCTGCCATATGACGCTGGAGGATGTCGGCTGCGTGTAAAGAACGGGTCACGGAGTCGGCTTCGGCGCACTTGAGGCGCTCTTTTTTGATGCTCATGTCGATGGCGTAGCGTTCGGTGCGTTGTAGCTGGCGTTCTTCGCGGCGAACTTCTTCGGCCGCGGCGCGTTTCTGCCGTTCAAAGCCAACGGCCGCTAACTGTCTTTGTTTTTTGCGTTTTGCGAGGTCGGCGGCGGCGCGAGCGAAGGCACGGTCGCTGGTGGTCTGGTAGCGCAGGTAGACTTCGAGGTCGGCGCGCACGGCGATTCGCGTGGTTTTGTTGGCGATGTCGCTCTCGTTTTGCGGTTCTTCGAGGAAGCAGGCTTCCTGGAGGCGGACGGCCCGTTCGGACATCCAGGTGTGGCGCGCCATTTTG
>Ga0213876_10001565_pt1 | contig 14073 bp, 15 predicted proteins | sample BarmaccomBMRX_R9_FD_160113 | JGI IMG/M metagenome (GOLD analysis project Ga0213876, IMG submission 160113) | Root-associated microbial communities from Barbacenia macrantha in rupestrian grasslands, the National Park of Serra do Cipo, Brazil - RX_R9 | ecosystem: Host-associated > Plants > Roots...
ACGCTCGATTCAAGCTGAATGCCGCCAGTTGCAGAGTAGGAGTTTGTGCCGCCGTAGCTCGGGAACGCGTTTACACCCGACGGCTGCACGCCGCCACCATAACCGACGCCGAAGCCCTGGCGCATCGAAGTGCCCGAACCATACCAAGCGCCATCGCGGCGACGGATGTCGAGCTGCACGAAGGTGCGCAGGAGGCCCCAATCGGTCGCGGTGCGCGCATCCAGATTGACGCGGCCCAGCGCGTTGAAGCCGAGCGGAGCATCAGAGTGAGCCCGCGGCTCATCCCATTCAACATCGAGCTCGGCTTTGCCGCCGATCTTGAGGCAGGTGTCCGTGCCGGGAATGTAGAAGAAGCCCGGACCATAAACGCTACAGATCCGGACGTAGTCGACAGGAGCCGCCTTCCGGGTAGGAAGATCAGCAGCCTGTGCCCCGGTAACCGCGATAAAACCGGCGGCCGACCCGAGGAGAAGGCTCTTACCGAGCTTCATTGAGACCTCCAAATTTAGACCCATTACGATCGGGGTGTCGCCGTCGCCGAAGCTTGGCATCCCACCTATGCTCCGCTATCAACTCAAGCAAAAGTCGATAACGGAAGCGGCAGGAATCTCCCGCCACATCGTCACCATACTCGTGGCGATTGCATGATCAACCTTCAGGCGACACATTTTCCGCTCTTCTGAGCCCTTTTCGCGGGGATGTTGCAGGATTGTCACGCTGCGGCCCAGCTTAATCAAATGTAAATCCATATTTCTGAGTGAAAACCGTTAAATTCCTGAGTGTTTCATTTAAATGCATAACGTAGTCGCGTCGATCAAATGTGGCGCAAAAGGAATTTGATTCGATGATTCGGTGGACTTGCCGATCGCACATTCCGGATCGGGAGTGATTTCTCCGTCCTACAAACCAGGCAACGCAAAGCCTTACGGCAAATTAGCCAGAGAAGTGAACCTCTCGCAACGCACTGATCCGGAAACTGCAGACGACGCGGAACGCTAAGTCACCCCCAACGTTGCTTGACTCATCCAAATGGCAGGGCGGGGGAGTATCTCATGAACCTCAAACATGCATTGGCCGGGTTACTTCTCGCCGGCTTCGTCACGCCTGTTCTGGCGGACTACTGGGTCGTTCAGGATCCGACCACGAAGAAATGCACGGTGACAAAGGAAAAGCCGCCCGAGACCACAACTGCCACCGTTGTTATAAATAAGGGTGAAGCGCTCCAGACGGAGGAAGAAGCGAACGATTACATCAAAAGGACCACCGACTGTAATCGGAATTAAGGTCTCCATGTTCCCTTGAAACGCGACCTTCCCCATGCTGGTTGATTAGTTGTCCAAGCGAATCGTGGAGGCGAGCTCATGCCGGGCCGTCATGCTGTCAGCACGCAGAGCGACTTGGCAACTGCTCTTTGCGAGAACGGTCGCTCGAGCGACGGACGGCGGGGAAGATGCTCGCGACAGTCCTCCTTTTGGCACTCTAGCCGTCCACGAGATTCGTGCTTAGCTGTCCTGCTATTCCTATTTCCAACGCAGTTTGATTGGTAGAACTGTAGCCCGTAGACAATCCGATTTCTTGGGGCAGTGATAAGAACGTGTTTAAGGATCTTGCTCTCGTCGTCGATGCGGGGACCCAGGAAGCGGGCACTTACGCTGTATCCCTCGCGAAGTTCATTGACGCACATTTGACGATGATACCTATCGAACTGTCGCCCGATGCTTATGCTTCTCAAGAGGTGAGCTTCGCGAAGTGGGAAGAGCGTGAGAACCTGATCGCGAAGATTGCTGAAAATTTTCAAGTAGAGGGCCTCGCGCAGGGGCTGCCAATCAATATTCTTCTGCTCGACGAACGGATTAACAATCGCATTCAAGCGCTGAGCGGCATTTTGCGCGTGTTTGATCTGATCATTCTTGAGCAAATCAGCAACGAACGGAATCCCGCCCGGCGGCGGATCGTGATGGCGAGCGTATTTCGGACGGGACGTCCCGTCCTAGTGGTGCCTTGTATCCAGGCAAAAACTGCATTCATTGAAACCACTCTCATCGCCTGGGATGGCAGCATGCCAGCGGCGCGGGCGCTCGGTGATGCTCTTCCGCTCCTTTCCAGATCCGCTAAGGTTGAGATTGTGCAGATCGAAACACGGTCGCACGGCGAGTGCGACGGAACGATGGTCCAAAGCCATCTGGCGCGGCATGGGATTCACGCGGAGCTCAGGCGGATGCCGAAAAGCAACGACGTGGGAAAAACAATTCTGATGTATGCGGCCGACATCGACGCCGATCTCTTGATAATGGGCGCGTATGGTCATTCACGCATGAGCGAAGAGATGTTTGGAGGAACGACGCGCACGATCATGGAATACATGACACTCGCCACTTTCATGTCGCACTAGGGTCTGTACTCGATAGGGATTCCCGTGTGAACGGAGTTGTGATTCAAAGCTTCCGAATCGAGGGAGGCCTTAATGAGGAAGCAGCTCTGTTGGCTGAGCGAGGAAGAGTAGCGTCGGGTCGCACGGCCGACGCGGTGCCATGATCGGCGGGTGATCAGCGGTATCTTCCACTTGCTGCGTTGCGCGCCGGCGCGATTGTCCGCCGGAATACGGCCGCTACACGGCGATCCGGGCAGCAACGACAGCTTGCGACCGTCAGGCATTGGGCCTGCTTCGTTTCTACTAAAATAATTCCGGTGGAACCAGCGTTTGGGTTGCTCGCGTATACCTCAGCGCCTCATGTTTACGAGGGTGGATGTCAATGACCAAGCACGCTATGTTGGTTCGCGCAGCTCATGAGCTTGGCAAGGCTGCAAAAGCCGTGCAACGAGCCGAGCAATACCTTTCCGAGGCTGCTATCGTTCTGCCGAACCATTGCTCCGCAAAACAGCTCTTCCTGGAGCTGAAAGAACTGCGCCACCTCACCATGCACGAAGCCATGCGCTGGGAGATTTCAGCGAGAGTGCCTTCTGGTGGGGGGAGCCATTGAGAAACCAATCTACGGCTCGTGGAACAGCAACCAACCTGGAAGGCAAGGAGTTGCTACCGCGCGAACACACGCCCCGGCGGGACACGGTGAGAGCAGCAGGTTGCGCGGCGGCGATCATGATCGGCGAGGGACTCGTTTATTCTTACTCTATTTAATTGCCCCGGGCATCTTGGCGACCGACATCAGGGATCGCGCCGCTTGGTCTAGGAGTTGATCGGCATTTTCCTCTTCTCCGAGAGATTTGGTCAGGAGCTGGACAATCTCCGGTTTGCCGATCTGCTGAGCCAAGTTCTTGGCGGTTGTATACCCCGCGATCTCATAATGCTCAACGCGTTGCGCCGCTCCGATCAGCGAGAGATCGGCCGAAGCGTTATCCTTGTTTTTGCCTTCCATCATAACCTCTTCGCCTTCCTCGATTAGACCGGCCATTCCCTTGCACGGTTTCGCACGCGCCGATGCCCCGAGGAGTTTGAAACAACCCTCGAGACGTTCAGCTTGCGCGCCTGTCTCTTCAAGGTGGCTCTCAATGAACCTCCGGACCGTCTCATGGCGCGCTGCTTTGGCCATCTTGGGCAATGCCTTCAGCAACTGCTTTTCCGCGTGAAGCAGGTCGCGCAACTGCTGCATGAGCAAATCCTGGATTGGCTCGGGATTTCCTGTATCGGAGCTCTCGGCGTGCACCGCGGAATCACCCTCGCCGTTCATCGTCTGGAAAGCCGGAGCTTCGACGAATTCCCAGCCGTTGCCTTCGTTCCACGGACCGCGCATGTCGGCTTCTCCATGATCGCCTGTTCCGGTCGAGTCATTGAAGAATTGATCAACCAGCTTGGCAGACGGCGCCAGGCGGCCGATGGAAAAGCGCGGCCGTTCAAGACTCTCAAGTGCGAGAGTGAATGCTTTCATGTGAGTGATCTCGCGTGTCATCAGGAATTGCAGCGCGTCCTTAGTACCCACATCGTTGCAGAAGTTGATGAGCCGCTCATACACGATCTTGGCACGCGCCTCGGCGGCGATGTTGCTGCGCAGATCGACGTCCAGCTCGCCCGTGATCTTGAGGTAGTCTGCGGTCCAGGCATTACCCATGGAGTTGAATAGATTGACTCCGCCGCCGCCTGCGATCGCAATCAACGGATCGGCTTCAGCATGCTCCCGTCCAAACTTCATCGGCTTGAGATGCATGCGTGCCAGGGTGCCAACTATTTCAAGATGGCTCAGCTCCTCGGTGCCGATGTCCATCAGGAGATCCTTGCGAGCGGCATCCTCACAGTTCAGCCCCTGAACCGAGTACTGCATGGCCGCCGCGAGCTCGCCATTTGCGCCGCCAAACTGCTCGAGAAGCATGTTACCAAAACGCGGGTCGGGTTCATCGACGCGCACCGTGTACATGAGCTTCTTGATGTGATGATACATGGGGACCTCGCTGAGTGCGGCCGATGCCGCTCGACCTGTCACCTAACGGAGCGCACATCCCGATGTTCCCTGAACCTCTAACGAAGACACCTGGCCTCGTTGAGGTTGGAGCAAGGCGCGGCGCTGGCCGCGACTCCGCTGCTCAGCCCTTATGCCTTTTCAAGCACGCACTCGCGTGTTGAAAAATTCTCATAAGTCGGGTGCGCCTCATGTCCTGGTGAGTCGTTCCTTCCAGGTAGGCGGCGGCCCGTGCGCATAGCTCGTCAGTCAAGCCATCGCGGCTCTTGGGCTGAAATAGCGGAAGGCCATCAAGTCCGTCGTCTTCGTCATCGATGACAAGGAAGCGGGTTGTCCCCGGATGAAGCCGCAGCCATTCGCGAATTTCATCGCCGCGCGGACGCTTCGGCATATCGGGTGTGATGTCGATGAAAGGCACACCCCAGTGCTGAGCGCTGAAGAGTCCTGCCGGATCATATCTCCACGTGGAAGAAAGGACTACGCTCGCGCCGGTACGCTTCAACAGGGTATCGAAGCGACCGCGAAGCAGCGGATCGATCACATAAGGAAAGCCGCGCGGGTTCGGCGTTTTTCGGCAGTTCAAGACGCCATCAATGTCAAGGAAAATGATCCTGTCCGACGCGGACGCGTTTGTGGGTTCGCCCTTCTCGCTGCGCAGGCTTGTGCCCGGCCTTTCGATTTCAGGTTGCAGCCGTGCCGACTCGCATCCGGTCCCTTCAGTTCCGATTGGTGAAGCGTGCATTGCCGAGCCCGGTCCCGATGGTTGCAATTCCCCAATGGGAGATGTCCTTCATGAACGGCACCTCACTCAGCCCCTGCACAACGGCGTCGTTATGGATCATCACCATCGTGTCGTGGTCAGAAATCTTCGGAATCGCGGCACGCAGCTCATTCGCCAAATTGAAACCACCACTCTCCCAATTGCCGCCCGGCAGGTTCTGACCACCTCTGGCGATCGAGCCGTCCCGCTCAATTAGGCCGGGGCAGCCGACCCCGATAAACGGAGCCACGCGTAGCTTAGCGGCTTTGGCTTTTGCGAGCATCGCCTCGAGCATTTCGACCAAACCCTGGACGGCCTGTTCCCGATTGGGCTTTTCTTCGCCGTGCCGCCAGAGCTCCGATTTGAAGACGCTCGCCTTCGACAAATCGGGTGCCTTCGCGAGCTTCAGCTCGACAATGCCGGCGCGAATGTTCGTCCCGCCGATATCGACCGCGAGGACGGCGTCATGTGCGGAGAGCATCCATGCCGGCAGCAGATGTACAGATCCTATCAATCCCGCTTCGTCGGGATGGTGTCGGATCGGGACGAGGTCGATGGCGAGTCCGTCAGCTTTCAATAGGACCATCGCTCTGCCTAGCGCGAGCTCACCGATCCTACTCTCGCGGAAGCCGCCACCTATCGCGATGCGCTGCGTACCTTGCCAGCCATCGGTGCGAAGGAACTTGCGAAACACATCTGCGAGCTCCTGTGCGAACTCCTCAACTGCTCCGTGAACAAGACCTGCCGCTTCCGGGTCGCCTGTCTTGAGAAGCTCGTCCAGCTGCTTCTTCTTGATTTTCTCCGTTGGCACGTTCCCCAACGGATCGGAATCCACCCGCTTTAATCGCTGGCGCCAGTCCTCGATAATCTCGACGAAGGCCCGCCTACTTGCCCTATCTCCGATGAACCCGTCTTCGGTGCTGAGCTCGAGATTGTAGCTGTCCACGATCACCGACGGCAGCTCCGCTGCGCCGTGAGATCCGGATTTCGACTGATCCGCGCTAACCAATGATCTCTCCTAAATCGGGCACAGCACAATGCCGCTTTAGCGGTTTTCGTTCCAAGAGAACGGAAACCGTGGCGTGCCTTCGACTTAGTCGTTTTGAACAACCCAGAATCAGCTAGCCGATGGCCCAGGTCGCTGAACAGACGAGAGCGGCGCTTGGGCAGAGCCCTGCCAAATCCGCTGAACGACCCTGGTCTCTTGGGGAGAGCAAATCGAGTAAGCACGACCTCAATCGCCTTGCGAGATGTCCGGTCGCGCGCGCGTAGACCTGGGCAATACTTGCGTTCGACATCACGATTATCCGATCTGAGACCGCGAGCGCTTCTTGCTGGTCGTGCGTCACATAGGCGACGGTGAGCCCAAGCGAGAGCTGCAGCTCGCGTATTTCCTCGCGCACGCGCCGACGAAGCTTAGCGTCAAGGTTGCTCAGCGGCTCGTCGAAGAGAAGGACTTGCGGCTCTAGAACAAGCGCCCGCGCCACGGCCACGCGTTGCTGTTGACCGCCGGACAATTCAAAGGGCGCTCGGTCTCCAAGACCTGCGAGGCCGACGAGCGCGAGCTTCTCGTTTGCCATCTCTCGCGCCCGCGCCTTGCCAACGCCCTGGACGTTCGGTCCGTAGGCCACGTTCTCCAACACGCTCATATGCGGAAAGAGCGTATAGGATTGGAACACCATGCTTACATCCCGATCCGCTGCCGAAAGCCGCGTCACATCTTTGCCGGCAATGGCAATGGTCCCTTCGGTCGCCATCTCGAGTCCAGCGATAAGACGGAGCGTCGTGGTCTTGCCGCAGCCCGAAGGGCCGAGGAGTGTGACGAGTTCACCGGGCGCGATGCTGAACGAGACATCATCGACGGCGGTGACGCTTCCATACCGCTTCACGATGCCCCGAAACTCGACCGAAGCGGGTCCTTTTTTCATTTTCGACTCCTCGCGCTGTTATGCCGGCAACGCAGACACATCGGTCATCGGCCCGCGCCGGCCGAGCCTGCGTTTGCCGACGAGCGCTTCGATCAGCAAAATCACCACGAGCGTGAAGATGATGAGCGCGGCAGAATAGGCGATCGCAACACCGTATTCTCCTGCATCGACGCGGCCTATGATATAGGTGGTCGCCATGTTGTATTGCGCCGAGACCAGGAAAATGACGGCGCTCACGGCCGTCATGGCGCGCACGAACGCGTAGACGAGGGAAGCGACAAGCGCCGGGCGCACGAGAGGAAGCATGATTCTGGAGATCGTGGTGAAGGAGCGTGCGCCAAGCGTCAGGGAGGCTTCGTCCAGACTTTTGTCGATCTGGGCGAGCGCCGCCATTCCGGCTCGCACCCCGACCGGCATGTTGCGGAACACGAAGCAGATGACGAGGATGAGGGCGCCCCCCGTGATCTCGATCGGTGGCACATTGAAGGCGAGGATATAACTCACACCAACCACCGTGCCGGGAATGGCGAAAGACAACATGGCAGCGAATTCGAGCGCCCTGTGTCCGTAAAAATCATGTCGAACCAAAAGATAAGCGGTGAGGAGACCGATCCCGGCGGTAAGCGGGGCAGCAATGAGGGCAATCTCGACGGTCGCGATGAGCGAAGGCCAAGCGCTCCCTGAGAAGAACCAGCCGAAATTCGTGTGCTCGATGCGAAAGGCAATGGCATAGCTCGCGAGCGTCGGGGTGTAGTCGCGTCCTACCGCCTTCCGAAACTGCCAACAAAGATGATCGCATAAATTGCGAAGGTGAACATCACCCAGGGGATGGCGACGGCGCGGCAGGCAAAACCAATGCTTTTAGGCAGGGGCACCGCAAGGCCCGCATCCCCCTTGCCGCTCACCGTGGTGTAGGTTTTTTTGCCAAGCCAAAGCTGCTGCACCGCGAATCCCGCAAGCGTGAGAAAGACGAGAACGAGCGAGAGAACTGCCGCACGCCCCTGATCGGTCGCGGCTCCGACCACGGCGAAAAAGATCTTCGTCGACAGCACCTCGTAATTGCCACCGAGGACTAAAGGGTTCCCGAAGTCCGCCATGCTTTCGATGAAGCAAAGCAGGAAGGCGTTGGCGAGGCCCGGACGCATAAGGGGCCAAGTGACCGTACGAAAGATGGTAGAGCGCTTGGCGCGCAACGTTTGCGCGGCCTCCTCGAGCGTCGGCGAGATTCCTTGCACAACTCCAACCAGCACCAGGAAAGCAATGGGCGCGAAGGCGAGAACCTGTGCTAAGAAGACGCCGGTGAGGCCATAAATCCAACGGCTCGGGGCAATGCCAAAACTGCGGAAGAGGAAGGCTGAGACCGCGCCGGAGCGACCGAACATCAAGATGAGCGCAAGACCGATCACGAATGGCGGGGTGATGATGGGAAGAACCGTCATCGCGCGCAGTAGCGCTTTGAATCGAAAGCTCGTCCGCACCGCGATGAGGGCGGAGGAAAGGCCGAGCATTGTCGAAGCTATACCTGTCAGCACCGCAAGGAGAATTGTGTTCCATGCGACGCCGCAAGCGATCCCGCCCCCCAGGCAACCGAAGCCCCAAATCGAGTGATCGCTTATTTTTTCGAGAAAGGGCGTAAATGCCGCGCGACCTTCACTATCGGTGAAGGCGCTCGCGAGGACTATCACGACCGGAAAGAAGACGAAGGCGGCGAGCAGCACGGCGACCGCGCCGATCGAGGAGACGATGAAAGCGTCGCCGCGACACCAACCCTTCCCTGCAAGGCCCCGGCAGCCGAGTAGAAGATGGGTCGTCGCCACAATGAGCGCGCCGATGCCCATCCCTTGCTGGCTTGCATGCAGCGGCCCGAAAAGCTGAGCGAGCCAATCAGCATTCCACCCGTGAAGGCCAATCGCAAAACCCTGAGCCACAATGTAGGCTAGGCCCGCGAAAGCCCAAAGCGCGAGCCAGCTTGCGCTTCTACCATTCCCGCGCCCGCGCAAGCAGACGAGGAGACAAGCAAACAGAGACAGGGCCGGAGGCAGCAGCCACCACATGCCTGAGATTGCGAGCCCCAGCGCCGTGCCGGGTGCGCCTAAGGGGTATGTGGCGATCCCCGTGTCTTGATCTCATACCAGGGCAACAGGACGTAGGCGGCAAGCCCTGAGATCGCGATCATGCGCGTAGCGCGGTTCATAAAATGGCTTCGCCGACGGGTCTGGTAGATCAATCAGCGCGGCTGGTTCTTTACCTCGTCCGTCCAGCGCTTGAGGAGGGCGTTGCGAACCTCGCTCGACCCGTATCTGGCGAAATCGTATTGGATGAGCTTCGTCTTCGAAAGATCGACGCCGAGCTTCGGCAATGGCGTCTTTTTGTTGGACGGCGTTTGATAAGATTTGTTCTGCGCCGCGAGCACCTGCGCCGCAGGTGTGAGCGCCCAATCGTAGAACTTCTTCGCGTTGTCTAGGTTGTGGGCCCCCTTGATAAGGGACATGGATCCGATTTCGTAGCCGGTGCCTTCGCAGGGCGCGACCGTCTTAATGTCAGGGTTGTCCTGCGCAGCCGCGATCATGTCGTGCATGAAGGTGATGCCGATCGTCGTCTCGCCCAGATTGACTGCCTGAGCCGGCGCCGCGCCCGCCTTGGTGTACTGGTTGACGTTCTTATGAAGCGCCTTGAGATAGGCGAAGCCTTTCTCCTCGCCCATGATTTGCACGATCGTCGCGAGAAGATTGTAGGCCGTGCCTGAGGAATTCGGATCGGCGACTTGAATTTCGTCCTTATAGGCAGGGTTGGTGAGGTCCGCCCAGCATTTCGGCTCAGGCAGGCCTTTGGATTTGAGCAGCTTTTCATTATAGCCGAAACCGAGAGCGCCCGAGTAAATGCCGACCGTGCGGCCCTTAGTCTCTTGCCATTGGAGCTGTGCCCAATCGTAAAGCTCATCGAAATTGGCTGGCTTATACTCGACTGTCAGCCCCTCATTGGCTGCCTGCTGATGCGGGTCACCCGTCCCGCCCCACCAGATGTCGCCCCTCGGATTGGCGGCTTCAGCTTTCACTTGCGCATAGACCTCGCCGGCGCTCTTGCGTGTCATGGCGACCGAAATACCCGTCTCGCGCTCGAAGGCTGCGGAAACGGCACGGCACCATTCCTCCTGAACGCCACAATACATGACGAGATTTCCGGCAGCCTTTGCCGCGATTGGCGAGGCAAGGGCGCATAACGCCATCAGCAAGGACAAGAAGCCAGAACAAGCGATGCACCGACGCATATTTTCCTCCAGCCGACGCCGAACAATGTTGGTTCGATGATGTCTCCACGACACTCGAGCGCGGAGTCGCAGCTCCGTTAATCAATCAAGCGAAGCCGTCCGATCCTGCTGCTCAACGAGGAATGAACTCCGTGGGGCGGGGCGCCTTAACGTTCTAGCGTGCCGCTTGACAACTGTTTGAACACCATTTTAGCCCAGCTTCTCACTCGATTGGCTCGCAGAGCTGTAAGGCCCTTTTGACAGCTTCGTCGAGATTGGCGCTGACGAAGACGCAGCGCAAGACATGGCGAGCGTACAGCTCACCCGCGAGATCATCGCTACTCCAACGCGAGCACCTAGTTGCGTGGAAAGCCTCTGCCAGTGCCGAGGCCGGTGCGTTGGCTGTCCAGGCATGTGGCCTTTTCACGGCGGCGAGCTGTGCCATGTTCATGTTGATGAGCGCGCTGCCGGCGCGGCATTGCACCGGCGTCTTAAGTTGAAGCTGTCGGTCAGCTCGTTCCGCAGCCGATCCCGATCCTCGATGTGCAACGCGAGCGATTCCTCGAAAGTAACGAGGGGTTCTTTGGCCTGGACAGTGTTGTGACCGTCCCTCTCCAGTTCAACCAGTCTTCCGCGTTGCCGATCGAGGTGTCGCGGGCCCAAAGCAAATGCACATTCGGCTTGGGCAAGATGACGTTCGATCGCTGCCCGGTTTTCGAACTCTGTCACTTGCGCATTCTCTGTGTAACCAGGCTTACCTCGCGCTCCGCCATTATCTGATCCTTCGCAGGTGTGAACCATCGGATCAAGGCTGCCAACATAGGCTCATCGACCAAGTTCGCTGCCTCAGCCGGAGGAAGCCATCTGAGCTTGCGGTAGCCTTGCTCAGGCCAATTCTTCCGTTGGCGGTCGACCTTAAGGGTATAGACTTCGACAGTCACTAATTCGTCCTGATCGGCGCGTTTTTTCATATATTCATAATTGCCGATTGGCGTACGATCGATTTTGCCCTGAATTCCGGCCTCCTCATAGGCCTCTCGCGCAGCCGCTTCATATCCTTGCTCACCGACAACCAGCCAGTCCTTGGGCATGACCGCTCGGCCAGTTCTCCGTGAGTTAACTAGAAGAATTTCAAGCCCACGTTCGTCTGAGGTGCGAAAAACAAGTGCTGCCGCTTGCCGCCTCGGTTCTGGCAATCGCACGCGCAGAGACTTCGCCACATTCAGTTTTCGATTCTCGGCCTTACTGTGAATACGCTGGCTCATGCGAAGCGAACTCCAAGATTCGCAACATGTTGCCACAAAATTACAACGGCGCAAGCCGCAAGAGGGACGAACAGCGACGGATTCCTACTCTCTCATCCTCTTAGTGCGGGCCGTGATTGGCGGATTAAGTTTTGTCGCTCTCGCGCTCCTGTAAGTATTGCGGCAGCTGGTCCTCGATATGCAACCAGGGGAGCTTCGAGATGGTGTAGATGTGGTATTGAGGAGCTACCGCTTCGGGGTGGTCGAGCGTTGCGAGGTTGATGTCGATTTCGCCTGAGCCGTCGCGCGGGCGGAACGCGAGCTGGCTGCCGCACCTCGAACAGAACTCGCGGTCCGCGTGCGGCGATGACCGGTACGCCGCTACCTTGCCCTTCGTCACCTCGTAGTCGTGCGCGTGAACCATTAGCCAAGCGACCACGGGCGCGCCGCTTGCCTTTTGACACATGCGGCAGTGGCAGTAGCCGGCGCGGATGATGTTCCTGGCTCGGTAGCGGAGCGCACCGCAGAGGCAGCCTCCAGTAAGTTCATTGGCCATCAGCGCTCTCCTTTCGACAGTTGACGGTAAGCGACGCCGTCGGGCATCTAGCCTCGCCAACGGCCTTCCTGCCACCTCCTACGCTGTCGCTCAGCCTCAAAAACCTTGCGAACCCTGGCGACGGACTGGACGCAGGAAGCGATGATCCAAGTGTTTTGTCGCGGGCCGGAACAGTGTTGTCCTATCTAGCTGATGACTGGGAGATGGCAATCTTCGCACTTGATCGCGCAGTGTCGCTTAATAGTAATTCCGCCGAGGCATGGAGTAGGAGTGGTTGGGTTCGCCTTTACGTCCGCTTAACGCTGCCGAACATCTCAGCCACGCGATGCACCTGAGCCCACGTGACCCCCACATCAGCCGCGACGCCCTAACAGGTCTGGGTAGGGCGAAGATGATGGCCGGAGAGTACGAGGAGGCGCTGAGGTTTGAGAGACAGACCCTGCAAGAGATGCCGAGGAATGCGGTTGCACACAAAATCGTCGCGGCTAGTCTCGCGCTGCTCGGCCGTAAGGATGAAGCATACAGCGCAATGCACGCTCTTCTGCCGATCACTTCGATTACGCCGGCCGTGACGAGGAGCGGGGTTAGAGAAGCAGACAACGGCATCGGGAAGCCAGGAGCGCCTCGAGCAAAGCGAGCAGCGGGTCGTAGACGAACAACGCCGGCATGAACTCATGCTTCCCAAGACGAAACGCCTGCGCGAGCTCCGCTTGGCCCGGCGAACACTCCAACCAAAAAAGGGGCAGCCGAGGAAATCGGCATGACCCCCGCCCCGTGCCGCGCCGGTTGCGAGGCGCAGGACCCGCCGAGAAGAGGGGCTTGGACGTAGAGCATCTCCAGCGGAAACAGCTCCGCAGATCATCCCCCTCTCGCCGAAAGATCGACTAAATTTCCTTCATGACTTGCGCATAGGCGAGCAACGCAAAGAGAACCGTGCCTCCAACCACATTTCCGGCAAGCACGGGAGTAATGAAGTCGAACGCCATCCATGACCAAGTCACATCGCCGTTCAAAGCGAGCATGAAGCCTTCCACGCTGCCGGCAACGATATGCATGAAGCCGCCGACCGCTATGAGATAGGTCATCAGGGTCACGACTTGGAACTGAGCGCTATCCGCGCTCGGCATGAGCCAGACCATCGCCGCGATGAGGAAACCTGCGGAGATCGCCTTGAAAAAACTCTCGGCCCAGCCATGCCCGACAAGATGATGGCTGACGTCGAGCATGGAAGCGCGCAGCTCGGGTGTCAGCACCGGGGCAAACGTGCAAAACAACGCTGCGAACAAGGTGCCGGCCAAATTGGCCAGGAGCACGATGCTCCACATTCGGCCAAGCCGTACCAGATTGGCGGAAGTGAACTCCGCCATGACCGGTAGCACGACGGTGATCGTCGTCTCGGTGAACAGCTGCTGACGCCCCATCACGACCATGATGAATCCGACGCAATATCCGAAGCTGCTGAGGAGGGGCGTCCATCCTGCTTGCGGCAGATGCATGCGCAATATCGCCTCGGCCAAGAGCGAAAAGCTGATGGACAGACCGGCCGCCACACCCGACCACCATAGCGAGGTGATCGGACGCGCCATCTCCTCGTCGCCATGTCGGCGCACGATCTCATAGATAACAGGCGTGCGGGGACGCGAGCGCTCCTCGACTTCTTCGACTTCGCGCTGAGTGATGCCCGCATCTCCGGGATTACCCTCACCGCTCCGGTTCAAACTCGTGCGCTCGCCTTGCTCTCCGTTCGGCCGCATGTGCTCACGCTCTCGCCCTTGAAACTGCGTCCGCGGGTCGATGTGATTGAGCCGAGGACGACGCGGAGCTTACTGAGAGCCCTGCTTTTGAAGTGTCTGAGCCATCTTGAGATGCTTCTGGAGTGTAGGCAATTGGGCCTTGGCGAGATCGCTAACCTTGCCGTTGCCGGCCTCC
>Ga0213876_10001566_pt1 | contig 14072 bp, 13 predicted proteins | sample BarmaccomBMRX_R9_FD_160113 | JGI IMG/M metagenome (GOLD analysis project Ga0213876, IMG submission 160113) | Root-associated microbial communities from Barbacenia macrantha in rupestrian grasslands, the National Park of Serra do Cipo, Brazil - RX_R9 | ecosystem: Host-associated > Plants > Roots...
GGCGCCTGGTCGCGCCACGTCACCTCGGTCGGCTTGGCCCTGCCCTCCTCGCCGAGATCCTTGCCCATCACGCCGTGCGTCGTGCCCAGCAGGTGCTTGAGGAAGTACTCATGGCCCTTGCCCGAGGAGCCCAGCAGGTTGGAGCGCCACACGAACATGTTGCGCGGCCAGTTCTTCGGGTTGTCGGGATCCTCGCAGGACATGCGCAGCTCGCCGCTCTTGAGCTTCTGCGCGACGTAGTCCTTGACCTCCATGCCGGCCGCCGCGGCGGCACGGGCAATGCCCAGCGGGTTGTTCTCGAGCTGCGGTGCCGAAGGCAGCCAGCCCATGCGCTCGGCGCGCACGTTGTAGTCGATGATCGAGCCGTCCCAGTTTCCTTCGGGCGCGGTCGGCGAGACGATGTCGCCGACATTGATGGTCTCGTAGCGCCACTGGTCGGTGTGCGCGTAGAAAGCCGACGTCGAGTTCTGCTGCCGCGGCGGGCGACCCCAGTCGAGCGCAAAGGCGAGTGGCGCCCAGCCGGCCTGCGGCCGCAGCTTCTCCTGGCCGACATAATGCGCCCAACCGCCGCCCGACTGGCCGACGCAGCCGCACATCGCCAGCATGTTGATCACGCCGCGATAATTCATGTCGCAGTGGTACCAGTGGTTCATCGCCGCACCGATGATCACCATCGAGCGACCTTTGGTCTTCTCGGCGTTGGTCGCGAACTCGCGCGCCACCTGGACGATCTTGTCGCGCGGCACACCGGTAATCTTCTCGGCCCAGGCCGGCGTGTAGGGCACGTCGTCGTCGAGCGACTTCGCCACGTTGGGACCACCCAGGCCGCCATCGACACCGTAATTGGCCACGAACAGGTCGCGCACGGTGGTGATCAAGGTCTCGCCGTCGACCAGCTTCAGCCGCTTCACCGCGACGAGGCGGTCGAGCACACGATCATGGTTGGTGGAGGTGAAGTGCTCGTGCTCGATGCCGCCGAAATACGGGAAGCCAACATCGACCACGTCGTCGGCGATATCATTGAGCGACAGGCGCAGCACCGTGTCGTTGCCCGCGGTGTCCTTCTCCTCGAGGTTCCACTTACCGGACTCGCCCCAGCGGAAGCCCACCGAGCCGCGCGGCACGACGATCGAGCCGGTCCTCTCGTCGAAGGCCACGGTCTTCCAGTCGGGATTGTTCTGCTCACCCAGCGACGCGTCGAAATCCGAGGCGCGCACGAAGCGGTCGGGCACATAGCGGCCATCGCGCTTCACCAGCCGCACCAGCATCGGCATGTCGGTGTACTGACGCACGTAGTCACGGAAATACGGCACGGCGCGACCGACGTGATACTCCTTGAGGATCACATGGCCCATCGCCATGGCCAGCGCCGAGTCGGTGCCCTGCTTCACCGACAGCCAGATGTCGCCGAATTTCGAAGCCTCGGAGTAGTCCGGGCAGATCACGGCACTCTTCATGCCGCGATAGCGCGCCTCGGTGTAGAAGTGCGCGTCGGGTGTCCGCGTCTGCGGGACGTTGGAGCCCCAGAGGATGACGAAGCCGGCGTTGTACCAGTCGGCCGATTCAGGGACGTCGGTCTGCTCGCCCCAAGTCTGCGGCGAAGCCGGCGGCAGATCGCAGTACCAGTCGTAGAACGACATGCACACGCCGCCGATCAGCGACAGGTAGCGCGAGCCCGCGGCGTAGGAGACCATCGACATCGCCGGGATCGGCGAGAACCCGAGGATGCGGTCGGGGCCGTAGGTCCTCGCCGTGTAGGCGTTAGCGGCGGCGACGATCTCGGTCGCCTCGTCCCAGCCGACGCGCACGAAACCGCCGTGGCCACGCTTGCTGGTATAGGCGGAGCGCTTCTTCGGGTCCTCGACGATCGAGGCCCAGGCGGCCACGGGGCTCAGCGTTGCGCGTGCCTGGCGCCACAGACGCAGCAGGCGTGAACGGGCCAGCGGATACTTCACGCGGTTGCCGGAATAGAGGTACCAGCTGTAGCTGGCGCCGCGCGAGCAGCCGCGCGGCTCGTGGTTGGGCAGCTCGGGCCGTGTGCGCGGATAGTCGGTCTGCTGCGTCTCCCAGGTGACGATGCCGCCTTTGACGTAGATCTTCCACGAGCACGAGCCGGTGCAGTTGGCACCGTGCGTCGAGCGCACGATCTTGTCGTGCTGCCAGCGCTTGCGATAGGCGTCCTCCCAGCCGCGGCTCTCGGTCGTGGTGATGCCATGGCCGTTGGCGAAAGGCTCGCGGGTCTTGGTGAAGAAAGTCAGCCGGTCGAGGAAATGCGACACGATCGGTCTCCGGTTACTGGGCGGGCACGGCGGCGGCCGTAGCCGGCGTCTTGCGTTCGATGTCGAAGAGCAAGCCGCCCCTGCGGGTGTAGAAGAACCAGGTCACGGCGATGCAGCTGACGTAGAAGGCGATGAAGCCGTACAGCGCCAGCACCGGCGAGCCGGTCGCCGCGATCGACGATCCGAAGCTCTTGGGAATGAAGAACGCGCCGTAGGCCGCGATCGCCGAGGTGAAGCCGATAATCGCCGCCGACTCGCGCTCGCCCTGCAGACGACGCGTGTCGAGTGGTGCCTGCGGCATCACGCGCTCCATGTCCTTGCGCATGATCGCGGGGATCATCTGGAAGGTGGATGCGTTGCCCACGCCGGTGGCGCAGAACAGCAGCAGGAAGCAGGCGAAGAAGCCGGCGAAGTCCTTCTCACCGATGAAGTAGACGACGCCGGCCGCGCCCAGGGTCATGGCGATGAACACCCAGAAGGTGACACGGCCGCCGCCCCACTTGTCCGACACCCAACCCGTCATCGAGCGCGCCATGGCACCGACCAATGGGCCGAGGAAGGCATATTTCAGCGCGTTGATCTCCGGGAAGGTCACCTTGGCGAGAAGCGGGAAACCCGCCGAGTAGCCGATGAACGAGCCAAAGGTGCCGGTGTACAGCCAGCACATGATCCAGTTGTGCCGGCGCTGGAAGATCACCGACTGCTCGGCGAACGAGGCCTTGGCCGAGGCAATGTCGTTCATGCCGAACCAGGCGGCGAAGGCCGAAACGGCGATGAATGGCACCCAGATGAAGCCGGCGTTCTGCAGCCACAGTCGGCTCTCGCCTGAGGCCGCGCGCACGACCTGCGCATCGCCACCCAGCCAGCCGAAGACACCCGTGGTGATGATCACGGGTACGACGAACTGCACGACGCTGACGCCGAGATTGCCCAACCCGGCGTTGAGCGCCAGCGCGTTGCCCTTCTCCGCCTTGGGGAAGAAGAACGAGATGTTCGACATCGACGAGGCGAAATTGCCGCCGCCAAAGCCGCAGAGCAGCGCCAGGGCCAGGAAGATCCAGTAGGGCGTCGCCGGGTTCTGTACCGCGTAGCCGATGCCGGCGGCGGGCAGGATCAGCGACCACGTGGCGATTGTCGTCCACAGCCTCCCACCGAAGATCGGCACGGTGAAGGAGTAGAAGATGCGCAAGGTGGCGCCGGAGACGCCGGGCAGCGCCGCCAGCCAGAAGAGCTGGTCGGTCGTGTACTTGAAGCCGATCGAGGGCAGCTTGGCCACGACGACCGACCACACCATCCATACCGCGAAGGACAGCAAGAGCGCGGGGATCGAGATCGCGAGGTTGCGCCGCGCAATGCGACAGCCGTTTTCTTCCCAGAACACCTTGTCCTCGGGCCGCCAGTCCTCGAGCGTCTTGCCGGAGAGCTTGCCGACATGCTCGGGCCCGTGGATCGGCTGCATCTCCGGCAGCTCGGGCAGCTTGGCCAGCGCCTCGCCGACCTTGTCGCGCTCCATGGCGCGGATCGACACGTGCATCCACACCAGCGACACGGCGACGACCAGGAAGAGCAGCATGAAGCAGCTCGTCCAGATGCCGGTCAGGTCGTTGAGCAGGCCGAAGGCGATCGGCAGCACGAAGCCGCCGAGTCCACCCACAAGGCCGACGACACCGCCGACCGCGCCGACGTGCTTGGGGTAATAGACCGGGATGTGCTTGTAGACCGCCGCCTTGCCCAGGCTCATGAAGAAGCCGAGCACGAAGATGACGATGGTGAAGGGCACCAGGCCCATCTCCAGCGTGAAGGCAATCGGGCCCGTGATTCCCTTGACGATGTACTGCGTCGGCGGATAGGCGAGGACGAAGCAGGCCGCCACCGAGACGCCGAAGGTCCAGTACATCACGCGCCGTGCGCCAAACCGGTCGGACAGCACGCCACCGTAGATGCGAAACAGGCTGGCCGGGATCGAATAAGCGGCGCCGATCATGCCGGCTGTGGTGATGTCCAGCCCGTAGACGCCAATCAGGTAGCGCGGAAGCCACAGCGCCAATGCCACGAAGGCACCGAAGACGAAGAAGTAATAGAGCGAAAAGCGCCAGACCTGCACGTTGCGCAGCGGCTCGAGCATGGCCGAGACCGGCTCGGGCTTGATGCCGGCCTTGCGCCGGGCCGCGAGCTGCGGATCGTCCCTCGTGGTGAACCAGAACACCACGGCCGTCGCGAGCAGGACGAACGCCCAGATCTCGGCGACGCTCTTCCAGCCCCACGCGACCATGACGAAAGGCGCGATGAACTTGGTGACCGCAGCGCCGACGTTACCGGCACCGAAGACACCCAACGCGGTGCCCTGCCGGCCCTGCGCATACCAGCGTGAGACATAGGCGATGCCGGCTGCGAAGGAGCCGCCGGCGATGCCGACACCCAGCGCGGCCAGCAGGAAGGTCGGGTAGTCGTAGGCGAAGGTCAGCAGCCAGGTCGCCACCGCGGCGGCGAGCATCACGCCCACGAAGACGATGCGACCGCCGTGCTGATCGGCCCAGATGCCGAGGATCAGGCGGATCAGCGAGCCGACCAGGATCGGCGTGCCGACCAGCAGGCCGAACTGCGTGTCGCTCAGCCCGAGGTCCTTCTTGATCTGCACGCCGATAATGGAAAAGATCGTCCACACAGCGAAGCACGTGGTGAACGCCAGCGTGCTCATGGCAAGAGCGGTTGTCCTGCCCTCGTCAGCCACTACAACTCCATTGTCCTGCATCGCCATCGATCGAGCTCCTGTCGATGGCGGCAAAATGATCCGACAATGCCGCGAAGGGATTGATTTGCGTCAAGATGCCGGCCGTGATCCCGAGAAATATCTTGTCGCGGCGGGCGTTGCCTCAGACGACGGTCTTCACCACCACCATGTGGCTTGCGACTCGGCGCACGCCCTCGATCGTCTGGGCCAGCGCGCGGCACGCATCGACCTCGCGGAGTGTGCCCGCCTCGCCCCAGAGATGGACGATGCCACTGTCGACGATGACGTTCGCAACGATCGATCCGGCCCAATGTCTCGCCTTGAGCTCCTCCAGCAATTGCTGCCGGATCGTCTGGTCTTCCACTTCCGCCGACGGCTGCGCGGACGGCTCGACTGCCAGAAGAGCACGCAGCAGGTCGCTGCGGCTGACGATGCCTACCAGGCGGTGACCATCCAGCACCGGCAGGCGCTTGACGGCATGGCGCTCCATCAGCTCGACCGCCTCGCGCAACGGCATGCGCCCCGTCGCGCAAACCACATCCCGACTCATCACGTCGGCCACGCGACGGCCGTGGGAGCGCAGGAACTCCGAGGCCTGACGCAGGTCGGTCTTGACCAGGTCGCGCCACCACGTGGACCGCTTCTCGGAGCGGATTTCGCCCCGGCGCATCAGGTCGGATTCGCTGATGATGCCGATCAGCCGGCCGTCCGCGTTCAGCACAGGCAGGGCGCTGATGCGCCGACCCAGAAGGAGATCCGCCGCCTCGTAGACAGAGGTGTCGGGCGAGACGGTGATCACGTCAGAGGTCATGATATCGATGACTTTCATGGCGGTCCTGAAGTGCTTGGTGTCGATGGCCGACACTGGAGCGAAATCGACTCGTCCGCCTTGACCTGGCTCAAGCCGTTTCAGCCCGCAGCACGCCGCCGCCGGATGCCGCGAAGCGTCGCCGCGAGAAAGGGTGCGAGGCCCAGAACGGCCATGCCCAGCAGCATCAGGCCGCCGCGGCGCGGATCGTAGTCCGCCATCACCCGCTCGAAGCTGCCATCGATCAGGATGACGCCCAGACCGACGTCGAAGACGAAGGTCAGCACCATCCAGAGCGCGCCCACGATGATCAGCCCGGCCGTGCTCCTCACCTGCATCCAGCGGCTGCTCGCGAGCGCAATGGCGATCACCAGAAAGGAGCCGACCGCGACGCCGAGCTGATGGGTCACCCGGTCGCCGAGCGGCGCCTCGAGAAACAGCGCACGCACCAGGCCGTTCACGCATTCGGCGACGATGATCATGAACCAGACGGCGATCGGGCGGAAATTCATGCGCAGGCTCCGGGCGGCGACAGCCGATGTTCGCCGTGACGCCCTGCCCGCGCCTTGCGCGAGATCAACCGCGCAACACGCTGCGAAAATTGATCGACATCAAGGCGTCGACGCGCTCCGCGGCGCATGAAGGAGGCAACATTCGCAGGAGGGTCCAACCAATGTCCGCTGCAGAGCTTGCCTTTCTCGCCCTGGTGATCGGCACCTTCGCCGTCTTTGCCGTCGCGATGATCTGGCTGCGCGCCGACTATGTGACGTTCCGTCGGCGCCAGCCGTCGACGAGCGAGCAGCTTCAGGCGTGGGCCGCCGAATAGCCGTTCTATGGCCGCATGAAGGCCATCGGCTCGTCGTCGTCGAGGTTCTCCGCGCTGGCGGTGAGCTCGGCGGCGATGTCGTCGTTGGAGCGGCCGGCGCTGCGGAAAGCGCGGATCGCCTCGGCGACCAGCGCACGCCCCACGACATCGGCATCGATCGACCGACCGGCGGCCTCGGCGAGTGCCGCCTGGGCGTGCTTCGCCACGATCTGATAAGCGCTCATCGGCCAGCCTCGAGGCGGTCGTAATGCCGCTTGATCAGGAAGAAGTTGAAGGCGACGCCGAAGAAAGTCAGGCCGAAGCCGAACCAGGCCATGGCGAATTCATGCGCCCTCGCCCACAGGATCAGGCCGACCAGCGCCAAGGCGGCCGCCAGCAGGGCGAATACCCATTCAGAGACGTGATCCATCGTTACCTCCACGGGGCTCGTCAAACAGGATGCGGGCGCTGTCGCCCTCGGGATCGTCGAACTGACCGTCGCGCAGCGACCACAGGAAGGCGGCCAGTCCGAGGCCACCAAGAAACAGCGCGATCGGCAGCAGATAGAGCAGGATGTCCATCACGCCCTGCCTTGGGCCGCACGCAGGCGCAGCGCACTTACGATCACCAGCAGCGATGAGCTCGACATGGCCAGCGCCGCCAGTGGCGGCGTCAGCAGGCCGGCCATGGCGACCGGCACGGCGATGGTGTTGTAGACGATGGCAAGCGCCACGTTGCGACGCATCGCGGCCAACGCCGCCTTCGCCAACGCAAGCGTTTCGACGACGGCCATCAGCGCTTCGCCCTGGAACACCGCATCGGCGGCGGCGGACGCGACATCGGCTGCCTCGCCCGGCGACATCGAGGCGTGTGCCGCGGCGAGCGCCGGCGCGTCGTTGATGCCGTCGCCCACCATCAGCGGCTTGCGTCCGGCCGCGACCAGCTCGCCGATGCGCGCGAGCTTTTGATCGGGCGTCAGCCCAGCCTGCCATGACTCGATGCCGAGCTCTTCGGCGATACGGCGCACGGTGGGCGCGCGATCGCCCGACAGCAGCACGACGTCCATGCCGCATGCTTTGAGCGCCACGACCGTGTCGGCGGCGTCGGCACGCAGCACGTCATCGAACGCAAAGCGCACCGGTGCCTCGCCCGGACGCGCCAGCCACAGCTCCATCGCATCGGCCGCGCCATCCTCGGGCACGCCGCAGAAGCGGCGCGATCCCAGGCGCAGTTCGCCACAGGACAGCCCCTCTCCGGGATGTTCGTGGACATCAGGCAGGGCACGCACATCCGGCACGGCAGCGAGAAGGGCACGCGCCAGCGGATGACGTGACGAGGCGGCGAGCTGCGCCGCGAGCTGCAGCGCATCGGCGGGACGCGTGGCGTCCTCCAGCAGCGCGGCCTTGCCGCGCGTAAGCGTGCCCGTCTTGTCGAAGACAACGAGGTCGACGTCGCCCAGTCGTTCCAGGGCAGTCGGCGAAATGGTCAGCACGCCGAGTCGCGCCAGCCGGCCTATGGCCACCGTCGCGACAGTAGGTTGTGCCAGAGCCAGCGCGCAGGGACAGGTGACGATGAGCACTGCAGCGGCGAGCAACAGCGCGTCGCGCGCCGCAAGGTCGTCGATCAGCCACCACGCCAGGAACGTCGCCAGCGCCAGCAGATGCACCGTCGGCGTGTAGATACGCGCCACCCGATCGGCCAGCGCGACGAACCGCGACCGCCCCTGCTCCGCCGCTTCCAGCAGGCGCGCAATACGCGACAGCAACGTATCCTCGCCGACGGCGGTAACGCGCAGCCGCAGCAATGCGCCGACATTCATCGCGCCGCCATGGGCCAGCCCGCCGGGCGCCAGCCGAACCGGACGGCTCTCACCGCTGACGAAGCTGTTGTCGAGCAAGGCCGGTGCATCCAGCACCACGCCGTCGGCCGCCAGCCGCTCGCCGGCGGCCACGCGCAGCACGTCGTTGGTCTTCAGCTCGGCCGGCGTGACGTGGCGCAGCGTGCCGTCGGCCTGCTCGAGCGTCGCGACCGAGCCGGCCAGGCTGAGCAGATGTGCCGCCGCCGATCGTGCCCGTCCGCGGGCGCGCCTTTCGACGTAGCGGCCAACCAGCAGGAAGAACACCAGCATCGTGGCCGATTCGAAATAGGCATGCGGCCCGGAGCGCAAGGTCTCGGCCAGGCTGACACCGACGGTCAGCAGCACGCCGACCACGACCGGCAAGTCCATGCTGCCGCGCCTCTGGCGCAGAGAGGCCCAGGCCGAGACGGCGAAGGGCTTGAGCGCGTAGGCCAGCGCCGGAATCGCGATCAGCGCGGAGATGTAGTGCAGCAGGTCGCGCGTCGCGCCCAGGGCGCCGGACCATACCGAGACGCTGAGCAGCATGACGTTGGCGGCGGCGAAGCCGGCCACCGCCATGCGGCGCAGCAGATCCCGCTCTTCCGCATCGCTCAGCCGGCGTACCGCCTGCGGCGTGAACGGCGCCACGCGATAGCCCAGCCTTGCGACGAGACCAGCAAAGGTTTCGCCGAGCGTGGCCGGGCCCTGCCAGCGCAGGCTCAGGCGTCGTGTCGTGGCGTTGAGCCGCGCCTCTGTGACGCGCCCGTCTCGCGCCAGCGCGTGCTCGATCAGCCACAGGCAGGCGGCGCAACGCAATCCATCAACCGCGAGGTCGAGCGCACAGACTCCATCACCGATCACGCGCACATAGGGCGTCGGATCTGTGGATTCCGCCGTCGCCGGACGTTCGCCGTCTGGTCGTACAGGACGCAAGGCGTAGTACTGATCGAGCCCGAGCCGGCCGACGAGGCCATGAGCGGCCTCGCACCCCGCGCAACAGAATCGCTCGCCCGCGACCGTGCGGCCGCCGCAATGCGCGCAAAGCGTCGCGACGTTGGTTCGTGCACGATCAGAGAGGGCGAGCGCCAGGGTCATTTCACGACGACCCGGCGGGTGGCGCGAAATTCGTGACCGGCGCCATCGCGTGCCGTGACGGTGATGTCCCAGGCACCCCGCGCCTCGGGCCGAAATGCGCCGGCGTAGCGCGCCGGACCCGCGGCTGAGAGGCTCACGTCGAGAGGCGCCAGCCGGCCCACCGGTCGATCGGCGATGGCCGAAATGACGAGGCCAGGAATTTCGCCACCCTGTGCATCGGCGAGGCGGATGGCAATCCGTCCCGCGTCGTGTCGGACATCGAGCGTCCAGCCCAACGCGTCCTGGGCCTCGCTCCGCTCGATCTCTGCGTCATAGCTGCGACCGCGTTCATAGGCATTGGTCGTGACAAGGCCCGGCGCGCTGCGCAGCGCGAAGAGCAACAGCACCATGTTCACGGCGACGACCAGGGCCAGCCCCATCGGGAAAAGCCAGGGGATGATCGATCGGCGGGGTGTCGCGGCGATGCTCATGTCATCCTCCACAATCAGCGGGCCGGTCCGACGAAGACGGTGTCGCGCCGCGCCACGACGCGGCCCTCAGTGTCCAGCACGCGGAACGTCACTGTCTTATTTGCGCCGTCGAGCACCGTCCGCCGTACCTTCACGAAGAGAGCTACCGTCTCGATCGAGTCGGGCTTGGCCAATACGGTGACGACGCCGTCGCTTGCCTCACCTTCGGCAGGCGACATCACAAGGTCCGCAAGGCCCGTGGCCTGGATACGGAAGCTTCGAGGCTGGCGCGCCTTGTTGAGGATCTTCACCGTGTAGCCGTTGCGGACCGCGCCATCGGCCAGCAGCACGAACTGCGGCATGCGATCGCGCAGCACGTTGACTTCCACCGTGGTGCGCAGCGCCAGCGCCACCACCATCACGGCGGCGACGAGCGTCAGCAAGGCCGCGTACAGGATCGTGCGCGGCCGCACGAAGCGATAGCGGGCAGGCCTGCCCTGCGCGCGCTCAGCTTCGTAGGCGATGCTCGTCCATGCGATCAGGTTGGGCGCGCGATCCACTTTGCCCATGATCTCGTTGCAGGCGTCGATGCACAGGCCGCAGCCGATGCAGCTCATCTGCAGGCCGTCGCGAATGTCGATGCCGGTGGGACAGACGTAGACGCAGGCCTTGCAGTCGATACAGTCGCCGGTGCCAGGCGCCGGCTCGACGTTCTTGCGAATCGGCCCGCGCACCTCGCCGCGCCAGGCGCGATAGGTCACGGCGGCGCTGTGCTCGTCGAGCATCGCCGCCTGGAAGCGCGGCCACGGACACATGTAGGTGCAGACCTGCTCTCGCGCCCAGCCGGCGAGCAGATAGGTCGTGGTCGTGAACAGGCCGACGAAGAAGTAGACGCCGGTCGTCGATTCGCCGGCGAAGAACTGCCGCGCCACCGTCGGCGCATCGTCGAAGTACAGCACCCAGGCGCCGCCCGTCGCGGCGGCGATCAGCAGCCAGGCGGCGTGCGTCGCGGTCTTGAGCGCGATCTTGCGCGCGTTCCAGGGCGCCTTGTCGAGCCGGATGCGCGCGCTGCGGTCGCCCTGGATCCAGCGCTCGACCAGCATGAACAGGTCGGTCCACACGGTCTGCGGACAGACATAGCCGCACCACACACGACCGAACAGGCTGGTAACGAAGAACAGCCCGACCGCCGCCAGCACCAGCAGGCCAGTGATGTAGTAGACCTCCTGCGGCCAGATCTCGATGTTGAAGAAGTAGGCACGGCCGGCCGACATGTCGATCAGCAGCGCCTGGTCGGGCGCGCCCGGCCCGCGATCCCAACGCAGCCAGGCGCCGCCATAGTAGACCGTGAGACAGACCGTCAGGATCACCCACTTCACCCGCCGCCAGGTACCGGCGACGCGCTTGGGATAGACCTTCACCCGGCTGGCATAGAGCGGACCCGGCGCCGATACGTTGGTCGGCGGCGCCGCACGCTCCTGGGGTGACAGGGCTTTCATCGTCACGGCCCGCCTACTTGCCCCCGCCCAGGCCGTGGACGTAGATCGTGAGCATCTTGATGGTCGCCTCGTCGAGGCGGCCTTCCCAGTTCGGCATGACGCCGCCGCGCGCGTTGAACACGCTGTCGCGGATCGCCCCGCGCGTGCCGCCATAGAGCCAGATCTGGTCGTTGAGCGCCGGCGCGCCCAGCTCGCGATTGCCCGAGCCGTCCTTCTGGTGACAGGCCGCGCATTGCTCGGCGAACACCGCGGCACCGCGCGCCGCCTTCGCCTGATCGTGCGGCTGTCGCGACAGCGCCAGCACATGCTCGACCACGTCGTCGATCTGCGCTGGCGTCAACATGCCGTCGGCGCCGAAACGCGGCATCAGCGACATGCGCGCCTTGTCGTGCTCGCTGCGGATGCCGTAGCGGATGGTCTGCTCGATGTCGGCGAGCGTGCCACCCCAGAGCCAGTCGTCGTCGGCGAGATTGGGAAAGCCGCGGGCGCCGGCGCCGCCGACCTGATGGCAGGCGGCGCAATTGTTGTTGAAGGCGGCGCGACCGCCGGTGCGGGCGAAGGCCAGCAGCTTCGGATCCTTGCGCACCTCCTCGATCGGCAAGGCGCGGATGCGGTCGACCATCGGTGCCTGCGCGTCGGTGGCCGCCTTCACCGTCTCGGCGAGATCACGCCGGTTGGTATGACCGAGCAGTCCGTCGATGCCGGGGATCGCGGGATACAGCACGCACCAGATGACCGCGAATAGGATCGAGGCATAGAAGGTATAGAGCCACCAGCTCGGCAGCGGCGTGTCGAGCTCGCGGATGCCGTCCCATTCATGGCCGGTGGTCGACTTGCCGGTGACGATATCGCGCTCGCGATCAGCGGCCATGGCGCGAATCTCCATCGGCCGGATCGTCGTTCAGGGGAATGCGCGCGGTCTGTTCGTACTGCTTGCGGCGTTTCGGCAGCAGCGCCGTGATCACCAGGACGGAGAAGACCGTGAAGAACCAGACCGTCCACAGCGAGCGCACATAGGGAATGTAATCGGCAAGCACAACGCCCTCCATCACTGCTTCAGGTGTTCGGGTCTGACGTCGGAGAAGCGCACCAGCGTGCCGAGCATCTGCAGGTACGCGATCAGCGCATCCATCTCGGTCAAGGTCGCGGCATCGCCGTCGAAATTGCCGACCACGGCCTTGGGATAGCGCTTCAGCAGTCCGACGGTGTCGGCATCCGGATTGGCCTGCGCCTCGAGATCGGCGCGCGCGTTGGCCAGCATCTCGTCGGTATAGGGCACGCCCACCGCGCGATTGGCCTTGAGGTGCCCGACGATGTCGGCGGCATCCAGCCGGCGCACCAGGAAGGGATAGCCGGGCATGATCGATTCAGGCACGACGGATCGTGGCGCGATGAGATGCGCCATGTGCCATTCGTGCGAGTAGCGGCCGCCAACGCGCGCAAGGTCTGGACCGGTGCGCTTGGAGCCCCACTGGAATGGGTGGTCGTACATGCTCTCGGCCGCCAGGCTGTAATGGCCATAGCGCTCGTACTCGTCGCGGAACGGGCGGATCTGCTGGCTGTGGCAGAGATAGCAGCCCTCGCGGACGTAGATGTTGCGGCCAGCGAGCTCGAGCGGCGTGTAGGGCCGCACGCCCTTGACCCGCTCGATGGTGGTTTCGACGGCGAACAGCGGCACGATCTCGGCGATGCCGCCGATGGTCACTGTCAGGAATGAAAGGACGAGGAGCAGGACCGAGTTGCGCTCGATCATTCCGTGGTTGAAACGCATCGTCGCCTCCTCCTTCAAGCCTGGGCCACGGCGAGACGGACGGGCTTCTCCGCCTTCTCGCCCGAGGTGACGGTGCGCCAGAGGTTGTAGATCATGATCAGGCCGCCGGTGAGGAACAGCACGCCGCCCAGCGCGCGGATGAAGTAGAACGGCTTCATCGCCTCGACCGTCTCGATGAACGAATACTGCAGGAAGCCGAGTTCGTCGTAGGCGCGCCACATCAGGCCCTGCATGATGCCGCTTACCCACATCGCGGTGATGTAGAGCACGATGCCCAAGGTCGCGGTCCAGAAGTGCCAGGCGACCAAGGTGCGCGAATAGATCTCCTTGCGACCCCACAGGACGGGCACGAGGTAGTACAGCACGCCGAAAGTGATGAAGGCGTTCCAGCCCAGCGCGCCGGAATGCACGTGGCCGATGGTCCAGTCAGTGTAGTGGCTGAGCCCGTTGACCTGCTTGATCGACATCATCGGCCCCTCGAAGGTCGACATGCCGTAGAAGCCGACCGAGGTAACCGTGAAGCGCAGCGAGGGATCGGTGCGCAGCTTGTCCCAGGCACCGGAGAGCGTCATGAGCCCGTTGATCATGCCGCCCCACGACGGCATCCACAGCATCACCGAGAACACCATGCCGAGCGACTGGGCCCAGTCGGGCAGTGCCGTGTAGTGCAGGTGGTGCGGGCCGGCCCAGATGTAGAGAAAGATCAGAGCCCAGAAATGGATGATCGACAGTCGGTAGGAATAGACCGGCCGGTTCGCCGCCTTGGGAATGAAGTAGTACATCATCCCGAGGAAGCCA
>Ga0213876_10001567_pt1 | contig 14061 bp, 8 predicted proteins | sample BarmaccomBMRX_R9_FD_160113 | JGI IMG/M metagenome (GOLD analysis project Ga0213876, IMG submission 160113) | Root-associated microbial communities from Barbacenia macrantha in rupestrian grasslands, the National Park of Serra do Cipo, Brazil - RX_R9 | ecosystem: Host-associated > Plants > Roots...
GATCCCGATCCGCTGCCGCAGCATTGAAGCTGGGCCGAGCGGAAGGTTCTGGAGGCTTAATCCTAATCGTAATCTTAATCCTAATCCTTCTGCGCTCGCGGCGCGCTGCTCCTGCCTTCGGCGGCAGAGACTAGGATTAGGATTAAGACTACGATTAAGCCGTCGAGAGTGGGGAGGAGCCGCATGGCTGGCGCGCATCGTGCTTGGTCAGAAAAACGCATTTTTTTCTGACCGACTGCCCCACGCGATGTCCTCCTTCCCGCCGAAGAAAACGATCCTCTCTGTTGATGACAGCCTGACCATCCGCAAGCTGATCGAGAACGCGCTCAAGCCCGCCGGCTATGAAGTGTTGCTGGCGGCCAACGGCGAGGAAGGTTTGCGGCTCGCGCACGAGGCGCGGCCCGATCTCATCCTCCTCGACTACGTCTTGCCCGACGTGCGCGGCGTCGAATTTTGCCAACGGCTGCTGGCCGAAGAAACCACCCGGGCGGTGCCCGTGCTGCTCATCAGCGGGCACGGCAGCGCGATCCAAGAATTGTATCGCGATTGCGCGAACGTCGTCGATTACCTGACCAAACCTTTCGCCGCCAACGTGCTCCAGGCCGTCGTGGCCAACGTGCTCGCGCGACCCGAAAAACAGACAGCGCCGGCGGCGACGCCCGCGCCCGCCGTCGTTGCGGAAGGAAAAGCGCCGGCAACCCTCACCGCCGCCGCGACGCAAAGCTCCGCTCCCCCGGCTCCGGCAACTGGCCTCGCGCCGGACGCCGCCGTCGAGTTGCGCCAACGGATTTTTGAAAAACTCATCGACCGCCTGCACGCGCCGCTGCCGTCGATCCCGGCCTGGGAGGCGGCGCGGGGCGAGCAGGAGCCATTTTCCTATTACCTCTCCCGGCTGCTGCCCATCGATCTGGTGAATGAACTGGCCACGGAACTGGTCGCAGCCGGCCAGCGTCTGGCCGCGGCCACGGGCAAAGGCAGCGGCGCGGGCCACGAAACGTCAACGGGGAAGCCGGAGCCGACGCTGCGTGGGTCCACGCGGTTCGTCTCCGAGCGGCATGTGCTGAATTTTCTTTGCAGCGACGGCGCGCACGGCGAGCTGCGCTTCGCGCTGCCGGAGGAGACGGTGAGCGTGCTTTTCGACCACGGCGCGATCGTGGCGATTTCGAGCAATCATCCGCGGTTCTATTGCGCGGGCAGCGCGTATCCCTTCCTGCAAGTGCCGCACGCCGTGGTCTCCGCCGCGATGCTGGCCCAGCGCGATTCGGGCGTGCCGTTTTTCATCACCGTCCACGCCCAGGGCAGCCAGCCGGCGGGCGTCGATCTGCCAGAGTTGCTGCGCGAGTGCGGGCACCGCTGCCTGGAGCGGCTCTACGTCGCGCCGGAGCTGACGTTTTCCTTCACGCCGCTGGCCGAGCTGCCCGCGTTCGCGCGCGAGCACCGGGTGGAATATTTCCTGTCGCAACTGCTGCTGGAATCCTACCGCCTGGTCAACGACTGGCAGCACATCCAGGAAGCTGTGCCGCGGCTGGAATTGTTCGTCGGCCGGACGGCGGCCGATGCCGCCTACCTGGGCCAGCTCCGGCTCAACGCGCTGGAGACCGCGCTGCTCGCGCAGATCGACTCCCGGCGCACCGTCGCGCAACTCCAGGAAGCCCTCGGCCAGCCAATCTTCGAGGTCTGCCGCGCGCTGTATTGCCTCGCGCGGCTTGATCTTTGCTTTCTCAGCGACCTGCCGCTCTCCGACGAGGAGACGCCGACGGCGGCTTCGGTCCACGACGCGGTCGAAACGCTCGTCACTTCGGAGTCGTCGCCGACCGAGGTCGAAGCCGTGGCGGCGGTAGCCTGAGCCACGCGTCTAAAAGCCGCCGAATTTTTTTTCTTAAAACAATCCGATCCAGCCGCCATCGCCCTGAACGCCCCATGAAAATCCTGATCGTCGATGACTTGAAAACCGAGCGCCTCTTGATGCGTTCCTATCTGGAGCCGCGCGGTTTCCAGATTCTCGAAGCGGAAGACGGCGAAACGGCGCTGGCGCTGTGCGCGCTGGAAAAACCAGACCTCGTGCTGCTCGACATCGTGCTGCCCAAGGCGGACGGCTTCCAAGTCTGCCGGCGCATCAAACGCGACCCGGAACTCAAGGCGACGCCCGTGATCCTCGTCTCCTCCAAGACGCAGGAGAGCGACCGCTTTTGGGGCTTGCGCCAGGGCGCCAGCGATTATTTGAACAAGCCGCTCCAGGCCGCGCAAGTGCTCAGCGCCGTGGAGAAACATCTCGTCCCTGCCTGACGACGAAACAATGACGCCCTCCGCCGATACGCCTGCTGCACCCGCGCCCGCCGCGCCGCCACCGATCCCGGTCGGCGAGGCGCACGCGCTTTTTCGTTTCGGCGCGCACCGCTTCGCCCTGCCGATCAACGAAGTGCAGGAAGTAGTCGGTTCTTTGGAAATCACGCCGGTGCCACGGGCTGGCGCCGGCTGGCTGGGCGTCGGTAATCTGCGCGGCGAGATCGTGCCTGCGGCAACCCTCGCGCCGTGGTTTCCCGCGCCGCCGACCCCGCCCGGCAGCAGCGTCTTTTATGCGGGCAAAAAAACGGCTGGCTCGATTTTCCTCATCATCCAGACGGGCAGCGGCAAGCTGGCGCTGGCCGCCGACGGATTCGAGCACGTCACCGCCATTCCGCGCGAGGCCATCGTGCCGTGGCCGGCTGACGGCGCGGCGTTGCCGCCGGATTTTGTTCCCGCTCGTTGGCAGCCGCCGGGCCACCCGCAGGTGGTCGGCTGCCTCGACGCCAAACGCCTGGGCGCGCAACTGCGCTCGGCCGTCGTCGCGGCTGGCAGCGAACTGCTTTCTTAACCGCATTTTTTTCCCAACCCCCACTCGATTATGTTCAAAGCACGTCGTTCTTTCCCGAAGCTTTCCGGGGCCGCGCTCAGCGCGGCGTTGTTGCTGGCGGCCACCGCCGCCGGCCTTTTGTCGCCGCAGATCGGCCACGCTGGCGAAGCGCGCGCTGCCACTTATCTGACGCTGGACCGTCCAGTCGGTGCAGAAGAAATCAAGATCGGCTTGTGCAACGCGCAGACCGGCCGCATCGCGAGCCTGGGCAGCGGCGCGAAGCTCGGCGTCGAGGCGCTCTTCGCGCAAGTCAACGCCGCCGGCGGCGTCAACGGCCGCAAGCTGCGGCTCGTCGCTTACGACGATCTTTACGAACCGCTCAACAGCGTCGTCGCCACGAACAAACTCATCAACGACGACCGCGTCTTCGCGCTGTGCAGCACGGTCGGCACGCCGACGACGCAAGCCGTCGTGCCGATGCTCAACGAGGCCGGCCTGCCGCTCGTCGGCGCGCTGAGCGGCGCGGAGAGTTTGCGCAACCCAGCCAACCCGCTCGTCTTCAACGTGCGCGCCGGTTACGCGCAGGAAACGCAGGCGCTCGTCGATCATCTCGTGGCCGATTGTGGCGTGAAAAAGATCGCCGTCTTCGTGCAGGCCGACGGCTACGGCGACGCGATCACGCGCGGCGTCGAGCGCGCGCTCAAGTCGCACGCGCTCGCGCTCGCCGGCCGCGGCGCCTACGTGCGCAATTCCACCGACGTGGACGACGCGCTGGCGGCGTTGACGGCCGCGCAGCCCGAGGCGGTCATCATGGGCGGCAGCTACCCGGCGTGCGCGGCGTTCGTGAAAGCGGCGCAGCAGCAGGCGAATTTCGCGCCCTATTATTGCAGCGTTTCCTTTGTCGGCACCGAGCCGTTCATCGCCGCGGCGGGCGGCGCGGCGGAGGGCGTTTACATCTCGCAAGTGATGCCCGATCCGCTCGATGCGAGCAACGCGCTGGTGAAGGATTATCAGGCCGCGATGCGCGCGATGGGCCAGTCCGTTTTTACCTATTCGAGCCTGGAAGGCTACGCCAACGCGTGGGTGCTCGTGGAAGGTCTGCGCGCGGCGGGGCAGGAGTTGACGGTGGAAAAATTCATCGGCGCGCTCGAGTCGCTCCAGCTCGATCTCGGCGGCCAGCCGTGCGCCTTCGGACCGAGCAACCGCCAGGGACTGCGGCAGATTTATTTAACGAAAATCACCGGCGGCAAGGCCGTCCCAGTCGCGGGCTTCGGCAGCGCCGCCGACAAGGCCGTGGCGAGCACGCAGCACTAGTCCATTTTTGTCCATTTCTACAACCCAATCTCGACCCCCAACCGTTATGTCGAACCACAACTTGATGTTCCCCAATGAAGCCGGAGCGGCGCCGGATTCCGCGAAGGTTTTTGTCGATCGCCGGCCCGGATTTTTTGGCCGGATGCGCCTGGTCGTCAAGCTGGTGCTCATCAACGTGTTCATCGGATTGCTCGTGCTCGCGCTGGCTTCGACCATCGCCTACGAACTGAGCCGGCGCGCGCTGCGCAACGAACGCACCGCGCAGTTGCGCACGTTGCGCAACGTGCTGACGCGCGAGATCAATGATTATTTCCAGCGCACCCGTTTCCAAGTCGCGCAACAAGCCGACGCGCAAACGGCCGAGCAGGCTTTGAATGAATTCACCGCCGCGCGCGCGACGCTGCTCGCCGAGCTGGAGCGCAACGGCTGGAAACTCGACGACGCGCGGCTCGACGCCATCCGCGCCGCGAACCGCGCGTATTACGAAGAAACGCTGACAAAAAATCTGGGCGTCGTGCGCCGCCAGCCGCCGGAGGACGCGCGCCGCTGGATGCCCGAGGACGCCGCGGGCGCGTTGTTGCAATACGTTTACACCGTCGCCAATCCGTCGCCGGTCGGATCAAAGGGCGAGAAGAATTCGAGCGAAGAAATTTTGCTCAACGAGCGGCTCGAACCGGCGTTGCGCGATGCGTTCGCGCGCACGGCTTACGCGCGGGCGATGGGCAAATATCAAAGCTATTTCCGCAATCTCGCGGCGCGTTTCGATTACGACGACATCTATCTCGCCGACGGCGCGGGCACGGTGGTTTTCAGTTTGAACAAGGAACTCGATTTCGCCGGCAACCTGCGCAGTGGCGCCGAGCGCGACAGCGGGCTGGGCCACGCGTTTCTCGGTGCCTGGTATGCGGCCACCGGCGGCAGCGCCGCGGCGACGGCGGACAACCGCGTGGTGACCACGGATTTTGTTCCGTATGACATCGCCTACGACGCGGCGACGATCTTCATGGGCGCGCCGATGACGGACGGCGCGGGCCGCAAAACGGGCGCGCTGCTTTTCCGTTTGGGCAACGGCACGATCAACTCGATTTTCAATTTCAACGGCCATCCCGAGCAGGCCGGCCTGGGCAAGACGGGCAGCGCGTTTTTGGTCGGTCCCGACTTTTTGTTGCGCAGCGAATACCGCTTTCTCAGCGACCTCGGGCCGACGCAAAAGAAGCCGTTCTTCAACCGCGCCGGCCAGCGGGCGGGCGACACGGCGGTGCTCGTGACGACGGTGCGCCAAGGCTCGACGGAGGCGATCTTCGCGCCGTCGGGACCGAACGCGGGCAAGGGCGAAATGGCCTACGTCAATTTCCGCAATCTCTCCGTGCTCGGCGCCTACGGCCCGCTCTCGATCCCCGGATTGGACGCCGGGCTGGTGGTCAGCATCGGCACCGACGAAGCGTTCGCCGCCGCCTACAGCCTGCGCGATTTTATCCTCGTTTCCGGCGGCATCATCCTGCTGCTCGTGTTGCTCCTGTCGATCTATCTCGCGCATCGGCTCGCCACGCCGATCAACGGCCTGGCCGAAGCGGCGGCCATCATCGCCGCCGGCAATAACGCGGTGCGCGCGCCGGTGACCACGGGCGACGAGGTCGGCGTGGCGGCGCGCGAGTTCAACTCGATGGTCGAGGCGCGCATCGCCGCGCAACGCCGCGCGGAAGCGGAGAACGACCGCTTGCAGCAAGAAATCAGCGACCTGCTCGTGGTCGTCGCCGACGCCGCCGACGGCGACATGACCGTGCGCGCCCAGGTCACCGAGGGCGCGCTCGGCAACGTGGCCGACGCCTTCAATTTGATGATCGAGAACATCGGTGAATTGCTCCACTCCGTGCAAAGCGCCGCGGTGCGGGTGAACACCGCCGCCACCGACATGCAGACCAGCGCCGAGTGGCTGGCCAACGGCGCCGCCGAGCAGGCCGGGCACATCGGCTACACGACGACGGCGATGCAGCAGATGTCGGAAAATCTGCACATCGTCAGCCTCAACGCCGCCACCGCCAACGAGTCCGCCGACCAGGCGCGCAACGCCGCCGAGACGGGCGACCGCGCCGTGCGCGAAGTCGTCGAGGGCATGGCGCGCATCCGCCAAGCCGTGCAGTCGGGCGCGAAAAAGATCAAGCGGCTGGGCGAGCGTTCGATGGAGATTTCCAGCATCGTCGCCACCATCCAGGCCATCTCGGCGCAAACGGACATGCTCGCGCTCAATGCCTCCATCGAAGCGGCGCGCGCCGGCGAGGAAGGCCGCGGCTTCACCATCGTCGCCGAGGAGGTGCGCAAACTTTCCGAGCGCACGACCAGCGCCGCCGGCGCCATTGAGAAATTGATCAACGCCATCCAGAGCGAGACTGGCGAAGCCGTGACGAGCATGGAAAGCCAGACCGCCGAGGTCGAGCACGAGACCGCCGTGGTGGCCAGCGCCGGCCAAGAGCTGGAGCGCATCCGCCACGCGATCACCGAGACCGCCATCATGATCGACGTGATGAGCACCTCGACCAAGGAGCAGGTCGGCGGCGCGCAGCAGGTCGTGCAGGCGATGCACTACGTGCAAGCCATCGCCGAGCAGGCGCAAACGGGCAGCGCCCAAACGAAGGACGCCTCCGGCGAACTCGCCAGGCTGGCCGGGCGGCTGGCGCGTTCGATTGCGCGATTCAAAGTCGCGGAAGAATGCGAGCCGGCCGTTGACCTCGCCGCGCAGAGCGTCACCGGCGTCCCGCTGCACCAGTTGCTCAATGGAAAGGGGAATGGCAACGGCAACGGCGCGCACCATCACAACGGCAACGGACACCATCCCGACGCCGCGCTCGCGGCCGCGGCTGAACGCGGCGTCGCTTTAAACTAAACGCAAGTTGTTTGCACCATCCCCGGCACGTATGTTGCCCATCGCTTCCTCGCCGGAATTTCACGCGGTTTTTGCCGCCGACCTCGCCGCGTTGCACAAGCGCGTCGGCGAGGCGCTCGCCACGTTGTGCGACCGGCCAGGCGACGAGTCGGCGCAGGGCGATTTGCACAATGCGCTGCACGGGCTGAAAGGGCTGGCCGGCATCGCCGGCTCGCGGCCAATCGAGGGCAGCGTCACGTTGCTCGACCGGCTGGCGCGCACGGCGGCGCAGGCGCAGACGCGGGGCAATCGTGCGCAGGCCGTGGGGCTGTTCGCCTTTTGTCGCAACGCCGCGCACGGCGAGTTGCGCACGCTCTGCCTCGCCGGGCACGTCGGAGAAAATGGCAGCACGAGCGACGCGCACGATGCGGCGCGGCGGTTGCGCGCGTCCGCGCGACGCGAGTGGGGCGACCTGCTCTTCGGCGAGTTCGATCTGGAGGACGAAATCGAGAACCCGCCCGCTTCCAGTTCCGTGGCTGCGGCTGACGCCGGAGATGAGACGGCGGCGGAGCGTTCCGCAGAAATCGCGGCGACGCATCAGCCGGAAACCTGCGTGCCCGACGCGACCTCCACTACGACGGCGCCAGTTTGCGCAGCAGCCGCCGAAGACGACGTGCTGGCATTCCTGCACGATCTCGGCATCGCTTCCGCGCCGCCGCCCGCCGAGGTTGCCGTGGAAACCATCGCGACTCTCCCGCCAACGCCTGTGCCGAGCACGGTGGAGACGGCGGTGGAGCAGGAGATGTTGCAATACTTCATCCCCGAGACCGAGGAGTATTGCGAAGGCATCGAAGCGGCGCTCGCGCAGTGGGAGCAGCAGCCGCAGAGCGACGAGCCGCGGCTGACCTTGCTGCGGCTTTATCACACGATCAAAGGCGCCGCCAACAGCATCGGCCTCAGCGCGCTGGGCGGCCTGGCGCACACGCTGGAGGATGTCTTTGAAGAACAGCATGCCCACGCCAACGGCAGCAGCGAAGTAGTCTCGCCAGACATGCCGCCGCTCCCGGTCGAAGCGCAACGCGCGGTCGGCGCCGCGAGCGTGGAAGTCATCCGCGCGTTTTTGCGCCAGGCCGCCGCGGGCAACGGGACCGCGGCGCCGGCGTGCGCGGATGAATTGCTCGCCCGCATTGCCCAATTGCAAATCGAGGCGCGCGCCGCGCAAGAGGCAGCGGCGACCACTCCGACGGAACCAGCCGAACCAACTGTCGCCGAAGCGGTGTGGGAGAGCGCAGCCGCGAGCGAGTCGGATTCATCCGAAAAAATCGCGCCGGTGCCGCCGACGCAGTTGCCATTGCCGCCGGTGGTCGTGGCGGAGGAACCGGCGGCGATTTTTGAAAGCCCCGGCGCGCGCATCGACCCGGCGACGCTGGATCGTTTGATGGACCTCGTGGGCGAATTGTCCGTGAGCCGCAATCGGCTGCTCGCGAAGGTGGAATCGTTCGCCGGCATCAGCAACGAATTGGAAGAGTGCAAAAGCCGGCTGCTGAAGCTGGTCAACGACTTTCAGGAACGCCACGAGTATTCCGTCCAGCGGCCTGCCCACGGCGGCGGCAACGGGAACAACGGATCGAGTTCCCGTTTTGATCCGCACACCGGCGTGCGGCTGAGCGGCTTCAGCGAGCTGGAATTCGATCAATACGACGAGTTGAACATTCTCGCCCGTCAGCTCGTGGAAATCGGCGCGGACACCGGCGAGATCATCGACGCCTCGCGCCGTTTTTTCCTGGGCTTCACCGAAGACACCGACCGCTTCCGCAAAGCCAGCACGCAACTCCAGGAAGCCATCACGCAGGTGCGCATGGTGCCGCTCGCGCCGTTGCAGCGCCGGTTGCGGCGCGTGGCGCTCGAAGCCGCTGGCAAAGAGGGCAAGGAGATCGTGCTGGAAACCTTGGGCGGCGAGACGCGGCTGGATAAGGTGCTCGTCGAGGGCGTCTTTTCCCCGCTGCTGCACCTAGTGCGCAACGCCGTCAGCCACGGCATCGAATCGCCCGAGCGCCGCGAAGCCGCGGGCAAGCCCAAGGCTGGCCGGCTCGTGCTGCGCGCGACGCAACGCAGCAACCAGGCGGTCATTGAATTGGAAGACGACGGCGGCGGCTTGGATTTCGACGCCATCCGCCGGCGCGCAGTCCGCTCCGGCCGGCTGACGCCGGAAGCTGCGGCGGAATGGTCGGACCAGCGGATGACGAACCTGATTTTTCAACCCGGCTTTTCCACCCGCGAAGCCGCCGGCGACGTGGCCGGGCGCGGCATCGGGCTGGACGCCGTGTTGCAGCAGGTCGCGCGGCTCGGCGGGCTGGTCGAGATCGCTTCGCGCGCCGGCCGGGGCTGCACGTTCACGCTCAAGCTGCCGCTGACGCTGGCCATCGGTCAGGCGATGTTCGTGGCGGCGGGCGGGCAAAAATTCGCGCTCCCGCTGGCGTTCGTTGATCGCTTGGTGCCGTGGCGGCCGGAGACGCTGGCGCGCGATGCCGACGGGCAGACGCTCGTGCGGGTGCCCGACAGCACGGAGCCGATCCCGTTTTTGCACTTGGACGCGCTGTTCAATTTGCCGTCGCAACCGCGGCAGCCCGAAGCCGCGACCCTGGCGGGTGCGGAGCACGCGCTGGCGGTGGTCGCGCGGGTGGCCGACAAGCGATTTGCGCTGAGCATCGACGCGGTCTTGCGCCGCGCGGAAACGGTTTCCAAGCCGCTCGGGCCGCTGCTCGGCGAGCATCCGCTTTTCTCCGCCGCGACCATCGACAACGATGGCAGCGTCGTGCTGATCCTGGATTTGCCACGGCTGGGCCAAAACTACTTTGCCCGGCGCGGCCTCCACGCGCTCGTGCAGGCCGCGCCAACCGCGTCGGCCTCTCCCGCCGACGCAGCGGGCAGTGGTGCGTCAACGCCAGCAGCGGCGCCAGCCGTGCTCATCGTGGACGATTCGTTGAGCGTGCGCAAAATCGCGGAGAAATACGCGACGGAACTCGGCTACCAAGTCGAAACCGCCAGCGACGGATTGGTTGCCTTGGAGAAGCTCCAGGCGCGGCGTTTCGCGCTGGTGCTGACCGATCTGGAGATGCCGCGGATGCACGGTTTCGAGCTGCTGGCGCAGATCCGCGGCAACGAGGTCACGCGCGCTTTGCCGGTGATCGTGGTGACCAGCCGGCAGGCGGCCAAACATCGCGAGCGCGCCGATGCGCTGGGTGCGAGCGATTACCTCGTCAAGCCTTTCTCCAAAGTGCAGCTCGGCAACAAAATGGCCGACTGTCTGCGCGCGTCTGCGGCTGCCGCGGCTGCCGCCGCCGCCAGCTAGGTTCTCAACCGCGCGGCGCGGGCGTGGCGCGCGGCGCCGGTGAAGAGGAAGAGGCGGGCGGCGTGGCGGATTTCTGCACCTCGATGCGGTAGATGGTCTCGCCATCTTTTTTCATATCGAGCCGGTCGCGGGCGATCATTTCGACGTAACCCGGATCGTTCTTCAACCAATATAATTCCCGCTCCTTGCGCTGCTTGGCGGCGAGCCGCTGCGCGACCATCACTTTGAGTTCCTCCTCCTTTTGCCGCGCGACGCGCTGCTTTTCCAGCTCGGGCAGGAAGGAGCAGATGACGAAGACGACGATGGCGAGGACGATGAGTGCTTGCAGCAGGCGCTGGAGCGTGGGCCAGATCGAGCCGCCGCCAGCCGGCTGATAATCCTCGTCGTCGTCGAAGTCGTCGCGCCTGCTGCTCACCTTCAACGCATCTTACCGCCAAAGCGCGCATTGTCACCCAGCATTTCTTCGATGCGCAGGAGTTGATTGTATTTCGCCACGCGATCCGTGCGGCAGAGCGAGCCGGTCTTGATCTGGCCCGCGTTGGTCGCCACGGCGATGTCGGCAATCGTCGTGTCCTCGGTCTCGCCGGAGCGGTGGGAAATGACGGCGGTGTAGCGGTTTTCCTTGGCTAGCTCGATGGCGTCGAGCGTCTCGGTCAACGTGCCGATCTGGTTGACCTTGACGAGGATGGAATTGGCCACGCCGAGGTCGATGCCTTTTTGTAAAAACTCGACGTTCGTGACGAACAAATCGTCGCCCACGAGCTGCACTTTGCTCCCGAGCGCGTCGGTCAATTTTTTCCAGCTCGTCCAATCGCCCTCGGCGCAGCCATCCTCGATGCTGATGATCGGGAATTGTGCGCAGAGCTTGGCGTAATACGCGACCAATTCGTCGCCGCTGCGACGGGCGCCGTCGGATTTTTTGAAGACGTAAGCGCCGGCGGCTTCGTCGTAAAACTCGCTGCTCGCGGCGTCGAGCGCGATGAAGACTTGCTCACCGAGTTTGTAGCCGGCGTTGCGCGTCGCCGCGGCGATGGATTCGAGCGCGTCCTCGGCGGAATTCAGCTTTGGCGCGAAGCCGCCCTCGTCGCCGATGGCGGTGCTGAGGCCGCGGTCGTGGAGCACTTTTTTCAGCGCGTGAAAAATCTCCGTGCCGCAGCGCAACGCCTCGCGGAAGGTCGGCAGCCCGCGCGGCATGATCATGAATTCCTGAAAATCAATCGGCGCATCCGAGTGCGCGCCGCCGTTGATGATGTTCATCATCGGCACGGGCAGCACCTTGGCGTTTGGCCCGCCGAGGTATTGGAAGAGCGGCTGGCCGAGTTGCGCGGCGGCGGCGTGCGCGGTGGCGAGCGAGACGCCGAGGAGCGCGTTGGCGCCGAGCTTTTTTTTGTTCGGCGTGCCGTCGAGTTCGATGAGCGTCGCGTCAATGCCGACCTGGTCGAGCGCGTCACGTCCGGTCAACGCTTCGGCGAAGGTTTTGTTCACGCTCTCGACCGCCTTGCTGACGCCTTTGCCGAGGTAGCGGCCTTTGTCGCCGTCGCGCAATTCCCAAGCTTCGTGCTGGCCCGTGCTGGCGCCGCTGGGCACGGCGGCGCGGCCGACGGCGCCACCGGCGAGGGTGACATCGGCTTCCAAAGTCGGGTTGCCGCGGGAATCGAGGATTTCGCGGGCGAAAACGGCGGTGATGGCGGTCGAGGACATGGATGTTGCTTGGATTAAAAAATTTCTCCTGCTCGGAATTAAACCGTGCAGCTGGATGGAAGCAGAACGCGAAATTCTGCCAAGACTAAACCGCAGCCACCGCGGCGGCATGGTAGGCCTGGATGTCTTCGATGAGAACCTCGCGCGCCGGCGAATTGGCGCTCTCGCCGGGCAGCGCGATGGTCTCGCCGACCCGGCGGCCGAGCAACGCCTGGCCGATGGCGGTTTGATAGGAAATCAAATGCCGCTCGGGGTCGCCGTCCCAAGCGCCCAGGATGGTGTAAGTCTCCGACTGGCCGGTGGCCTTGTCCTTCAACCGGATCACCGTGCCGATGGAGACCTGCGTGAGATCGGGATTCTCGAAGCTCGTGCCGCGCGCGCGGGCCAGCGCGATCTCCAACTCGGCCTTGCGCCGCATCAACACGGTCTGCATTTCCTTGGCCGCTTTGAACTCGAAGTTTTCGCGCAGGTCGCCGTAGGAACGCGCCAGTCCGATTTCCTGCGAGTTCTTCGGGATGTCCTTGTTGACCAGCTTGTCGTATTCCTCTTTGCGCTTTTCCAGGCTCGCCCAACTGACCACGAGCGGCTGCACGTCCTTTTTCTCCCCGCCGCCGAGCAAGGGTCCGAGTTCGGGATGGCTCTTGATCAAGCGCCCCATCAACGAGCGGCGGTCGAGTTCTTCGAAGGCGGGAGACGCCAGCAGCGCGCGGCCGATGCCCAACCGTTCGGTGGGCGGCGTGGCGGCGAGCAGCGCGGAGGCCAGCGCGCGGTCGCTGAGCAACAAGTCGCGCAGCCGGGTGCCGCGCTTCACTTCGCCGAAACGGTCGCGGTCCAGCGCGGAGAGCGCCGCGCCAAAAACGCGCCCGAGCAAGCCGGCAAACGGATTATCATCCGTTGTCGTCGCCTTGTCGGCATCGTGCCCATGCTCGCGGCAGAGCCAGAGCAGCATCTCGCACGAGATCGTGTAATCGCGCAGCACGCGGTCGAAATACGCCGCGACCTCGACGGCGCGTCCCCGTTTTTCAAACAAACCGACGACTTCGCCGACCACGCGCGGCTGGCGCGTGTGCGGGAGCTGCGTGAGCACGCGCGCGGGCCATTTGTCTTCACCGAACGCAGCGGGCAATGCCGCGATGGCGGTGCGCTGGCGCGCGGCTGGCAGGTCGTCGAGCACCTTGGCCAGGTCCGCTTCGTCCAGGCGCAAAAACGCCTCCAACTGCGGCGCGTCCTCGGGCAGCGTCGCGTCGGTTGCCGCCGCGATTTCGTTCCGGGCGCAGAGCAATTCGATGGCGCGGGCAGGCGAGAGCCGTTGCGCCTGGAGCGCCGCGGTGCCGACCGCCGCGAGCACCGGTGTGAGTGCCGCGGGGTCAGCGCGGAAGCGCTCAATTTCCTTCGCGATCGCATCCAGCGCGTTCAATTGTTCCTTGTTCTGCCGCGCCGATTTGAAGCGTTGCAACAACCCGGCCGCCGCGTCGCCACCGACCGACCCGCCGCCTCCGTGCGCCACGATGGGATCGGTTTTTTTCAAGGGCACCGTAAAGTTCCCCGCGGCCTTCAAAGCCCGCTTGCCCGCGCCGTCCCACCAGCGCTTGAACTCGGCCTCGCCGGCAAAAACCTCCGGCGCCAGCAGCGCGCCCAACTGCACGGGCGTCATTTTCCCCCCCGGCGCGTGCTGCAAGGCGAGGCGCACGACTTCCGCCGGGTCTTCCTGCGCCTGTTTCTTCAAGCCGGCCGGGTCTTGCGCCTTGCGCGCGAGCAGGTGCTCGGGGGGCACGGGCTGCACCGTCTCCGCCGCGTAGGCGAGCTTCATCGGGTGCGCCTTGCGCGGACCGAAGTCGATGAGAATCTGGTCGTCATCCGGCCGCCATTCGGCCACCCGGCCAAAGCCCCAGCTCTTGTGCTGGCAAAACGTGCCCGGCGGCAGCGCCTCCAGCGCGCGGGCCGTTTGAGAGGTGAGTTTGCCGGCGGAGACGAGCGATTGAAGATCAGGGTGCATGAGTG
>Ga0213876_10001568_pt1 | contig 14060 bp, 10 predicted proteins | sample BarmaccomBMRX_R9_FD_160113 | JGI IMG/M metagenome (GOLD analysis project Ga0213876, IMG submission 160113) | Root-associated microbial communities from Barbacenia macrantha in rupestrian grasslands, the National Park of Serra do Cipo, Brazil - RX_R9 | ecosystem: Host-associated > Plants > Roots...
TGGCCGAGGAATCGTTGCGGCGCCACCTGACCACGGCTTGGGAATTCGTCCGGTCAACCTTCGACTTTCAGGCCTGGGCCGGCGGCCCGGGGCGAACGTCTGTTCCGCCGGCTTCGGAACCGGGCCGCGGACATTGACGTCGCCTGAGGCGGAGCCGTGGCGGCCGCTGGCTCAGCCTTGAGCCGGACCCTTCGCCTGCGGTCCGGAACCGATCGATGCGAGCAGTTGTTCCGGTGTGCAGCCTCCGGGCACCCCGATGCGGCGAAGCCGCAGCGGATCATCTCGCAGCCCGCTGATTCCCGGTTGGCAACTTACGGCCCCCTCGAAACCGAGATCCGCCATCACGCGGCGTACGAGCTCGTTCTCCGCGCCATAGGGATAAGCCAGGGTCGTAACAGGGGTCGCGAGCCCTTCTTCCAGAATGGCCCGGGCCTGCACCGTTTCCTCCGCCAACTCTGCCAGGCGCATCCCGGTTATGGGCCGGTGTAACAAGGAGTGGCAGCCGAACTCGATCCCGGCCTCTCGCAGCAGGCGCACCTCCTCCCAGGATAGCAGCGGGGCGGCCTCGCCGTAACCGGCGTCCCAGTCGGCAGCCCCGCCGATCAGCCCGGCTACCTCGTGAGAACAGGTGTAAGACTGATGCGGCTTTACCGGATGATCCCCCGCTCGCTGCTCTCGATGAATTCGATCAGCTGTTGCACCTCGGTGACCCCCTCGAGCGTCGCCCGCAATTCAGCCAACGCTTGCTTGGTGTTCAGGTTCGACCGGTATAGAATCCGATAAGCCTCTTTTATTGCCCGCACCGTTTCCGGGGCGAACCCATTTCGCTCCAACCCCACCTGGTTGATGCCGCGGATTACCGCAGGGTTTCCGTCTGCAATCATGAACGGCGGCACATCCTGGACGATCTTGGAACAGCCGCCCGTGATGGCGTGCCGGCCGATCCGGCAAAACTGGTGAACCGCCGTCAGGCCGCCAAGCACCGCGTGATTGTCCACGCGGACATGGCCCGCCAGGGTTCCGTTGTTTGAAAAGATGACGTGATCCGACACTTGGCAGTCGTGCGCGACATGCGCATAGGCCAGAAAATTGCCGAACGACCCGATGCGCGTCACCGCCCCGACCGCCGTGGCCCGGTTAACGGTCACAAATTCCCGGAAACAGTTCTGCTCGCCGATTTCCAGAAAAGTCGGCTCGCCCGCATATTTCAGATCCTGGCTTTGCTGGCCGATCGACGCGTATGCATGAAAACGGTTTCGCGGTCCGATCCTGGCGGGACCGCACAGGGTCACATGGTGTTGCAGCCAGCAACCATCACCGATTTCCACGCCGTCGCCGATCACGCAATAAGGTCCGATGGTGACCCCCTCGCCGATCCGGGCGCCGGGGTCGATGATCGCAGTCGGGTGAATGCTCATTGCGCTACGAACGCGAACATCAGGGTCCCTTCCGACGTCACTTCTCCATTAACCAGACAACGACACTGCGCCTTGCCGATATTGCCCTTGGCGCGAACCAGTTCCGCCTCAATAACCAGGTTGTCGCCAGGCAACACCGGTTTGCGGAACTTGACCCCATCCGCGCTCATAAAATAACCGATCCCGCTGGTGACCGAACTCTGTTTACGCAGTAAAATGCTGGCAACCTGCGCCATGGCTTCAACCTGCAGAACGCCCGGCATGACCGGGTGACCCGGAAAATGCCCCGGGAAAAATGGTTCATTGACCGTCACGGATTTGATCCCGACGCATTTATTCTCGCCTTCGAACGAGATGATCCGGTCAACCATCAGAAAAGGGTACCGGTGCGGCAACACCGCCATGATATCCTTCGCCTCCATCACCCCGGTACCGCGCGGGATCACCTGCGGTGGCGCCATTGCAAGAATATGTTCGTGACGCTTATGGATTGCCCGGGTGAGTTCGCTGTTTGCACCGTGCCCGGGTTTGATCGCGATGATGTGGCCGGCGATACGGCAGCCGGCCAGGAAGACGTCACCGATGATATCCAGGATCTTATGGCGCACGAACTCGTCCGGATAACGCAACGGTTCCTTGCCCATGACCGACTCGCCCCGGATCACGATTGCATTCTCCAGGCTGCCGCCCTTGATCAGCCCTTTGTCCAGTAACGGTTTGAGGTCCTCGTAAAAGACGAACGTGCGCGCCCGCGCAATCTCCTGCTCGTAGGTTTCGGGCGTGATTTCCAGGGAATGATACTGGGTGAAGCGCCCGGCCGGCCCCACCTGCGTGCAGGAAATCCGGAACCTGTCGTCCGGCACCAGCGTGAGGATTGAACCGCTTTTCGTTTCAACGTGGATCGGTTCACGCACTTCAAATACCCGGCGGATCGCCGGTTGCGCTTCGAGCCCGCATTTCTTGATCAACTCGACGTACGGAATGGCGCTCCCGTCGCCGATGGGCGGCTCATTCGCGTCCATCTCCACAATCGCGTTATCGATCCCCATCCCGTGCAATGCAGACAACACATGCTCGACGGTGTGCGCTTTCACGTTGCCTTCCGCGATCGTGGTGGCGCGTTCGACAAGTTTCACGTGATCGATCTTTGCCTCGACAATCGGCTCATCGGGCAGGTCAACCCGTTTGAACCGGATACCTTGATCGACCGGGGCCGGCCTCAACGTCAGGGTCACAGTAGCGCCCGTGTGCAAAGCCGTACCGCTCAGGCTGGCGCTTTTTGCCAAAGTATGCTGGTATGAAAAAGCCATCGGCAGGAGGCCCGGATTGTTACACGCCCCTCAGCAATCGGCAATCGGCAATCATCAGGGTTAAGGATCGTTTAATCATCAATCCGCGCTCAGCAGAGGCCGGGGTGCCCGACGACCGCTGCTTGATCATCGAGCCGCGGCACCCGTGTTCCCGGCCCCTTTCGGATCGTATCCCCTTCGATCCTGCCGTTCCGCAAGCGTATGACCCGGCCCGCCTGGGCCGCCACGTCCGGGCTGTGCGTCACCACCACCAGGGTGGCGAGACGCTGCTGGTGAATCGTGCCAAACAGGGCCATGATCCGGCTCGCGTTCACCTCATCAAGGTTTCCGGTCGGTTCGTCGGCCAGCAAAAGGCGCGGCTGATGCGCCAGCGCTCGCGCCACCGCCACCCGTTGCATTTCACCGCCGCTCAGCTGTGAGGTAAAATGGCCGGCGCGCTTTCCCAGATCGACGAGGTCAAGCAACTCGCGCGCCCGCTCCTCGGCCCGGCGCAGCGATTGGCCCTGTAACTGGAGCGGAAGCGCCACATTTTCCAACACGGTCAAAGTCGGTAACAGATTGAAAAACTGGAAGACGATCCCGAGTTTTTCCCGGCGATACTTCGTCAATTCCCTCTCGGACGCACTCCCGACCGCCACGCCGTCGACCCAGATCTCACCTTCGTCGGGCCGATCCAGGCCGCCGAGCAAGTGCATCAAAGTGCTCTTGCCCGACCCCGATTCACCGGTGATCGCCACGAATTCGCCGGCGCTGATGCCAAGGCTAATCCGGTCAAGCGCCACCACCAGATTGTCACCTTGCCGGTACCGCCGGCTGACTTGTTTGAATTCAACCATCGCAACTCATTTCTAACAAATACGCGCGCCGGACTCACCGCCACTGCGCCCACGAGCCTGCGCCGCCATTTTTCGGCCGCTTGTAAACTTTTGCGCGGTTTGCAGGGCTACCCTACCCTTGCAGGAGTGGATACCCCGCATTGGCCCGGCTCCTTGATCAAAACGCGTGCGGCGATCGGGTCATTCGGCAGGCGCGTCGTCTTCGAAGACGACGATTTTCTGGTCATCGATAAACCGCCTCACTGGATGGTTCACCCCACCAAACCGGGTGGACCTCCCACGGTCTGGGACGAATTGCGCCAACTCCTTGCCTACGAACTGCTCGGAGGCGGCCAGGTCTCGTTTGTAAACCGGCTGGATCGCGAGACCAGCGGCCTGATCCTCGTCGCCAAGAACCGGGCCACCGCCCGCTGCCTTTCCCACCGGATTGAGCGGTCGGAAATTTCAAAGGTTTACCTGGCGATCTGTTGGGGAGAAGCACCCGCTCCAGCCTTCACCATCGACGCACCCATCCTGCGGCAGGGCCGCGTCCGGCCGAGCCGGATCTGGCTGAAACGATGCATCGATCCGGGCGGCGACCCGGCCGTGACGCATTGCCGCCGGCTCGCGGGCTGGATGGCTGACGGGCGATCGTTCAGCCTGATCGAAGCGCGTCCCCTGACCGGCCGCACCCACCAGATCCGGGTTCATTTGCAGTCGGCCGGTTTACCGATCGTGGGTGACAAGATTTACGGGCCGGATGAAAACCTGTACCTGGATTTCATCGAGACCGGGTGGACTCCGCGCCTCGCGGCCGAACTGTTACTGGATCGCCACGCCCTGCACGCCGGTGGGCTTGCCTTTACCCTCCACGGACAAAATTACGAATTTACCGCCCCGCTGCCTGCCGACTTACGAACCCTGCTTCGATAGGCAGCTTGTATCGGTTTGCGAGTCACTGTGAAAACGAAGACTAACACATGAAGCCCGAGGCAACCTGCATTACAAAGGTAACCATGATGCACTCTTTGGCGTCTGGATTCCTCTTAACCTGCGCGCTTTTGACCGGTGAAGCACGCGCGGCCGGCTTGCCCGCCGGCCCGCCGAACGACCGGCCACTTAAAGCGTTCGTTACCTCCGTTGGTGAGGACCGCCGCATCACTTTTCAGCTCTTCGCGCCCAATGCCAAAGCCGTCTCGGTCGTCTTCAAAAGGCTCGACCCGGCCGCGGCGGCGCCCATCCCGCTGGTGCGCAACCAGGATGGCGTCTGGAGCGTGACGGGCGACCCGGTCGAGCCAAACCTGTACGAGTACTACTTCGACGTCGACGGGTTTCGCACGATCGATCCGGGCACCAACTCTCCAAAGCCTCAGCGGCAGGTGAACACCAGCCTCATCCTTGTGCCCGGCAGCCTGCTGGACACTCGACGCGTCCCGCACGGTGACCTTCGCCTCGTCACCTTGCGTTCAAAGGCGCTCGATACCGAGCGGCAAATGTTCGTCTACACGCCCCCCGGCTACAGCGACGCTTCCGCTCACTTGCCCGTCCTTTACCTTTATCACGGCTTCGGGGACACCGTGGAATCCTGGGTCAAACAAGGCCGCGCCCCCCAGATCCTCGACAACCTTCTGGCTGCGGGACGGATTCAACCCATGATCGTGGTCATTCCGGACACCGAAACCGACATTCCGGAGGCCATCCCGGAAAACTTCCCCGCCGGCGAGCGCCGCAAGACCTTTTACCCGCTGAATGCCAAGGCGGCCGACCGTGAACTGATTGAGGATCTCATCCCTTACATGCAGGCCCATTATCGGGTCCGGGATGAGGCGGATGGACGCGCGATCGCCGGGCTGTCGCAGGGCGGCTATCAGGCGCTGGTTTCCGGCCTCTCCCATCTGGATACCTTCGCCTGGGTGGCCACCTTCAGCGGCGTGAGCACGGTGACGGTGCCGGATGAGGGGGTTGCGGCAGCTTTGGCCGATCCGGATCGGGTTAATAAGGCGTTACGCGATTTTACGGTGACGGTCGGTTCGGAGGATACCGTCACGGGCAAGGATGTTGCCGGCCTTAAAGCCATTCTCGATGAAAAAAAAATCGCCTACCGGTACCACGAATATCCCGGCCTCGGCCATGAAATGGACGTATGGCGCCCATCCTTGATCGCCTTTCTGCCGGAACTTTTCAGGCCATAAACCCGGCACTCACGATCGCATTCCGAACCCCCCTCTTCCCGCCACCCGCCACCCGACACCCGACACCCGGCATCCCCACTCCTCCTACCCGGCACTCGCCGCCCCTTCCTCCATCTGCCGGCGGCGGCGCTCCATCCATCGTTCGGCCTCCTGCTGCATCCGCAACAGGCGCCGGTCCAAAGCCTGTTGCTCGCACTGCAATTGAAAGATCTCCGCCTCCAGCTCGTTCCGCAGCTCCTGCGCAACTGCCCGCCGGTGCGACGCCGTTGTCGCCCGGAACCGCCATGACCGGCGTTCGGCCAGGATGACCAGCGCGCGTTCCAGCATCGCCAGCCGCGCCCGCGCCTCGCTGGCCAGCTCCAGCAGCTCCGAATAACGAAGCTGCTTTGTCCCCACCCGGTCGCAACGCGCCAGGATAACTTCCAGCGTGAAAACGTCGCCCGCGTGGTACGCAGCCTGGGTTTGATGCCACAACTCCAACTCGGCCCGGGAGAGCAATCCCCTGGCATCCGGGTGCAGACGCCTCACGATCTTGCGGTACAACTTTTTCACCCGCGTGCCTACGTCCTCCCTGAGCTCAGCGCGGGCGATGTCCTCCTGATCCGAGAAATCCGCCTCATCGGGATCGGCATCCCCGGCCCGGTCCGAAAATCCGTGCCCTCGTCCACCCGCGGCGCCGCCCGGCTCATCGTGTGCGGATTCCGAGCCGTCCCCGGCAACCGTCCAGGTTTTCCGAGCCCACGATTGGTCATCCGCTTGCGGCTGGTCGATTTCCCGCCAGAAACGTTCGACTTCTGCCGGGATCACGCACCGGCCGCTTTCAATCGCCGTAAACCAGAAAAGCGCTTCACCCTCGTGATAGCCGCCGCGCTCCCGTAAGGCATGCACGAGGCGGAGCCGGGCCCGCAACAACTGCGCGATGTCCTGCGCTTCGCGTTTGCGGGATAACAGGTCGGCGCAGACCAGACTTTCCCACTGGCGAAAAGCCGGCAGATCAAACTGATCGTGGTCGCTGATCTGCCGCTCCAGCGTCTGAATATCCGCCCGCAGGGCGTCAAGTTGCGCCTTGCACGCCCGGGTTAACGCTTCGTTGTCGAGGATCAGTAACGCCCACTCCATGCGCCGGGAATCAGAAGATTTGAACCGTCATGCCGCCGGTGACCTGGCTGATCACGCGTGCGGCGTCCCAATTGGCCAACCGGATACACCCATGGCTGGCCGAACGGCCAATCGTGTCCGGACTGTTGGTGCCATGGATCCCGATCCCGCGTTTGTTGAGGCCGATCCAGACCACGCCCACCGGATTCCGAGGGCCCGGCGGCAGGTTATAATAGTTTTCACTCCGCTCCCCATGCTGCAGCATGGCTTCATCCCAGCGGAACCACGGCAGCGTGGAGATACCGACGATCTTCCATGTGCCGATCGGAGCCGGCAACCGTTTCGAGCCGGGGGTGATCGGGAACGAGCAAATCAGCTTTTCGCCGTCGAAGACGTCCAGCATGTGGTAATGCGTGTCGACTTTGACAACGCGGGTCGCGAACTGCGAATTGGACGGCAGGTGCGCCACTTCTTTCATCGTCTCGATCTGGAAAGGCTGCACGTTGGGTACGCGCACCGAGTCGCCGGGCTTCAGTCTATCGAGGTTTACGCCTCGGTTAAGCTTTGCGATGAACTCCGGATCGGCGTGGAATCGCTCACCTAAAAACTCGGCCATTGACCGGTAATTCAAGGCCTTGAGGTGCGCCTCGTCCTTAGGTTTGGACGGCAAGGTCGGGTCAATGCGGGTCAAATCTTCCGCCGCCACGGCGTAAGTTGTGTAGATTGGGAAGATCCTTTCTAACTCCTCCTGCATCGCCCGATCAATCTGGCCGGTCGGTTTCTGCCCGTTCGCAACCTGGTAGCGGATCAGCGCCTTGCCGGTGAATTCTCCCCACCTGCCGTCGATTTTTCCCGGCCCGAAGCTGCGCTGATCCAAAAAGATCTGCAGCCGGGTAATGAGCTCTTGCGACGATGCCGGCAGCGCGCGGGGCACCTGGGCCGTCTCGCCGGGAGACGCCACGGTCGGTTGCGGTACGGGCGGCGTCCAAGGTTGTGCCGGCGCATTTGGGTTCGGCGCAGGGCTGACGTTTCCGCTCGGGGCAGGCGTCCCCGTGGGCGGCACCAGGGTCGGATTGGCGAACACCGGGGTCGGCGACGGCGCGGCTGAATCTGCGGGAGCCGGCGTGGCGCCCGGAGCCGGTGTGAGGTTCGGAACCGGTGTGTAATCTGACGCCGGTTCGGCGCGCCGGACGCTCGGAGATGGCGTCGGAGACGGACCTTGGGCGGGGGCGTTCATCGCCGATGCGAACGCGAGAACCCCAAGGCTGGCAAGACAAAGTAACTTACGGAGCAACATAAATCATGAATGACGCAGGCGCGCGGAGTATACCACGTCGCCCGTGGCTGCCAAGCATCACAGATTAAGGGCACACGGCGGCCACAGCGGGTTTGGCGGGCACGACGACTGAGTTCACACGGCGACCACGGCGAGCCACGGCGGAAAGAGGAGAGAGTTCGGAGCTCGGGGTTCGGGGTTCGGAGTTCGGAGTGGCATCGTGGGGGGTGGGTGCGAGTGTCAGCCTTAGAGTTACCGCCAGGTCCTCTTAATCTGTGTCAATCTGTGTAATCTGTGAATGCTTTCCTCTTTTCTGCGTTCTTCTGCGTGTTCTGCGGATGATTCTGTCTTTCCGCCGTGGTCGCCGTGGCTCGCCGTGTTCGCCGTGTGAACTCAGTCGTTGTGCCCGCCCTCCTCGCCGTGCCCGCCGTGTGACCGTGTGAACTCTTACGTTGTGCCCGCTAAACCCGCTGTGCCCGCTGTGTGACGGCGCTTGCGTTTGGCGGAATCAAACTGAAACTTTCAAGGCATTCATCCGCCCGGCTAGGGCAGTCACTACGATGAAACCTTACCTATCGCTCGCCGCAGTTTTAGTTGCCGTCCTCACTGGTCTGCTCCTGGTTCCGGCGGCACGCGACTACCTTGTCCCGATTGCCGCGGCTGCCTTCATGCTGTCCCTCCTCGTCCTGGTCCTTTCGCTGGCCGGACGAACCAAGCCTGCTGCCGCACCGGAACCTGCTCCGGTTGAAGCCGCTGCGCCGTCCCCTCCCCCGCCGGTGGTCGTCCCACCACCGACCCCGGCGGTAAATCCGGCGGAAGCAGAAGTCGTCGCCTTTTTCGCCCTCCTTCAGGAGAAAGGCCGCTTCGTCGATTTTCTCATGGAAGATCTTACCCCTTATGATGACGCCCAGGTCGGGACGGCGGCGCGGGTGGTTCATCAGGGGTGCAGACAGGTTTTGCAGGAATCTTTTAAGATCACCCCGGTCGCCAATGCCGAGGAAGGATCGCAGGTCACCGTGCCGGCCGGCTACGCCGCCGATGAGTACCGGATCGTCGGCAAACTCAGCGGAGACCCACCCTTCACCGGCAAGCTGATCCACAAAGGCTGGAAGACCGAATCCGTCAAACTCCCGCGGCTCGTGAATACCGGCCGGGAACGCCTGCCGGCGATCGCCCCTGCAGAAGTCGAAATCAAGTAGGGCCGCGCCGCCCCCCATTCGCCGGTCCGAATAAGCGTTTTTACCTAACCAAATGAGCGCACGTTTCAGTCTTGGAATTGATCTGGGCACCAGCAACAGCGTGGTTGCCGTCGAGGATCTCGAGACCGGCCGCACCGCCATCGTCGAAATCACGCAACTGCTCGCTCCCAATCAGGTCGGGGAAAAGCCGTTGCTTCCCTCGGCGCTTTACATCCCCCACCCGGACGAATTTCCGGAGAACGCCTCGCGGTTGCCATGGACAAAAAGTGCTTCGGAAACGATCGTCGGCCAGTTTGCGCGCGATCACGGCACCCTGATCCCGGACCGTTTGATTACGTCGGCCAAATCGTGGCTGTCGAACGTCCACATCGATCCGAAAAAGCCGGTCCTGCCCTGGAAATCCGATATCAAACAACAGAAACTCTCTGCGTTCGAATGTTCCCGGCGCATCCTCGAGCACATGAAAGAGGGCGTCCTGTACGCGGAAAACGCCCAAGGCCGCAAGTTGAACCTGGCGGAAGCCCAGATCGTCCTCACAGTTCCCGCCTCCTTTGACGAAGTCGCTCGCAACCTGACGTCCGAGGCCGCAGACGCCGCCGGGCTCGGCAAGGTGGTGTTGCTTGAAGAACCGCAGGCAGCCTTCTACGCCTGGACGGCGCAGGCCGGCAGCGACTGGCGGCGCCAGGTCAGTCCCGGAGATATTATCCTCGTCTGCGACGTCGGCGGCGGCACCGCGGATTTTATCCTGATCGCCATCACCGAAAGGGAAGGCAACCTCGAACTCGAACGAATCAGCGTCGGCGAGCACATCCTGCTGGGCGGGGACAACATGGACCTCGCGCTCGCCTACACGCTCCAGGCGCAACTCGAAGCGACCGGCAAATCGATCGATTCGTGGCAGTTCCTCGCCCTGACGCACGCCGCGAGCAACGCCAAGGAAAAGCTGTTTAATGATCCCTCCCTGAAGGATGCCCCGATCGCCGTCCCTTCTCGAGGATCCAGCCTGCTGGCAAAAACGGTCTCGACGAAGTTGAATCGCGCTACCCTCGAGCAAATCGTTCTGGATGGCTTTTTCCCGCTGACCGCGGTGACTGATCTGCCGCAGGAATTCCGGAGCACCGGCCTCCAGGAGTTCGGACTGCCGTATGCGCCGGACCCGGTTATCAGTAAGCACCTCGCCCGGTTCCTGACCCGGAGCCTGATGAACGTGAAGGCCAGCGAAGCGCTGGCCGCCCTCCTGGCCACCCGTCCGGAAGCGCTCCAGGGCCACTACATCAAACCGACCGCCGTGCTTTTCAACGGGGGCGTCTTCAATGCGGCGCCGATCCGGAAACGGGTGCTCGATCTGCTCGCTTCGTGGGACAATGGTGCTTCGGTCCGGGAACTCGCGGGGTTTCAACCCGACCTTGCCGTCGCCAAAGGGGGCGCGCTCTACGGGCGCAACCGCACCACCGGCCACGGGATCCGCATCAAGGCAGGCACCGCACGGTCGTACTACGTCGGGCTCGAATCTTCGATGCCGGCGATCCCGGGGTTCAAGCCGCCGATCAAAGCCTTGTGCGTGGTCCCGCAAGGCATGGAAGAAGGCAGCGAACTCCTCATCGATCAGCAGGTATTCGGCTTGATGACCGGCCGGCCGGCGGAGTTCCGCTTTTTTGCTTCCGAGGTTCGCAGTGGGGACAGACCCGGTCAGGTCATTCCAAATGCCGAACGCGAGCTCGAAGAATCCAGCCGGATCGAGGTGACCTTGCCGGCCGTCGAAGGGTTCCCCGAAGGCCAGGCCATTCCGGTGGTCATCAACCCCGTCGTCACTGAACTCGGCAACCTTGAGCTCTGGATGAAACACACCGGGTCGGACCGCCGTTGGAAGGTGGAATTTCAGGTGCGGATGGAGTGAAGGCACCAGTTTGCACCCTCCCCCTGAAAATGGGTCTGGATCACCTAGGGCGCGTACCTGCCCGCCTCGCTTCGTTTGATGGTTAGCGCAAAATTCAGCATCGGCATCGATCTCGGCACCACCAACTGCGCCATGGCATTCGAGGCGCTCGACGGCGATAGCCAGGGGTCAAGCGAGGTATTGCCGATCCCGCAGTGGGAAGCCCTCACAGGGTTTTCCGAGGCAACGACGCTGCCCTCATTCCTGTACCTGCCGGCTGAACGCGAAGCCGCCCGGATGCTTGGAGACAGCGCGGCGCAAGGCGAGTGGATCCCCGGCCGGTTCGCCAGAAAGCAGGCGGCGGAATTTCCCGGCCGCGTCGTGCACTCCGCCAAGTCGTGGCTCTGCCATCACGCCGTGGACCGGACCGCGCCGTTTCTGCCGTGGCGATCGGACGAAATTCCGGTCGAGAGGCGGATCTCGCCCATCCGTGCCTCCGCCCTTCTGCTCGAGTACCTGCGCGCCGTGTGGGATGCAAGGTTCGCCGAACGCGGTTCCGGTTTTGGACGGCAGGAGATTACCGTTACCGTTCCGGCGTCCTTCGATGCGGTGGCCCAGCGGCTTACGCTGGAAGCCGCGCGCGAGGCCGGTTTCCCGGAAGGGGTCCGCCTCCTGGAAGAACCGCAGGCCGCGTTTTACCGTTGGCTGGAAAAGCAGGAATCACCGGAAACCCTCTGGGGACGGCTGTCCGGCAGAGGGGATGATGCCCGGCGCGTCGTCGCCGTGATCGATATCGGCGGCGGCACCTCCGATTTCAGCCTTTTCGAGGTCAGCCCCCCGTCCGGCACGATGTTTCCGCACATCAAACGAATCGCCGTCAGTGATCACCTGCTCCTCGGGGGTGACAATATTGACCTCGCGCTCGCGCACCACGTCGAGGCACGCCTGGGAGGCGAACCGTTCTCCGGCGCGCAATGGAATTTCCTGGTGGCCCGCTGCCGCGATCTGAAGGAGCGCTGCCTGTCAAACGCGGCCGGCGACGTTTTTCCGATCTCGATTCCCGGCCGCGGGTCGAGTCTGCTGGGCGGGACCGTTAGCGTCCAGGTCGCACGGGCCGAGGTCGAATCGATCGTGCTCGACGGATTCTTCCCCGAATGCGGCGCGGATGCGCGTCCCGCGAAAACGCAAGCCGGTCTGAGGGAATGGGCGCTGCCCTACGCCGCCGACAGCGCGGTCACGCGCTACCTGGCCGACTTCCTGCGCGGCCGCCCGCGCTTGGACGCCGTGCTGTTCAACGGCGGGACCCTTTACCCTGAAGCGTTGCGCCAGCGGCTCCGGCAACAGATCTCCCGCTGGCAGGGTGGCGCCGAGCCGCAAATCCTCGACAACCCGGAGCCGGACCTGGCCGTTGCCCGCGGAGCTGCCCGCTTCGGCGGTATCCTGCATCGTCACGCTCAACGCATCGAGGCCGGCGCAGCCCGCGCCATTTATCTCGAAATCCATCAGGCGCCCGCGAAAACGGAAAAGACGCCCGCCGCTGCCCTGGTTTGCATCCTGCCCCGCAACGCGCCATCCGAGGAGGAGTTCCGGGTTTCTCAGCCCGGCCTTGAACTTCGCATCAATCGCCCGGTCCGTTTCCAGCCGTACTACTCCACCCGGCGCAGCGCCGACCGCGCCGGTGCGCTCGTGCAATTTAACAAGGACGAGTTCCACCGGCTTCCACTGCTCCAGACCACCGCCCGCCTCAGCGGGCGGCCTTTGGGCGGCAGCGACCGGCTACCGGTGACCCTAACCACCCGGATCAACGAACTCGGATTGCTCCAGGTTACCTGCGTCAGCGCTGACTCCCGCGTGCACGAATCGTGGCCGCTGGAGTTCAACCTTCGCCCGCACGAATCCGATGCTGAACCGGGAAGCCGGAGCCGGATACCACCGGACGAGGCCGGCGCCGTGCGGGCCGATGCCGGCGTCGATCCGGCGCGCCTGGAAACTGCCCAAACCCGGATCCGGTTGATCTTTTCCCGTCCGCTCGACCCGCGCGACAAACTCACTGCCGCCAACCTCCTCAAAACCCTCGAGCAGATCCTCGCCCTTCCAAAAGCCGGCTGGAACTGGGTGCTGATCCGCTCACTCTGGCCGGCTCTGTACGGCGGCTTCGCGCACCGTCAGAAATCCGTGGAACATGAAGAAGCATGGCTGATCCTGGCCGGGTTCCTGCTCCGCCCGGGGTTCGGTGCGCCGGGAGACGATGCGCGCATCGACGAACTCTGGCGGCTGCACGCTGAGGGGCTCGCCTGGCCCGGCAAACGCCTCCAGCTCCAGCAGTATATCCTCTGGCGGCGGGTTGCCGGCGGGCTGAGCCGTGAACGCCAGGAACTGATCCTCGAGCCCGAGTTGCCCAGGCTGCGTACCCAGAATAATCCGCCGGCTGAACTTGTCCGGCTCGCCGGAGCGCTTGAGCGAATCCGCCCGGTCACCAAGGCCGAGCTCGCCACCCTTTTCCTCCAAACTGCCCGCCAACTCGCGGCCGCGAAGCAGTACTGCGCCCCGTACCTCGTCGCGCTCGGGCTCCTGCTCAACCGCGCTCCGCTCTATGCCGGGCCTGAAACTGTCCTCCCGCCGGTCCACGTCGAACAAGCCTTCGAGGCGCTGTCGGATCTGGATTGGGTCGCGCCCGAACTGGCCGAAATTTCCGCCCTTTTCCTCCGGGCCGCCCGCGTGGTCGACGACCCGGCCATTGACCTGCCAAAGGCTTTGCGCGACAAAATCGCGTCCAGACTGCAAAAGGCCGACGTTGCACCCGTGCGCCTCGAACGGCTTCGCAAATTCGTCCCGGTTGCCTCCGGCGACCGGTCCAGCCTCTTCGGCGAATCGCT
>Ga0213876_10001569_pt1 | contig 14055 bp, 10 predicted proteins | sample BarmaccomBMRX_R9_FD_160113 | JGI IMG/M metagenome (GOLD analysis project Ga0213876, IMG submission 160113) | Root-associated microbial communities from Barbacenia macrantha in rupestrian grasslands, the National Park of Serra do Cipo, Brazil - RX_R9 | ecosystem: Host-associated > Plants > Roots...
TTCTCCGCGATGACGCGCACCTGGGGGACGCGTATCCGGTCGTTGATGCGCGTGGCGGGGGCGCGGCGGTTGTCCGGGCGCTGCCCGCGGCCTCGAAATGAAGGAATACCTACACCTCCTCAGTCTGAGTGATGAGTGATGAGTGATGAGTGATAAGAAGGAGTAAACGGCCCTTGCCTTCTCTTATCACTTATCACTCATCACTTATCACTATTCATTCACCAGGGAGCGCGTGCGGACGAGCCGCACGGCCAGGTCCCTGAACTCTTCGACCGACATCGCGCCGATGTCGCCCCGCGAGCGCTCGCGGACGGCGACCTGGCCCTCTTCCACCTCGCGGTCGCCGCAGACGAGCATGAAAGGAATCTTCTGCAACTGCGCGTTGCGAATCTTGGCGCCGATCTTCTCGCCGCGCACGTGGGTCTCGACGCGGAGGCCCGCCTCGCGCAGCTTGCGCGCCACCCCCTCGACGTAGTCGTTGGCGCGGTCGGTGATCGGGAGCACCGCCACCTGCACCGGCGCGAGCCACATCGGGAACGCGCCCGTGTACTGCTCGATGAGAATCCCGAAGAACCGCTCGATGGAGCCGAAGAGCGCGCGGTGCACCATCACGGGCCGGTGCGGGCGGTTGTCCTCGCCGATGTATTCGAGGCCGAAGCGCTCCGGCAGGTTGAAGTCCCACTGCACGGTGCCGAGCTGCCAGAGGCGTCCGATGGCGTCCTCGATCTTGAAGTCGATCTTCGGGCCGTAGAAGGCGGCCTCGCCCTCGACGCGCTCGTAGGGGACGCCGCGCGCGTCGAGCGCCGTGGCGAGCTGCCCCTCGGCGTACTCCCAGTCCTCCTCCGCGCCGAGCCAGTTCTTCGACGTGTCGCTGCCCTTCACCGACAGCTCGAACTTGACCTTGTCGAAGCCGAAGGTCTTGAAGACGTCCACGATGAAGTCCACGCAGTCGCCGATCTCCTGGCGCACCTGGTCGGGCGTGCAGAAGAGGTGCGCGTCGTCCACCGTGAAGCCGCGCACGCGCATCAGCCCGTGGAGCGTGCCCGAAAGCTCCGCGCGGTAGACCGTGCCCATCTCGGCGATGCGCTGCGGCAGGTCGCGGTACGAGCGCTGGTGCGAGCGGTAGATGCCGATGTGGAACGGGCAGTTCATCGGCTTGATGCGGTACTCGACCTCCTCGTGCTCCACCGGCGAGAACATCGAGTCGCCGTAAGACTGGTCGTGCCCGCTCGTCACCCACAGGTCGCGCTTGGCGATGTGCGGCGTGTAGACGAAGGTGTAGCCGCGCTTGTTCAGCTCCTCGTAGAGGTAGTTCTCCATCTCCCGTCGGATGATCGCGCCCTTCGGGTGCCAGAAGATGAGGCCCGCGCCGTACTGATCCTGAATCGAGAAGAGGTCGAGCTCCTTGCCGATGCGGCGGTGGTCGCGCCGCTCGGCCTCCTCCCTCTGCATGACCCAGAAGGCGAGCTCCTCCTGCGTGGCGAAGGCCGTGCCGTAGATGCGCTGCATCTGCTCGCGCTCCGAGTCGCCCTTCCAGTAGGCGCCCGAGAGCGAGAGCAGCTTGAACGCCTTCAGCCGGTTCGTGTTCGGCACGTGCGGGCCGAGGCAGAAGTCGATGAAGGGCGAGCCGTCAATGTAGTAGACGCTCACCACGTCGCCGGCCTTCTCCTCGATCAGCTCGCACTTCAGAGGCTCCTCGCGCTCGCCGAAGACGCGCAGGGCGTCCGCCTTGGGAATCTCGCTGCGGCGGTACGGGAGGTTCTTCTTCGCCAGCTCGCGCATGCGCTTCTCGATGACCGGCAGGTCTTCTTCCGTCAACTGCCGGGGCGCGATGAGGTCGTAGAAGAAGCCGTAGCGCGCGTCTTTCAGGAGCGCCGGCCCGACGCCGAGCTTGGTGCCGGGGAAGAGGTCGAGCACGGCCGCCGCCAGGAGGTGCGCGGTCGAGTGGCGGATGACGTCCAGGCCCTCCAACGTGCCGGGCAGCACGGGCTCGACCCGGACGGGCTCGCCGTTCGCCGCCGACTCGTCGAGTTTGGCCGACAGGTCGACCTCGCGGCCGTTGACCTTCGCGGCGAGCGCCTGCTTCGCGGCGTCGCGGTCGGCGGCCTTGATGGCCTCCGCGACGGTCGCGCCGGCCGGCACCTGCGCCGAACGTCCGCCCTCAAGCTCTACGCTGATGTCGCTCATCTCTTAACCAACCCTTTCCGCTCCGGCCGGAGCTGCTGAAAGACTCAAGCGGCCCCGCCGGGCCACCTTTGAAGTCACGCGGGCGAAAACGCCCTACGCGCCGGCGCCCGGCTGCGCGGAAAGGGTGAAAAACGTATGTGTCGTCCCCGTTAGGGATTTACCAACCGAGATCGGATTCGACAGAAGCGCCCTCGCCGCGCGGCCTTCGTGTCCCGTGGCGGGACGGCCAGCGTCAACTAAAATCGAAACGTAGTTCGCGTTCGCGTCATCGTTTCAATGGGCAAGGGACTTACGGGGCTCCCTGTCGAAAGTTTGAATGGTAGGCACGCGCGGATTTGAACCGCGGACCCCTACCGTGTCAAGGTAGTGCTCTACCCCTGAGCTACGTGCCTACAAAACCCAACCACCAACGCTTCCAAAAAAGCGGAAGGCTAAGTTAACAAGAGGCTTAGATGCCTGTCAAGCGCCTCCGGGTGCCGCGCGCGCAAACGGTACGGCACGGAACTAGAGGAAGCCGCCGGGAAGTGTTAGCATAGTCGCCGTCCGGGCCGGGGGTGCCGGCCCCGGAACTGAGCGCCGATTGCCCCTTTCCGGAAGTTGCGGGCGCCTTAGCCCCGCAGAGCAGACCAAACCCGACAACTGTTTCGAAGGAAGTTCTTCGCGAGCCGAGCCGCTTCCGAGACTTCAGACGCCCCGCTTTACAGCCTCGAACCTGGAGAACTTGAAAGCCTTGCCTCCGAAGAACCCTCGGCCGACGACGCACACGCGCGCGCCCCGCGGCGGGTCGCAGAGTGGCGCGCTCCTCCTCCTCCTCCTCGCCGCCTGCGCCTCGCTCGCCCTCTCGCTCGGCCCCGCCGAAGCCTACGGCTCGCCGCGCCAATCCTTAGAGCAGAATCAGCCGCAGGCGACCCCGACGCCCTACGTCCGCCCGCGCACGGTCGCGCCGAAGGAGGCGCCCGAGCCGAAGCCGCAGCCGACCCCGCAGACGCAGGCGCCCGCGGCGGCGCCGGACGCCGCCCCGCAGACGCAGAACGCCGAAGCCCCGCAGACGCAGACAAACGCGTCGCAGACGCCGGAGGAGGTCGACGAGGACGAGGTCGTGCGCGTGGACTCGAACCTCGTCATCATCCCGGCGACCGTCGTGGACGGCTTCGGGCACGCCATCACGGACTTGAAGGTCGCCGACTTCGAGCTGAAGATCGACGGCGAGGTCAAGCCCATCGGCGAGCTGACGCGCTCGGAGACGCCCGTCCACGTCGCCCTGCTCTTCGACAACAGCGCCTCGCTCTCGGCCGCGCGCGAGTTCGAGAAGCAGGCCGCCGTCCGCTTCTTCCAGCGCGTCGTGCGCCCCATCGACCGCGCCGCCGTCTACTCCATCTCGACCGTGCCGACGCTCTCGCAGGGCTTGACGAACGACGTGCCCCGCCTGGTGCGCACCATCGAGCACTTCGCCGCGCCCGACGGCGCCACCGCGCTCTTCGACGCCGTCGCGCAGGCGGCCGACTACATGCGGCCGCTCGCAGGGCGCAAGGTGCTCGTGCTCGTCTCCGACGGCACCGACACCATGAGCGACACGTCTTTCGACGAGGCCGTCAACCGCGCGCTCCGCGCCGAGTGCCAGGTCTACGTCGTGCAGACGCGGCAGGTCGAAGACCCGAACCTGCACGACCCGGTCTCCGAGCAGCGCATGTACCGCATCACCGAGCAGACGGGCGGGGCGGTCTACGTGCCGCGTGCGATTGAGGAGTTGGACTCGGTCTTCACGCAGATTTCGCTCGACCTCTCGCAGCAGTACCTTTTAAGCTACTACCCGCAGGACGACCGCAAGGACAAATACTTCCGCTTCATCAGCCTCCGCGTGAAGACGCGCCCGACGGCCCGCGTCCGCGCGCGCAAGGGCTTCTTCCCCGACGCCGCGCAGGCGCAGACGCCCGACGGCCGCGCGCAGTCCGAGAGCTCTTACACGAACAACGCCCGGCCGGCCCCCGCCGCGCCCACATACCAACGCGCGTCCGCCGAGACGACGAAGCCGCCCGCGCCCCCGACGCCCGCCCCCGCGCGCGGCAGGCTCGGGCCGGACGGCCCGGACACAGAAGAGGACGCGGGGCGACAGTCCGCCGCGGCCGAATCCGTGCCGTCCTTCACGGTGACGGTCTCGGCCAACGTCCCGGCCGCGAAGACGCCGCCCGCCCCGACGCCGGAGCCGATGCAGACCGCGACGCCGGAGCGCGTGACCGGCAACAACCTCTTCGAAGCGGCCCCGGACAAACCCTCCGCGACGCAGACGGCCCCGGCCGAGCCGCAGCCCGCAAAGACTTCGAAGCCCCAACCGAGCGAAACGGCTACAAAAGAAGCAGCTACGAAACCCGAAAGCGCCGAAGCGGCACAAGCGCCGCTCTCGGCCGGCGTGCTCAACGGCAAGGCCGTCCGCCTGCCCGTGCCCGCGTACCCGTCCGCCGCCAGGAACTCGGGCGCGCAGGGCCGCGTCGTCGTCGAGGTGCTCATCGACGAACAGGGCAAGGTCGTCGAGGCGCGCGCCGTCTCCGGCCACGCCTTCCTGCTACAGGCGGCGGTCGCGGCCGCGCGCCAGGCGCGCTTCACGCCCACGCTCCTCTCCGGCGCGCCCGTCAAAGTCAAAGGCACGCTCAACTACGTCTTCACCCTGCCTTAAGAGGCGGAAGCCCGACCGTGAGGGAGGGCGTTGGGGTAACGAAAAGAAGGGGGATGAGAGGCAGCGTGCCTCTCATCCCCCTTCTTTCTTTCTGAGTTTGGCCGACGCCCTCCCTCACGGTCGGGCTTCCGCCTCACTTCGATGTTCTAAGCGCTCGCGCCTTCGGCGGCGCGCTCCCACTCTTCGTAAAGTTCGCGCAGGCGGGCTTCGGCCTGCTCGTAGTCCCCGTTGACGCGCGAGAGGCGCGCGGGGTCGCGCGCGGTCTCGGGCTTCGCCATCTCTTCCGCGAGCGAGGCCAGGCGCTGCTCGGCCGCGGCGATGTCGTCCTCGACGGCCCGCGGGTCGCGCGCCGCGGCCCCCTTCTTCTTCGAGTCCTTCCCGCCGCCGCGCTGCTTCGGCTGCGGCTGCGGCTCGCGCGGCCCCTTGTCCGCCGAAGGGTCAACGTCGGCGGCCTTCGCCGCCTCGGCGACGCGGCGCGCCGCCTTCCAGTCGTGGTACTCGGTGTAGTCGCCGTCGTGGTGCTCGGCCCCGCCCTCGCCGTCGAGCGCGAGGATCTGCGTGGTGACGCGGTCGAGGAAGTAGCGGTCGTGGCTGATCGTGATGATGGTGCCGTCGTACGCGTCGAGCGCCTCTTCCAGCGCCTCGCGCGAAGGGATGTCGAGGTGGTTCGTCGGCTCGTCCAGCACCAGCACGTTGACGTTCGAGTAGATGAGCTTCGCGAGCGCGAGCCTCCCCTTCTCGCCGCCCGAGAGGTCTCGGACGTGCTTGTACACGTCGTCGCCCGTGAAGAGGAAGCGCGCGAGGAAGCCGCGCAGCTCGCCCGCGGTCGCCGTCGAGGGCGCGACGCGGCGCAGCTCCATGATGAGCTCGTTGCGGTCGTCGAGGTCGTCCAACTGCTGCGCGTAGTAGCCGACGCTGACGTTCGTGCCCCAGCGTATCTCGCCCGCGAGCTGCGGGAGCTTCCCCAACACGGTCTTCAGGAACGTCGTCTTCCCCGAGCCGTTCGGCCCGATGATGCCCAGGCACTCGCCGCGCTTGAGCACGAACTCGATGTCCGAGGCTAAGAGATTTTCGGGGTAACCGACCGCCGCGTCCTTCACGGTCAGGACGTACGCGCCCGCGCGCTCGACCTTCTGCATCTGGAAGTTGCCCTGCGGCGCGTCCGGGCGGACGGCCTCGATGCGGTCGAGCTTCTGGAGCATCGTGCGGCGCGACTTGGCCTGCTTGGTCTTCTGGCCGGCGAGGTTGCGGCGGATGAACTCCTCGGTCTTGGCGATGAGGTGCCGCTGGTTCTCGTAGGCGCGCTGCTGTATCTCGCGCTGCTCCTCGCGCTCGACGAGGAAGTGCGAGTAGTTGCCCTTGTAGCTGACGGCCTTGCCCAGCTCGACCTCCACGATGCGCGTGCAGGCGCGGTCGAGGAAGTAGCGGTCGTGGCTGATGATGACGTAGGCGGACTTGTACGCGGCGAGGAACTCTTCGAGCCACTCGACCGCGGCCACGTCCAAGTGGTTCGTCGGCTCGTCGAGCAGCAGCACGTCCGGCTCCGCGAGCAGGAGGCGCGCGAGGCCCAGGCGGTTCTTCTGCCCGCCCGACAGAATCTCGCACGGCGTCGCCCACGTCTCGCGCTCGAACCCCAGGCCCTGCAGGATGGCCTCGGCGCGCGCGGCGTACTCGAAGCCGCCCTGCCGCTCGAACTCGTGCTGGAGGTCGCTGTAGCGTTCGAGCACCGCCTCGAGGTCGTCACCGGCCTCGGCCATGCGATGTTCGAGCTCGTGCATCTCGTGCTCGATTGACTGGAGCTGGCCGAAGGCGGCGAGCGCGGCCTCGTGGACGGTCGTGCCCGGCTCGAAGTCTACGTGCTGCTCCAACAGCCCGAGCTTGACGCCGCGCGCGCGCACCACGTCGCCGCGGTCGGCCGACTCCTCGCCGGTCACGAGCCGGAAGAGCGTCGTCTTGCCCGCGCCGTTCCGGCCGACGAGCCCGACGTGCTCGCCCGGGTTGATCTGCAGGGAGGCGCCGCGCAGAACGTCCTGCGCGCCGTAAGACTTGTAAACGTCCGTGAGTCGGAAGAGCATAAATAAAAAGGCGGAAGCCCGACCGTGAGGGAGGGCGTAGGTCTTCCGTTACAGCACTACAGTGAAAGACTAACGCCCGCCCTCACGGTCGGGCTTCCGCCACAAATGGACTAACGCTTCGGCGAGGCCGCCGGGGTCGCCGCCGCCTTGGGCGTGGCCGCCGGGCTCGCGCCCGCGGCGGGACTCGACGCGGGGCTCGCGGAGGCGGCCGGCGAGGCCGTCGCCGCCGGGCTCGCCGCGGGCGAAGCGCCCGGCGCGACCGCGTTGCCGCCGAGGCTGTTCGGGTCCTTCAGCATGTCGTCGGCGAGGTGGTTGACCACCTTCGCCTCGCTCATCGCGGTGCGGATGAGCGCGCCCTGGAGGATCGTCTGCCGCGTCTCGGTCAGGCCCTGCTGAATCTGCCCCTTCACGTCGTCGAGCGTGAGCGGCTTGCTCTCGAGCTGCCGGTTCGTCAGCTTAAAGATGATCCAGCGGCCGTCGGGGAAGTGGATCGGCTCGGTGATGTCGCCGACCTTCATCGAGTTGAAGAGCCGGCCGACCAGCTCGGGCGGGAAGCCGTTCTGGCGGAGCGTGTCCTCGTTGGCGAAGCCGATGTCGCCGCCGCGCATGAGGCTCTGGTCCTCGCTGTTGGCGCGCGCCACGGTGGCGAAGTCGGCGCCCGTCTTGAGCTGCGCGTAGAGGCTGTCGATCTTGGCCTTCGCCTCGGCCTCGCTCTTCGCGTCGTTCGGGAAGACGCCGCCGCTGTCGGCCGAGTCGGTCACGATGTCGGAGAGGCCGACGCCGCGCGGGTTGACGAAGCGCTGGCGGTTGCTGTTGAAGAAGTCGTTGATCTCCTGGTCGCGGATGGTGATCTGGCCGTAGAGCTTGTCCTGGAGCTTCTTGACGGCGAGGTCTTTGCGCGCCTCCTCGCGGAGCTGCTCCTCGGTGAGCTTGCTCTGCTCCAGGAACTTCTGCCAGTCCTCGGCCGTCACGCGGCTGCGCTGCTCGTTGATGGCCGCCGTGACCTCGTCGTCGGTCGGGACGGCCTTCTCCTTCTCCGCCTTCTGGACGACCGCCTCGCGCTGGATCAGGTTGTCGAGCGCCTGGAGACGCGCCGCCGCCATGTCGGGGGTGGAGAGCTGCTGCCCCTGCAACTGCTGGTTGACGATGCGATCCACGTCGGCGAGTTTGATCTCCTTGCCGTTGACCGTGGCGGCCACGTCCGCTGCCTGGCCTTTGCCGCTCGTGGTGCCGCCGCACGCGGCGAGACCCAAAGCGAGGGCGGCGAAGAGGGCGGGGGTTGCGATCTGTCTGAAGACTCTGTGCACTGTGTCTGAAGCTCCTTAAACTTACTCTCTCGGGAAGATTGCGCCCGGACTGTAAGGCCCCGCGTCCCGCGTCAACTTGACGCTCGACGAGGCCGTTTGCTATAAATTTCCGTTTCCGACGTGCGCCGCCGCTTCGACCGTGGGGCCGCAGGGCGACGGGCGCGGCTTTTTTAATGTCCGGAGGTTTTCAAAGTAATGGCTAAACGATGCGAAGTCTGCGGCAAGGGGCCGCAATTCGGGAACAACGTCTCGCACGCGAACAACCGCACGCGCCGCCGCTTCGACCCCAACCTTCAGTCCATCCGCGTCCAGCGCCCGCAGGGCGGGAACGTCCGGATGAAGGTCTGCACGTCCTGCATCAAGGGCGGCAAGGTCGCGAAGGCGGCCTGAAGTTTCAAACCCTTAACTTTTCAAACGGCGGCGGGCGCTTAATCCCTCGTGGGCGGCGCCCCCGCTTTTCGTTTGCCCGCGGGGCGCTAAAGCCCTTACTTCACTCGCCCGCCAGCGCGACGACGTCGATCTCGACGCGCGCGTCGCGCGGCAGGCGCGCCGCCTGCACGGTCGAGCGCGCCGGCGGCCCCTCCGTAAAGAAGGTCGCGTAGGTCTCGTTCATCGCCGCGAAGTCGTTCATATCGGCCAAAAAGACCGTCGTCTTGACGACGCGCGCGAGGCTAGAGCCGGCGGCCTCGAGCACCTTCGAGAGGTTGCGCAGCACCTGCGCCGTCTGCTCGCCGACGCCGCCCTCGACGAACTGCCCCGTCGCCGGGTCGATGGGAATCTGGCCCGAGCAGTAGACGAACCCGCCCGCCACGACCGCCTGCGAATAAGGGCCGATGGCCCCCGGCGCCCCTTCAGTTTTGACGATGCGTCTCTCGGTCACGAAAGCCCCTTTTTATAAGCCCGCAAACAAATTGCAGATTCTAACAGACCGCTTCCCCGGACGGCAAACGGGGAAGCCGTTGGCCTTTAGCCGTTGGCCGCGACGGCGTCTCTCACGTCGAGCCGTGGATGCGCTCGACGTCGAGGACGCCGGGCACCTTGCGGATGGAGGACATGACCTTGTCGAGGTGCTTGAGGTCGAAGACCTCGACCGTGACCTCGATGCGGCCGCGGTCGTCGGGCGAGACCGAGGCGTTCGAGGCGCGGATGTTGGTCTTGATGTCCTTGATGGCGTTCGTCACGTCGGCGATCATGCCCGTCCGATTCTCGGTGACGGCGAGGAGTCTCACGGCGTAAGCCGCCTCGCCCGCCCCGGCGTCGGCCCACTCGACCTCGACGACGCGCTCGGGGTTGACCATCAACTGCTGGACGTTCGTGCAGCGCTTGGCGTGGACGGCCACGCCCTTGCCGCGCGTGATGTAGCCGACGATCTCCTCGCCGCGGACGGGGTTGCAGCAGCGCGCGCGCGTCACCAGAAGGTCGTCCACGCCGCGCACGACGATGGAGTCTTCGCCGAGCCGGATGAACTTCTTGACGGCCTGCACGCCGGCCGTCAGCCGCCCGCGGATCGGCGACTCTTTGCGCTGCTCGAGTTCCGCGAACTTCTCGGGGCCGAGGTACTTGGCGATGACGTTGCGCGGGACGGTCTTCCCGTAGCCGACCGCCGCCAGCAGGTCGTCCACGCGCCCGTAGCCGTACTCGTTCGAGATGCGCTTGAGCGTGCCGTCGGAGTCGGCGAGCACCTTCTTCGGGGAGAGGCCGAAGCGCGTCGCCTCCTTCTCGAAGAGCTTCCGGCCCAGCTCGATTGATTCGGAGCGCTGCTGCTCGGCGACGGCGTGGCGGACGCGGTTGCGCGCGCGCGAGGTCTTGACGAAGTTGAGCCAGTCGCGCGAGGGTTTGGCGTTCGGGGAGGTCAGAATCTCGACCACGTCGCCGTTCTGGATCGCCGTCCGCAGCGGCACCATCCGCCCGTTGATGCGCGCGCCCGAGCAGGTGTTCCCGACATCGGTGTGGATCATGAAGGCGAAGTCGATGGGCGTCGAGCCGCGCGGGAGCTGGATGACCTTGCCCATCGGCGTGAAGGCGTAGACGTCCTTCGGGTAGAGGTCGAGCTTTAAGGATTCGAGGAAGTCGCGCGAGTCCTTGACCTCCTGCGACCACTCGACGAGCGAGCGGAGCCACTGGAAGGCCTCGTCGTCGTCGTGCGCGCCGCGCCGCCCCTCCTTGTACTTCCAGTGCGCGGCGACGCCCTCCTCCGCGATGCGGTGCATCTCGTCGGTGCGAATCTGTATCTCGAAGGGCTGCCCCCGGTCGCCGATGACCGAGGTGTGGAGCGAGCGGTAGAGGTTGTCGCGCGGCGTGGCGATCCAGTCCTTGAAGCGGCCGGGGATGGGCTGCCAGAGCGTGTGGACGACGCCCAGAGCGCCGTAGCAGTGGCGCGTCTCGTCGCTGGGCGTGATGACGCGCGCGGCGATGAGGTCGTAGACCTGGTCGAGCTCGATCTTCTGCCGCTTGAGCTTCTTCCAGATGGAGAAGAGTCGCTTGACGCGCCCCTCGACGGAGATGAAGGGGACGCCCGCCTCGCGCATCTTCTCCTCGATGCGCTCGGTGACCGTCTTCAGGAAGGTCTCGTGCTCGGGGCGGCGACGCTCCAGCTGCTCGGCCAGCTCCCTGTACTCTTCGGGGTGGAGGTGCTTGAAGGCGAGGTCTTCCAACTCGCTCCGCAGGCGGCCCATGCCGAGGCGGTGCGCGATGGGCGCGAAGATGTCTAAGGTCTCCTGCGCGATGCGCTTGCGCTTCTCCGGCTTGAGGTGGTGGAGCGTGCGCATGTTGTGGAGGCGGTCGGCCAGCTTGACGAGGACGACGCGCACGTCGTCCACCATCGCCAAAAGCATCTTGCGGACGTTCTCGGCCTGCTGCTCCTCGCGCGACTGGTTGGAGATGTGCGCGAGCTTGGTCAGCCCGTCCACGAGGTGCGCGATCTCCTCGCCGAAGGAGTCGCGGATGACCTCGGGCTCGACCAGCGTGTCCTCGACCACGTCGTGGAGGAGTCCGGTCGCGACCGAGACCTCGTCCAGGCGCATGTCGGCGAGGATGTTGGCGACCTCCAAGGGGTGGACGAGGTACGGCTCGCCCGAGGCGCGCGTCTGCCCCTTGTGGTGCACCGCGGAGAAGAAGTAGGCCCGCCGCAGCATGTCGAGGTCGGCCTGCGGGTGGTTCTGCCCGACCTTCTCGATGATGTCCTCGATGCGAATCATAGGCATTTTCGATTTTAGATTTTAGATTTGCGATTTACCAGTCCGGATGTATGCGGCCATCCGCGCAATCGAAAATCAACAATCTGAAATCAAAAATTCGGGTGGTGCCCGACGTGAAGCCGGGCATCACCCGAAGAGAGGGGTCGAGTCCGCGCCGCGCGGGCGGCGGGGACGTCTGGGACTTCGAACTTTAGCTGGCCGGTGGGGTCGCCGTCTTGGCGGCCTCCTCCTCCTTGCGCTTGGCGTCCTCGGCGCTGAGCCGCTTCTGCGTGTCGAGGGCTGCGTCGTACTGCTTACTGAAGTCGTCCTTGGCCGCGTTGTCGCCGGCCATCTCGGCGAGCTTGGCCTTCTCGCGCAGGAGGTTGGCCTTGTACGACCAGGCGTTCGCGTTGTTCGCGTCGAGCGAGGTGGCCTCCTCGGCCAGCTTCAGCCCCTCGGTCGAGCACTGCTGCGCCTTGTCGAAGTCGGCCTGGTTCGCCGGCTTGCGGTAGTGGATGAGAATCTTGTCCGGCTTGTTCTCCGTGACCTTGTTCTCTTTCTGCTCGGTGATGTCGTAGGCGCACTGCCACTGCTTGCTCGCCAGGATGGTCAACGCCTCCGCCTTCGCCTTCGGCGTCGGGCCGCTCTTGGCCCGCTCGGAGAGGAGTTGGCTGACCTTCTCGTCCTGCTTCATCTGGGTGTAGAGGAAGACGATGGCCTTGTAGGCGTCATCGTTGGCGGGGTCGCGGTTGAGGATCTCCTGGTAGGCGGCGACCGCCTTCTCGCCGACGGAGAGATTCTCAGGCGTCTGGACGCCGGGCTTGTACTGCTGCTGGACGGCTCGGGCGATGAAGACCGGCGCGTTCTTCTGCGTCGGGTCGAGCTCGTAGGCGTCGCGGAACTTCGCCTCCGCGTCGGGGAAGCGCCCGTCTTTGTAGGCGCGCGCGCCCTCGTTGAGCGCGTTCTTGGCACGCACACGGTTGACCAGCGTGCACCCGCCCGAGGTGGCCACGAGCGCGAAGAGCAGGGCCGCGATGCTTGTTCGAGAGAGTTTCATTGGATGATTGCTCCGGGCCATGGTCTGAAGCTCTACTGGGTGAAGGGGGCTGACTCGCCGAGGCGGCCACGCGCGAAGCAGCGCCGCCGCGCGCTCCCCGCCGGACGGCGGCCGCCGGCGGCGCCCGTGCGTACCCCGCGTTACTGCTCCAAGGCCTCCGTCTGGAGGCCGACCGGGTCAGCGCCCGCGCCCTTAACGACGTCGATCACCTTCACCACGTCGCCGTACTTGAAGGTCTCGGGCGCCTTGACGAAGACCGTCTTCTCAATGCGCGCGTCGGGCGGGAGGTCGGTCCGCGTCTCCATGCCGGACTTCCAGCCCAGCCCGCTCTCCTTACGCTTCTTGAACTCCGCCGCGAGCGTCGTGCCGATGTTACCCGGGTCGTTGACCGAGGCGTCGGCGATCTTGTTGCCGCCCATGATCAGCTCGACCCCGAGGTCTTTCTTGATGTTGACGACCAGCGTGAGCGGGCTCTGCTTGGCGTTCTCGTTCAGCTCCTTGCTGGGCTGGGGCACGAGGGTCTTGAAGCGCGCGGGCTTCAAGGGCGTGATGACCATGAAGATGATCAGCAGCACCAGCAGAATGTCGATGAGCGGCGTGACGTTGATGCTCGGCTGTGCCCCGCCACCGCCGCCTGCACTCATTCCCATATGTTTGGACTCCTCTTCGAATTCGCCCCTTAAGAGGCCGGAGCGGGTGCCGCCGGCGGCGGCGCGCCGCCCTTCTTCTTGTCGGCGACCAGACCGATCTGGTCGATGCCGGCGTCGCGGATCAGGTTGATCGTCTCGACGACCGCGCCGTAGTTGGCGTTGATGTCGCTGCGCAGGTAGACGATGCGCTCGGTGTCGACCTTGCCCGCCATCTTCGTGTCGATCTCGGTCTTGAGCGCGTCCTTATCCACCCTCTTCTTGCCGAGGTAGATGTCGCCGTTCTCGGTGATGGCGACGACGACCGAACTCTCCTTGATGATGGCCGGGTCTTCGTCCGGGTTGTTCGCGTCGCGCGGGAGCGCGACCGAGACGCCCTGCTGGAGGAACGGCGTGATGACCATGAAGATGATCAGCAGCACCAGCATGATGTCCACCATCGGCGTGACGTTGATGTCGGAGGTGAAGCCGCCGCCCCCTCCCGATGACATGCCCATAACTTTGCTCCCTCGGCCCGCCCGCGGGCGGGACTTCTATGCGGGGCCGCCGTCGCGCGCGGCGCGCGCCCCGGCCCCGTCGGGGCCGGGGCGCACAGCCGGGGCGCGCCCGTGACTAAACGGCCTGCCGTACTACCCCTTGAGCTGCCGCGTGCGGTTCTTCAGGAAGTAGTCGATCAGCTCGGAGGCCGAGTTGTCCATCTCGATGATGAACCCGTCCACCTTGCCGGTGAAGTAGTTGAAGAGCCACACGGCGGGCACCGCCACGGCGAGCCCGAGCGCGGTCGTCAAGAGCGCCTCGGCGATGCCGCCCGCGACGGCGCCGATGCCGGCCGACTCGGCCGACTTCATGCCGGTGAACGCGTTGATGATGCCGAACACCGTGCCGAAGAGGCCCACGAACGGGGCGGTCGAGCCGATGGTGGCGAGGCCCGAGAG
>Ga0213876_10001570_pt1 | contig 14048 bp, 7 predicted proteins | sample BarmaccomBMRX_R9_FD_160113 | JGI IMG/M metagenome (GOLD analysis project Ga0213876, IMG submission 160113) | Root-associated microbial communities from Barbacenia macrantha in rupestrian grasslands, the National Park of Serra do Cipo, Brazil - RX_R9 | ecosystem: Host-associated > Plants > Roots...
GCTGAGCGTGCGGTCGGTGGGGATGCCGTGCGGGCCGTCGGTGATGAGCGACCAGGCATTGCGCGTCCCGACGTGCAATTCCGCGCGCCGCGTCAGCGTCTCCCTGGTGAACTTCGCGACGCGTTTGGTGTCGTCGTAGAGGAACGCGCTCTTCTTCCACGCCCAGTCCGGCACGCTCTGCGCCACCGGGCCGAAGTCGCCCTGATCGACCAGCCCCCACAGGTCGAGGGCCATCGCGCGGAAGGCGTCGGCATCGGTGCCGAAGCCGTCTTCATAGTCCGGATCGAACGCCTTGGCCGCGGCGATGCCCCACCAGCACCAGTCATCGTACCAGTTCGCGTTCACGCCGATGATGCCGTTGCGATAGCCGGTGATCGCCTGCCCCACGAGCTGCTGGCGCAGCGCGGCGTCGGCGGGGGTGAACCGGCCGGCCTCTTCGAGGGTCAGGAAATAATCGAGAATGGTGTCGAAGACGCACCCGGCCTGCCAGAAGTTGCAGAAGCCCGACGATGCCTGGTCGGGATCCTGCTTTTTCGTCTCGGTGCCGAACTGCGCCGCCAGGCTCGGCTCCCCGGCGCCCTCCATCCACAATCTGGCGAAGTCGATCAGCGTCGACCCATCCTGAATTGCCTCGTCGGAAGCCATGAACCCGCCCTCCCCTGATCGTCGCCCACGCGCGCAGGCGCCGCCGCCGTTCAGTCTCCACCTTAGCAATGGCGGCGAGGACCCTGTCACGCACGGATAAGTCCGTAACGGTCCAACCTCGTCCCGACGGCCCGGCGCCCCTGCGGCGGGCAGCGCGAAAGGAGGCGGCACCTCGCGGGTGCCGCCTCACGCGCCGGCGCGGGACCCTCAGCGGGCCAGGGTGACGACGACGCTCCGCTTGTCATCGGCAAGCTGACGGCCGTCGCGGGCGGCGGCAAGCGCCCGCGCGATTTGCGACTGCGCCGACTTGACGGCCGCGACGACGCAGGCCTCGCCGGCGGTGTGCCGGCCAAGGTCGCGGACGCGGTCGTCCCGGCATAGCCGCTCGGCGGCGCGGTGGATGCGGCCGTTCAGAAGGTGCCGTCCGCCAGCGCTCGAGAGGTTGAGCTCCGCGTACGAGACGCGGGCGGCGGGCGTCGGTTCGGCGGTCGTTCCCGGCTGCGCCGCAGCGCCGGCGACTCCCAGAGCGAACTGCGCGGTCAAGCAGAAGATGAGCTTCGTCATGGCATGATCTCCTCGTCCTTCGAGCCGAGGCGCCCCCTGCGTCCGGCTGACCGTATTTTGCCTTCGGCGCCAGCCGGTCGGCGCGGACCCAAAAGCGATTTTGTGCCGATCGACTGCCGATCATTTGCCGCTGAATGCCGCGCACCGGCGACCGATTGCGACTCGCGCATGGCACCCCGACGATGGTAGGTTGCGACACAAGGGGACTGGCGATGGCAGGGGCTGCCGGGGGGCCGTCAGACAGATCGGACATCGCCGGCCGCGCGCGGGAAATCCGGCTGGCGACCGAGCCGCCCCTGCGCGTGGGAAATGTCGAGCTGTTGCCGCCCACGCGCCAATTGAGGATCGACGGCACTGCCGAGACGCTGGAGCCGCTCATCATGAGCGTGCTGGTGGTCCTGGCGCGCGCGAATGGCCAGGTCGTGAGCCGCGATCGGCTGATTGACCTTTGCTGGGGCGGACGCATCGTCGGCGACGACGCGATCAACCGGGTCATCGGCAGGATCCGCCGGATCCGCGACAGGCAGGGCCGAAGCCTCTTCCCGATCGAAACGATCACGAAGGTCGGCTATCGTCTCGCCCGGACCGAAACGGCGGGCGCCGGCGACGCGACGGGAGCCGTGATCCCGGCGAATCCGACCGTCGGACAGGAGGGCGCGCTTCCCATCGCGTCCTCGAGGGCGCCCATCCGGGGCGTCTCCCGTCGAAGGTTCGTCGCCGGTGCCGGGGCGGCGGCCGCCGGCGGAGCTGCTCTCCTGTGGTTGCTTCCCAAGCTTCGGAATCCTCGCGCCGCCTCGTTGATGGACCAGGCCGAGGACTCGCTGCGCCGCCAGACTGCGGACCTGCGCACGGTGAGGATGCTGGAGGAGGCGACCGCCATCGCACCCGCCAGCGCAAGGGCGTGGGGCCTCCTCGGGCTGAGCTGCGCGCTCGTCGGCCAGGACAGCGACCCCACCGATGCGGCACCCCTCCTCGACAAAGCCGAGAAGGCCGCGCAGCGCGCCTTGAAGCGCGATGCCCGCGAGCCCAACGCACTCCTCGCCATGTTCGAGCTCCAGGGCTCGACGCTCGACTGGTTCACGCGCGACCGGCGGCTTCGTCAGATCCTCGCCATCGATTCCGACAATGTCTGCGCCATCGCCGAACTGGCCCTGTTTACTCAGGCCACGGGGATGGTCCGGGAGTCGTGGGACTGGAACGAACGCGCGCTCTCGCTGCAGCCGCTGGTCGCGGACTTCCTCGTCAAGCGCGCGCTCAAGCTCTGGATCCTCGGCCGCACGGCGGAAGCCGACAAGGTCATCGACCAGGTGCGGGCGCTTCACCCCCACGACCACTGGCCGTGGTACGCCCGTCTGCACATCTACACGTACACGGGCCGCGCCCAGGCCGCCTTGGCGATGCTCGACAGCGAGCCCGCCATGGCGCGGCTTTCGCCCCCGATGACCGCTTTGTTGCGCGCCGCGCTGCCGGCACTCGACCAGCCGACGCGCGAGCGAATTGCGAGAGCTCGCGAAGCCTGCGTCGTCGTGTCGCAGCGCAGCCCGAGGGTCGCTTACGAAGCCGTCGCGATCCTTTGCGCCCTGGGGGATGCCGACAGCGCCTTCAGCGTTGCGGAGGGCATCCTCCTCTCCCGCGGATCGCTGGTCCCGCGGCAGCCGGGCGCCGTGACGCCTGCCCAGACCGCTTACTGGCGGATCAGCACGCAGTGGATGTTTACGCCCCCCGTGGTCGTGATGCGGCGCGACAGGCGCTTCCTCGGCCTGTGCAAGGCGATCGGGCTTACCGACTATTGGAGGAAGCGAGGCCGCGAGCCGGACGGGATGAAGATCGTTGACGGTTACGACCGGTGACTGACACGCACTCCGGTCGCCGCGACGTGGCGACCTGGCCCCGGCCCCGAGGCTGCGCGAACTCGGTCGGACTCCAGGTTGAACGACTCCAGCTTGGACCACGTGACCCACTCCCCAGCCCGCGATCCGCCAGCGGCACCATCGCCTGCGCTCAGCCAAACCTGAATCATCCTTCAACTTCGCTGGCCGGGTGGCGAGCGAGACGCGTGCCGCCTGCGTCTTCCGCACACGGAGGATGCCGGAATTGCTCGGCCCGGGCGACGAGTCATGCGACTCCCGCGGTCCCCCGCCGCGGTTCCCGCCGGGCGAACGGCCGTTCCCACCGGAGAAATGGGCCGCAGCGCCCGGCGCCGACCCGGCAAGCGCCCGGCACCGCCCCGGCTCGCGCACCTTCTTCGGCTTCGCCCCCCGCCGCGGCATCACCTACCGCCGGGCGCGCGCGCAGGAGCGGAATTGACCCGAAACTTTTTTATTTTTCACGAAACTTCGAAACTTCCGCGCCTTCCGCCCCTATCGCCGCGCCGGCGCGCGGAAGGTGATCAGCCAGTAATCGGGGGGCGCGTTGAGGCGCAGGGGGAGGTTGCTGGTGCCGACCCCGCCGCTGACGACGATGGTTCGCCCCGGCTCGTCGTAGCGGCCGCAGGCATAGCGGATCGGGTGCTTGTAGGGGAGGTAGACGGGACCGAGGAACGGGAGGGCAATCTGGCCGCAATGGGTGTGGGCGGCGAGGAACGGCGGCAAGGGCCCGGCGCTCTGCCTGAACGGGAGGGCGCCGTGGCTGAGCAGGACGATGGGGCCGCCGAGCGCCTCGGCCGCCGCCATCGTCCGCGCGAAATCGGCATGCTCGCTATAGGCGTCGTCGATGCCGCCGACGACGATCGGCCCGCGCCGCGCCGCCTGGTTGCGCAGGACCGTGATCCCCTCGGCCTCGAGCAGGCGGGTCCAGGCGGCGGCATTGTCCCAATGGTCGTGATTGCCGAGCACCGCGATGACGCCGAGCGGCGCCTTCAGGCCGCCGAGGGGCGCCGCGCCCGCCTCGCGGGCGTAGGCGAAGCCGGGCAGCTTCGGCTCGCCCTTATAGTCGCCGGCGAGGAGGATGAGGTCGGGATGAAGCGCGTTGACCGCGGCGACGATGCTGCGGAGGCGCGCCGGGCTCTGGTCGGGCCCGCCCATATGGGTGTCGCCGAGCAGGACGACGCGGAGCGGCTTGGCGCCCTCGGGATAGCCGGGGAGGTCGATCGTCGTTTCCCGCAGCACCGGCATCCGCCGCGCCTCGGCGAACATCCAGGCGGCGAGGCCGGACGCGACCAGGAGGAGGAGGACGAGCGCGCGCCGCCATCGCCGCCGCCGGCGCCGCGGCACCACCACTCTGTCCATCGCCGCGCCGTCGTCCATCGCGCGGCGCCTAAACGCGCCGGGTGGCCGCTGACAATGGGCACCGGGAGTGATAGCCTCGCCGGCCGTACCATGAAGGGATATCGCCGATGATCGCCCTGCCCGTTGCCCTGGCGCTGCTCGCCGCCTCCCCCGCCATCCCGTCCGCCGCCGCCGCGGCGGCGGCACAGACCGCGACGCTGCCCCAGGACGAGGAGATCGGCCAGGTCGACCACGCCGCCGAATTGATCGGCGCCGGCAAGCCGGCGGAGGCGGTGGCGCTGCTCGACACGCTCATCGCCGCCCAGGAGCGCCGCCGCGCCGGCGACGCCCGCCAGGTCTATTGCGCCCGCAGCGAGGCGGAGACCGTCCTCTACAGCGGGCGGGCGGCGCGGGAGAAGAAAGCCGCGGTCGTGCTGCCGCAATCGGCCTGCTACGCGATCTTCCTCAAGGGGTTCGCGCTGATCGACCTCGACCGTTCCGACGAGGCGCGGCCGTGGCTCGAGCGGGCAGTGGCGATGGCGCCGTCCAACGCCCATTTCCTCGGCGAGCTCGGCGAATGGTACAAGATCCGCAAGGATTGGGCGAAGTCGCGCGACCTGTTCGCCCGCGCCGTCGCCGCCTCCGACCTGTCGCCCGACAATCGCAAGACGTTCGACAAGACGCGCGGGCTGCGCGGCCTCGCCTACATCCTCATCGAGGAAGGCAAGCTCGACGCGGCCGAGGCGCTCTACCGCCAGTGCCTTGAGCTCGATCCCGCCGACGACCGTTCGAAGCGCCAGCTCGACTATATCGCCGGCCGCCGCGGCAAGAAGATCTAGGGTCCCTAGCCTTTCTTCTTCGCCGCCATCGCCGCCCGGAACCGCGCCGCCCAGCCCGGCCGCTCCTCCTGCCGGGCCCGGGCGAGGGCGAGGGCGTCCGCGGCCACGTCGCGGGTCACGACCGAGCCCGCGCCGACGATGGCCCCGGCGCCGATCGCCACCGGGGCGACGAGGGCGGCGTTGGAGCCGATGAAGGCGCCTTCGCCGATGGTCGTGCCGTGCTTGAGGAAGCCGTCATAGTTGCAGGTGATGGTCCCCGCGCCGACATTGGCCGCGGCGCCGATGTCGGCGTCGCCGAGATAGGCGAGGTGATTGGCCTTGGCGCCGGGGCCGAGCCGCGCCTTCTTGGTCTCGACGAAGTTGCCGATTCTGGCCCGCTCGCCGATCTCGCTTCCCGGCCGCAAGCGGGCATAGGGGCCGATCTCGGCGCCCGCGGCGATCGTCGTGCCCTCGATGTGGCTGAAGGCGCGGATGCGGACCCGCTCGGCGACGGTGACGCCCGGACCGAAGACGACGTTAGGCTCGACGATCGTGTCGCGGCCGATGCGCGTGTCGTGGCTGAACCAGACCGTCTCCGGCGCGACGAGGCTGACGCCCTCCGCCATCGCCTCGGCGCGGCGGCGGCGCTGCCAGAGCGCCTCGACCTCGGCGAGCTCCGCGCGGCTGTTGATGCCCGCCACCTCGTCGGCCGCGACCTCGATCGCCGCCGACCGGCGCCCGTCGCCGGCGGCGATCATCACGATGTCGGGGAGGTAATACTCGCCCGCCGCATTGGCGTTGCCGACCCGCGCCAGCAGCGGCCACAAATCCTCGGCCCGCACCGCCATCAGCCCCGAATTGCACAGGTCTACCGCCCGCTCCGCGTCCGTCGCGTCCTTGTACTCGACCATCCGAACGATCGTCCCATCGCGTTCCGCGACGATGCGGCCGTAGTGGAGCGGATCGGCCGGGCGGAAGGCCGCGACGACCACGGCCGGCGCGTCCGGCGCGCGGAGCCGCGCCAGCATCCGCGCCATCGTCTCCGCCGTCACCAGGGGCGTGTCGCCGTAGAGGATGAGGACGTCGCCCGCGAAGCCGGCGAGCGCCGCCTCCGCCTGGTGGACGGCATGGGCGGTGCCGTGCTGCGGGTCCTGGACGACGACGACGCCGCCATGCGCGGCGACGAGCGGCTCGACCTGGTCGCGCCCGCTGCCCACCACCACCACGGTCCGCGCCGGCGCCAGCGCGTCGACGCTGGCGAGCAGGTGGGCGAGCATCGGCCGGCCGGCGAGCGGGTGGAGCACCTTGTGGAGGTCGGACTTCATCCGCGTTCCCTTGCCGGCGGCAAGGATGATGGCGGCGACGGGGCGGCTGGTCGTCATGCCCGCGCTGGTGCCACGATAAGGTTGAAACTTCCAGTTCGAGTGGGCACGGGCGGGCCGATGGAGTGCACGAAGCTTACCCACTCGTCATCCCGGCGGACGCCGGGATCTCGTCGGGTGAAATGCGCCGGCGACCTCGCGACGGGAAGTCCCGGCTTCCGCCGGGACGACGGGAAATGAGCGCGCGTCCCCTCCCCTTCGACGTCGTCGTGTTCGACCTGGACGGGACGCTGCTCGATACGGCGGAAGACCTGGCTGCCGCGCTCAATCACGCGCTGACGGCGCTCGGTCGGCCGGCGGTGCCGGTGGAGTCGGTGCGCGGGCTGATCGGGCACGGCGGCCGCGCGCTGCTGCGCAAGGGGCTGGCCGCGACGGGGGAGGCGAGCGACGCGCTGGTCGAGGAGCATTACCCGGTCCTGCTCGACCATTACGCCCGCCACATCTGCGACGCGACCCGGCCCTATCCGGGGCTCGAGGAAGCCCTGGACGCGATCGCGGCGGCGGGGGCGGAGGTCGCCGTCTGCACGAACAAGGCGGAGGGCCTGACCCGGGCGCTGTTCGACGCGCTCGGCTGGAGGAACCGGTTCGCGGCGATCGTCGGCGGCGACACCCTTCCCTTCCGCAAGCCCGATCCGGCGCCGCTGCGCGAGGCGGTGGCGCGGGCCGGCGGCGGCCGCGCCGTGCTGGTCGGCGACTCGATCACCGACGCGGACACCGCGCGGGCGGCGGGCGTTCCGTTCGTCGCGGTGAGCTTCGGTTTCCGGGACCGGCCGCTCGATGCGCTCGGCGCCGACGTCGCCATCGACCGGTACGACGATCTGATGAATGCGCTGTACGCGCTCGCTGAGGAGGTAGGACGATGAGGACAATGCATCTGGCGGCGGTGGCCCTGCTGTTCGCCGCGCCGGCGGCCTCGGTCCTCGCCCAGACCGATCCGATGACGCCGGACATGATCGCCCGCTACGAGCGGGTGCAGCCGACGGCCGACTACATACGCCGCGAAGTCATGATCCCGATGCGCGACGGCAAGCGGCTCTACACCGTCATCGTCATGCGCAAGGGGACCCGCGGCGGTCCCATCCTCCTCACCCGCACGCCCTACGACGCGGCCAAGACGACGTGGCGCAACCCGAGCCAGCGGATCGAGGAGATCCTGCCGGTGATGGACGCGGAGTTCGTCAACGACGGCTACATCCGCGTCTATCAGGACGTGCGCGGTCAGCACCGCTCCGAGGGCGATTATGTGATGACGCGGCCGCTCCGCGGTCCACTCAATCACACCGCCGTCGACAACGCGACCGATGCGTACGACACGATCGACTGGCTGGTGAAGAACGTGCCGGAGACGAACGGCCGCGTCGCCATCACCGGCTCCTCCTACCCGGGCTTCACCTCGCTGATGGCGCTGATCGACCCGCACCCCGCGCTTAGGGCCGCGGTGCCGCAGAGCCCGATGGTCGACGGCTGGATGGGCGACGACTGGTTCCACAACGGCGCCTTCCGCCAGACCAATTACGACTATATCTCCGGCCAGACCGCGAAGGAGGGGAACGGCCCCGTCCCCTACGGCGCCGGCGACGATTACAGCCTGTTCCTCGAGGCGGGCTCGTCCGGCGATTTCGCCCGCCGCTACGGGCTGGAAGCCTTTCCCTTCACGCGCAAGCTCATCGAACATCCCGCCTACGACGCATTCTGGCAGGAGCAGGCGCTCGACAAATTGCTCGGCAAGCGCAAGCTCACCGTGCCGACGATGCTCGTCGTCGGCCAGTGGGACCAGGAAGACAGTTACGGCGCGCCGGCGGTCTACCGGGCGCTGGCGCCGCAGGTGCCGCCGGGAAGCGACCTCCTCCACCTCGTCATCGGGCCCTGGCGCCACAGCGGCGTCAATTACGAAGGCCGCAGCCTCGGCGCGCTCGACTTCGAAGGCGACACCGCGCTCCAGTTCCGCCGCGACGTGATGAAGCCGTTCCTCGACAAATATCTGAAGGACGGCGCGCCGCAGGTCGCGACCCCGCCGGTCGTCACCTATGCGACCGGGATCAACCGGTGGGAGCCGAGCGGCAGCTGGCCGGCCGGTACGACCGAACTGCCCTTCTACCTGCAGGCCGGGTTCGGCCTGTCGAGCGAGAAACCGGGCGGCGGCGAGGACCGCTACGTGTCCGATCCGGCGCGGCCGGTGCCGTTCGTGCCGCGGCCGGTGCACATGCGCGACAGCGACGTGTGGCGGACCTGGCTCGTCGCCGACCAACGCTTCGTCGAGGGGCGGCAGGACGTGCTCACCTATACGAGCGCGCCGCTTGCGCGGCCGGTCCATCTCGCCGGGCCGCCGCGCGTCGACCTGTTCGCGGCCACCACCGGCACCGACAGCGACTGGGTGGTGAAGCTGATCGACGTCTATCCGGCGGAACTGTCGGCGACGCCGAGGCTGGCCGGCTACGCGCTCCCGATCGGCATCGAGATCTTCCGCGGCCGCTACGTCCACGGCTTCGCCACGCCGGCACCGCTCACCCCCGGCAAGGTGGAGGAATATCGCTGGACGCTGCCCAACGTGAACCACGTCTTCCGCCCCGGCCACCGGATCATGGTGCAGGTCCAGTCCAGCCTCTTCCCGCTCTACGACCGCAACCCGCAGAGCTACGTGCCGAACATCTTCGCGGCGCGGCCGGCCGATTACCGGCCGGCGACGCAGACGATCTTCCACGCTCCCGGCCGCGCCAGCGCGGTGTGGCTGCCGGTCGTGCCTTAGCCGCGCCGCGCCCCGGCAGAGCGCCGGTCTTCGTCGCCGTTCTGGTCGAAAAAGTGTTATGCAACAAGGGCTTCGCGGTGTAGTGTGTCGCCGAGCACCCCCGGGGAATCCACCAGCATGCTTTTCGACCGCGACAAGGGCGGCGGCTTCGTCGACACGTCCTTGCAGAACAACCAGTCGCAGACCCGCATCGCCGTGCTCGCGAACGGCGACTATGTGATCACCTGGTTCAGCCAGGGCAATGCCTTCGTCAGCGACTCGGTGCGCACCGAGCATTACACCGCCGCCGGCGTCCGCGTCGGCGGCGAGGCGACGCTGACCCCCACGCTCGCCTCCGGCGTGCATGTCGGCGCGCCCGATATCGCGGCGCTCGCCGGCGGCGGCTACGTCGTGACGTGGCGCCAATATGACGGCACCTCCTCGGTTCTGAAGGTCTCGGCGTTCGCCGCGAACGGGACGGCGATCGGCACCGCCAACGCCGACGTGCCGGGTTCGTCCGGCGCGGGCGCCGGCCGTCCCGCGGCCGTCCCCATGGCCGACGGCGGCTATGTGCTCGTCTGGGAGGGCGCCGATGCGAGCGGCACCGGCATCGTCGCCGAGCGCTTCGATGCGACGGGAACCCCGGTCGCCGGCCCCTTCACCGTCAACACCGCCACCTTCAGCAGCCAGGTCACCCCCGCCGCCGCCGCGCTCGACGGCGGCGCCTATGTCATCACCTGGGCGGACAGCAGCCGCCAGGGCGGCGACGCGTCGTCCCAGGGGATCAAGGGCCAGCTGTTCGCCGCCGACGGCAGCCGCCTGGGCGGCGAGTTCCTCGTCAACACGACGACGGCGAACAGCCAGTTTTCGCCCACGGTCGCGGCCCTGCCCGGCCACGGCTTCGTCGTTTCGTGGACGACGGGCGATCTCGGCACGAACGATATCCGGGCGCAGGTGTTCGACGCCGCGGGACACACGGTGGGCGGCGAAATCCTGGCGAACACCATCCTGGCGAACAGCCAGCTTTCGCCGTCCGTGACGGCCCTCGCCGATGGCGGCTTCCTCATCGCCTGGACGGATGCGGCGACCGCACGCGAGGGCAACAGCACGAGCAGCGCGGCCATCGTCGGCCAGACCTTCGACGCCGCGGGGAACAAGGCCGGCGGCGAGTTCGTGCTCAATCTCAGCACCGCGGCCGACCAGACGCAGCCGGCGGTCGCGACCCTCCACGACGGCAGGGTGGTGGGGAGCTGGACCGACAGCAGCGGCGGCCAGAATTTCGGCACGGACGTGATGTTCGGCCTGTTCAAGGCCCACCAGGGGATGACCAGCCTCACCGCCTCCGCCACCACGGTCAGCGAAGTGGCCCTGGGCGGGCTGCCGGTGGCGACCTTCACCGCCGATGCGGCGCTGAACGGGCAGGCGCGGTACGACATCGTCGCCGATTCGACCGGCGGCGCGTTCCGCACCTCGGGCAACCAGCTCGTCGTCGCCAACCCCGCCTATCTCGATTACGAGACCGCGCCCACCGCCACGATCACCGTCCGCGCCACCGAGTATGGCGGCCTCACCTACGACAAGCAGATCAGCCTCACGGTCACCAATTCGGCCGGCGAGCTGCGCTTCGACACCCACGACAGCTTCGTCTTCCAAAATCCCTGGGAAACGCGGCCGCCCAACGGCAACGCCCCGCGGGCCGACGCGCCGGACGCGCTGCGGCTCAGCTCCGGCGACATCCTGACGCTACGGCGGGATCAGCCGCCGACCGGGCAGCCGGTGCTGCACGGCCAGGTCGTCGACGAGACCGGTGCAGCCGTCGGACCGGCCTTCGACTTCGGCATCACCGCCTACGGCACCCCGTCCCTGCTGGCCCTTGCGGACGGCGGCTTCGCCATGGCCTGGACGACGATGCCGGGCGCGGGCGGCAGCGACTCGACGACCTTCGTCTTCTCCGAGGCGATGGCGCAGCGGTTCGACGCGCAGGGGCAACCGGTCTCGGCCGCCGTCATGATCAACAGCGAAACGGTCGGCAACCAGTCCAAGCCGCACCTGGTCCAGCTCGGCAACGGCAATCTGATCGCGGTCTGGACCGACGAGCATTATTCCGGCGGCCAGCAGCCGACCATCACCGTCCACGCCCAGATGTTCGACACCGCGCTCACCAAGGTCGGACTGGAATTCGTGCTCCCGGGCATCGACTATTACCCCGAGGTTACGGGGCTGCCGAGCGGCGGCTTCGTCGCGGTCTGGGAGGCGCGCAGCAGCACCGGGCCCAATTACACCGACATCAGGGGCCAGCTGTTCGATTCCGCCGGCAACGCGGCGGGAGGCGCCTTCACCGTCTCGACGACCGTGGTCGGCAGCCAGGCCGCGCCGGCCATCGCCACGCTCGCCTCGGGCGGGTTCGTGGTGAGCTGGGACGATTCGAGCCAGACCAACCCCGATTTCTCGAGCCGCGGCGTGCGGGCGCAGATCTTCGACGCGGCGGGACATAAGGTGGGCGGCGAGATCGCCGTCAATACCGTCACCCAGGGCGAGCAGAAGGGCTCCGCCATCGTTCCACTGACGACCGGCGGCTTCGCGATCTCGTGGATGGACTATTCGTCCGGCGCGGTCAGCGGCGGGACGGACAGCGCCGACGCCCTCATCAAGGCGCAGCTCTTCACCGACTCCGGCGCGCGGATCGGCAGTGAGTTCCAGATCAACCAGAACACCGCCGGGACGCAGATCAGCCCCACCTTTGCCAGCGGCCTGTCCGGCAGCCTGCTCGCCTTCTGGGCCGACGACTGGAACGGCACCGGCCATATCGAAGCGCGCGTCTTCACGCCGGTGACTCCCGGCACGCCCGGGGCCGACCACCTCGTCGGCACGGCTGGCGACGACAAGCTCGTCGGCCTCGCCGGCGACGACACGCTCGCGGGCAATGGCGGTGACGACACGCTGTCCGGCGACGGCGGCAACGACGTGCTCGACGGCGGCGCGGGCGCCGACGCGATGAGCGGCGGCAGCGGCGACGACATCTTCTACGTCGACAATGCCGGCGACACGGTCACGGAAGCGGCCGGCGAGGGAAGCGACGAGGTCCGCACGACGCTCGCCGCCTCCAGCCTCGGGCCGAACGTCGAGAATTTGACCGGGCTCGCCAGCGGCGGCGCGACGCTGACCGGCAATGCACTCCCCAATCACATCGTCGGCGGGGACGGCAACGACGTGATCGACGGCGGCGCCGGGGCCGACTCTATGGTCGGCGGGAAGGGCGACGACATTTACGATGTCGACAATGTCGGCGACGTCGTCTTGGAGAATGCCGGCGAGGGGACGGACGAGGTCCGCACCACGCTCGGCGACTATGCGTTGGCGACCAACGTCGAGAACCTGACCGGTCTCGCCGAGGGGCAGAGTCTCACCGGCAACGGCCTCGCCAACGTCATCACCGCCATCCCCAATGCCGTCTTCAACGTCACCCTCCACGGCGGCGGCGGCGACGACGTGCTGAAGCTCGTCAATCCGGACAGCGCCCGCATCTACGGCGACACGGGCTACGACACCGTCGTGCTGGATTTCTCCGGCAGCGACACCCCCATCGAGACGGTGAGCTCGGGCTATTTCGGCAGTCCCGACGGGTATAGCGTCACCTACGGACGGAACGGCCATAGCGGTTACGTCGAGATCGACGGCGTCGAGAGCTTCGACATCACCGGCAGCGCCGGCGGCGACAGCATTTCGACCGGCGACGGCGACGACAAGGCGAGCCTCGGCGACGGCGACGACTGGCTCGTCGCCGGTGGCGGCGCGATCGTCGCCGACGGCGGCGCGGGCGACGACGCGATCGCCGTCAACTTCTCCGCGGCGACCAGCGACATCACGATCGACCTGGGCGCCAACATCCTGACCGGGGTTGCCAACAGCAGCATCGTCAATTTCGAATCGTTCGGCACCTACGGCGCCTTTGCGGGCCTCAGGACCGGATCGGGTAACGACGTCGTGGTAACCACCGCCGTCAACCGGATCGACGACGTCGCCACCGGCGCCGGCGACGACCGCATCACCTTCTACAACGGCCAGGACAAGGTGGACGGCGGCACCGGCAACGACACTGTGGTGATCGACTGGAGCGGCTCGACGAGCGCGATCGTCACCTCCGCGGCGCCTGCGGCCAATGTCGTCGAAGGCGGCTGGGACGCCAGCTACCAGGACAATGCCGGGCGCAGCGTCGTCGCCAAGTCGATCGAGAGCTTCGTCTTCACCGGCGGCAGCGGCAACGATGCGATCGTCACCGGCGGCGGCAACGACCGCATCGACGGCGGCGCGGGCGCCGACACGATGGCCGGCGGCGCGGGCAACGACGTCTACTACGTCGACAATGCCGGCGACGTGGTCCTCGAGAATGCCGGAGAGGGTACGGACGAGGTCCGCACGACGCTCTCGACCTACGCCCTCTCCGCCAATGTCGAGAAGCTGACCTATGTCGGCGCCGGCAACTGGACCTTCACCGGCGGGGCCGGCAACGACAACGTCGCGGCCTCGGGCGGCAACGACTTCTTCGACCTGTCGCAGGGCGGCGCGGACACGGCGTCGGGCGGCGGCGGCAACGACGCCTTCTCGTTCGGGGCGGCGTTCGGCGCGGGCGACAGCGTCGACGGCGGCGCGGGGAGCGACACGGTCGGCATCCGCGGCAATTATACGGGCGCCAACAAGCTCGTCATCG
>Ga0213876_10001571_pt1 | contig 14045 bp, 13 predicted proteins | sample BarmaccomBMRX_R9_FD_160113 | JGI IMG/M metagenome (GOLD analysis project Ga0213876, IMG submission 160113) | Root-associated microbial communities from Barbacenia macrantha in rupestrian grasslands, the National Park of Serra do Cipo, Brazil - RX_R9 | ecosystem: Host-associated > Plants > Roots...
CCTCCAGCACAACCATCGGCAGATCTTCCCAATCGGAAGTAAGAACTAGCAGCGCGATCTCCGCGTAGAAACTTCCCAGGCTAGGAATGACTCCCGGCCAAACGATGCGCTCGCCTAGACCCAATTGCTGAGCCTCCCTGTTTAAGTCCGCGGCCAATGGTCCATCTCCGGCCAGGATAAACCGGTAATCGGGATCCAGCTTACTCAGATGGGCCGCCAACTTAAGAAACCTGGAGAAATTCTTCCAACCTACCAGGCGGCCGGCCGCACCGATCAACTTTTGTCTTGGGCGGCGGATGATCGCAGGCGGCCGAGCAACCGCGTTTTTTAGTACATAGATCTTTTCCGCGGGGATCTTTTCTCGCCGGACAAGGTTATCTTTGATGTAGGCCGAAATCACAAAAATAGCGTCCGCACACCGGTTAGATAAGCCGTCCCACCAGCGAACCAGGGGCCAGTCAAAACGAAACCGGTCGTAAGAATGATCGTGAGAGATGATCACCGGTACGCGGAAAAGCTTCGCCAGAATTTTGCCTGTCCAATTCGAAACGAACAGATGACAATGAACGACATCGAATCGCCGGCAAGCAATCAACCAGGGCAAAGTTAGGCAATAGATCGGTAACCATCTAAATGGAGATAGACAGAGAACCTCGCAGCCAAGCTCCCGCATTTGTGGAAGAAATACACTTCGGCTGTTGCCGTGGCACGCAGCTAACACCAAGTCTACCTTGCTGCGGTCTCTATGCTTCAGAAACTGATAGATAACCGTTTGGCCTCCGCCTAGGTCGAAACTGTCAATCAGATGAAGAACGCGAATTCTACGCTGCATGCTCCGCTTGGTAGAGGCGATAATGCGTACGGATACGGCGACCAACCGCCAGCAGCCCTAAACGAAATAGGGTAATCGGCAAGAGCCTATCTTGTCGAAATATCGGCCAAAAAGTTCGGCCGGCTTGATTAAGTCTCCGGTTCAACACCTGGATCATAACATCGGTAGCGACACATTCCCTGTGCCATTGCCTCAAAATTCGCCTCTGATCGTCGGTGATATTCGGGTCCGCTAACAGGCGGGCTATGATGTTTAGACCGTCTTGTTGCGCTTGGGACAGGCTGCTATTGCCCGCATTCATGGTCAACGATCCTTCGTGCCAGCGATAGCGATACACAAGGTTGGCGACCGGCGCGTCCGGAATATTTGCCAGAGCGGCTCGCAGCAAGAGATCGCGGTCTGAAGCCATCGGGTAGGCCAGATTAAATCGGCCGAGCTTATCGAAAACGGATCGCCGAAAGATCCGCGCATTGATGTTAGGAAATCCTAAGGTGACGTTCCGAAAGTTCAGTTGGTTTTGCTTCGGATCATCATAACAATGCATTTTGATCTCTTTACCGGCATCCGTTCTCCGGAAGATCTCACAACCTCCTGAAATAATTTGCGTTCCTACCGCGTTCTGAAAGATCTGCTCAGCCAACGCCAGCGTTCCCGGAGTTAACAGATCGTCACTGTTAAGAAAGATCACCGCATCGCCCGTAGCCCGGTCTAGCCCTTTATTGAAGGCATCATAAACGCCCCGGTCCCGCTCGGACACCACATGGAGATGCGAGTAACTCCGGACGATATCGAGCGTTTTATCTGTAGAACCGCCATCGATTATCCAGTGCTCAACATCGTCGTAGCGTTGCGCCACGACGCTCTCGACCGCTTCGGCAATGAATCTCTCCCGATTTAGGCAAGTGGTAATGACGGTAAATCGCATTCAAGCTAGAGGCTGGCCTTTCACTAGCATGCGGTGGGAGAGAATCAATCATCCGGTAGGGATGAGCTCCCGCTAGTCCGTAGCTTTCGTCCCGTAGGGACTGAATGATCGTAGCCTGGCAATTCATTGCCAGGTATAAGTCAAGTTGAGGCCAGTCCCGCAATGACCGGATGATCGGAACAATTCGGTGAGGCCAAGATGGGTGTGTTTGGAAAATGTCCGCTCACCCTCCACCAATCACCACTCACCAACTCCGCCCCTACCCCTTGCTCGGAATCATCCCGTTCTGCCGGGCATAATTGAAAATGCCGCCCGCCTCAATCACGGGCCGAACGTCTCCCATTGGCTTTAGCGAATAAGTTTTATTACGGACCGTCAGCGTATCGTTATCAAAATCCAACGTCACGATATCGCCCGTCTGGCAGATATCGATCAGTCGCTCGCCCGATTCATACGGATAAAGCTCACCGGTAGCCACGCTATTACGGAAAAAGATGCGCGCATAGGATTCAGCCACTACCGCTTCAACCCCCGCAGCCCCTAATGCAATCGGAGCATGTTCCCGAGAACTTCCGCAGCCGAAATTTTTCCCTCCGATGACGATCTTATATTCTGTTTCGGTGCTTCCTTCCGCCATGAACCGAGTCGGATACAACTCGTCCGGAAGACCAACCATCGCGTAAGAGCCGAGCTTTTTGTACTCTTCCGGAATGGTCGGCACCAAGGTGAGATATTGTGCCGGGATAATTTGGTCGGTATCGATATTATCTCCGACTACATAAACTGGGCTGGTAACTACTTTGGCCATAATCTAGCTAGGGACTAATTTCACCACAGAGACTCAGAGGGCACAGAGACTTGAGATCCACAGATTTCTCAGATTACGCAGATTTCCTTTATGGGTTGATCAAAAGCGACCGGCTAACGGAAGCCCGTATGAAATAAATACGGTGTGTTATCTCTCCAGCGAAATCTGCGGATTATTCACCTCTGTGGTGAAGGTATTTGGGTTTAGCTCAAAAACTCGCGCGGATCGGTGACATGTCCGGTCAACGCCGATGCGGCCACGGTGTAGGGACTAGCCAAATAGACTTTGGCTTCTTTGCTTCCCATGCGTCCCGGAAAATTCCGGTTGGTCGCGCTGATACAGGTCAACGGAGCATTCAGCCGGGCAAACGTATCGGTCGGTCCGCCCAAGCACGCCGCACAAGAGGCGTTTTCTGTCATCGTTACGCCCGCATCAACTAACACATCCCAAACCGATTGCGTGTCCCAGCGTGTCTCTTTTAATTCCTGTACCACATCGGAGGTCGCTGGTACTCCAAACGTATCAATCTTTACGTGACGACCTTTGACCACTCTAGCGAACGCGAAAAAGTCGCTGGCCTTACCACCAGTGCATGAGCCGATATACGCCCGATCCAGTTTGACCTTCTCGAGCTCCTTCGCTAACGCCCGGTTCCCCGGATTCGGGTGCATCGCCACCGTGGGCTCCAGCTTGGAAAGATCGTACACCTTATCGAAAATCAGTTTCTGATCTCTATCGAGTTCGACCGGATTATAGTCGGCCTTCGTCCCATTGAGGCTGGTCCGCTCGCTGACGTATTCATGGGTCGCTTTATCCGCCGGAAAGATCCCGTTTTTGCCACCGGCTTCGATCGCCATGTTCGCGATCGTCATGCGATCATCCATGTTTAAAGAGCCAACCCCTGGCCCTTCCCATTGCATCGCCCGGTAAGTCGCACCATCAAATCCGATGTCGCCGATTACCCAAAGTATAACGTCCTTGGCCATCACCCCGGGCTGCATCGCGCCTTCCAAATAGAACCGCATGGTCTCCGGCACCTTCACCAGGAGCTTACCGGTCCCAAGAATAAAACCGGCATCCGTGTTCCCGATACCGGTCGCAAACTCGCCAAACGCGCCGGCCATACAGGTATGAGAATCTGTACCGAACAAAACTTCGCCTGGCCGCGCATGTCCCAATCGAGGCAGCGCCGCGTGACACACGCCTTGGTAGCGAGCTCCGTACTGGCGCTTTATCTGACCAACCTCTGTATTGAACTTCCAAGAGCCGTCGGGGTCATCAATTACATCATAGAAATAAGGCAGCCCCTGCGCCTTAGCGAAATCGCGGAGAATATCTACGTTCCGGTTCGACAGCCGGTCAGAAGTGAAAATGTAGTGATCCGGGATAATTACGATTTTCGAGGGATCCCAAACCTTCGCGTCTTGTCCAAACTCACGCTTGAACACACCAATGCTCCCTGGCCCGCAGACATCGTGTGTCAGCAAAATGTCGGTTTCGACCCAGACATTATCACCGGGCTGGACCCGGGGTCGTCCGCTTGCGCGTGCCAAAATTTTCTCGGTTAACGTCATAATGAGAAGGAGTCAAGCTTGGCTCCACGTACCCTCGAGATCAAGTGGAAAACCACAACTAATTTGTGCAAATACTACCACCCCCAGGGTAATTCCATGGAGGCATCGCGTCGTCGCGATCCGTGGTTCCAGGGGTGCGTTAGCGCCCCGCAGTCCTATTCGTCCTCGTGCTCGTGCTCGTCCTCGAAGATTTATGGGTGCGGCCTCGGATGGGACCTATAGGACCTATGGGACTTATGTGTCGTGGGTTGTAGTCGGTCCAGCAGGCAGCGCGGTGATTAAGGAGCTCCCGTCAGATCAAACCATCGAGCACGAGGACGAGCAGGAGCACAAGCACGATGTTCCACTGCTTACTGCTTACTGCTTACCTCCCCTCCCGCGGCGGCACCAACACCGTCAGCACTCCCGGCCGCACTCCAAACCGCACCGGAGTGGTCCCGATCAAGATTCCGTCGACGTGCACCTGCAATCGGGCCCGGGAAAAGACCTCGAGACGGCGGCTCTCAAACGTCTCTATCTTCGGGTGAAGCCGGTAGGTCCCACGGCTAATTGACCAGAGATGAAGTGCCAGCTCGCGCTTACTGAAGTCCCGATAAACTGCGATGGTTAAGAGACCGTCGTCGATCTTCGCGCCGGGACATACCGCTAGGTTAGTTCCATAAAACGGCCCGTTAGCGACCGCTAAGAACGAACACCGCAGCCGGACTCGATTCCTAGATCTTCGAAAGCGTCGTCTTCGACGCTGGAGAGGGACCTGACCTCGAAACGACGCTTGGTAAGCCTGACTCACCGGCCGATCAAATCTCAGTTCGACCGGAGTCTGCTGATGAATCAGTACTGTCCGTAGGGCTTGGAAAATCGCCAGAAAACGGCCGCGCTTAATCTCTTCTCCGATCGGAAACATCTGGGCATCGACACCCACTCCGGCTGCTTCAAAAAAGAAATTGTTCTCGTCCGCGATCCCGATATCGATACGAGTCGGGACCCCGTTTTCCACCACCGCACAGGCAGCCAATGGATCCGATGCGAGTCCGAGACTCAACGCGAGATTATTGAAGGTGCCAACCGGAATGATGGCTAACGGAACATTGGTGCCGACCAACTCAGAAGCGACTGGCCGGATGGTACCGTCCCCACCCGCAACCACAACCAGGTCCGGCTTTTTATCGAGCGCTTCTCGTACTTTGACTGGTGTTACTTCCTGTGTCTCGATTCCATACTCTTCAACCGCCGGAATCGAAGAGAAAATTCGTTCCCGAACCGAAGCCAGAATCTGCTCAGTCGCCTTCCCGCTCAGCAGGTTGTGGAACAACACTGCACGAGCGTAGCGAGGCTGGCCGGGGGTTTCGGGGTGATCGTCCATGGGGTAATCGGTGGTAGGGCGAGGCTCCGTGACGTCCTTTCACCTTTCGCGGAAGATTACGCATTCGAACTGCCGAGCGGTCGTACAAGGCCAATGCGCGCGCCGAGCCGTGGTGTACGCGTCACCCCGGCTCGGCGCGCGTTTAGGCTAGCAACCCGGCCCGTAAGAGATGACCGATCGCTCCGCGAACCCGGTAAGGCCGATTGGGAGCCTCGCCCTACCAATAATTACTGATCACTTCCGAGCCACCAATCACAAATCACTAGCCACCATTCACGCTCATTCCCTTCGCTCCTGCGATTGGACCGCATAAGAATTATCCATGACGTTGATAATCTTTATGCCGGGAATGATTCGATCCGTCGCATAGTCGAGGTTGCCGTCCGGACCAATCACCGCAATCCCAAAATCTCCCACTCGGTACGCATCCGCGGCCGAACCCGGATCCGGTAGAACCACAAAGGGAACGTCCGAACCCGTTATCACACCGGTCTCCCTTGTGAATGCGACGAAAAACAGGGCTTTGCGCTCAGCCAGGTTTTTATAAACCTTGGTTATATTCTTGACCTGTTTTTTGAATTCCTTCTGTTGCGGGTCAGTCGCAAAGATCAGCACGACGGGTTGCCCTTCCACGTCTTTTAGGCGCTTTACTTTCCCGTTCACGCTCGCCCACAGGAATTCCGGGGCTGGACGAGGAACATTCGGAACAGCCGAGCGTTTCTGCTTCTCCTTCGGCGAGGGGGAAGCTTGCGCTTGTGCCGGTGCAGCCTGTGTCTGTGCAATGCCTGCGAGCAGACAAATCACGAAGATTGTGACTCGCCCAAACTTCATACTTTCATTATATCCATTTCTTTGGTTTCTAACTGCTGGTCGACCTCCTTGACATATTTGTCCGTTAGTTTTTGAACCTCTTCTTCCAGATCCCGGCGATCATCTTCGGCGATCTCACCCTCTTTCTCGATCTTCTTTAACAGGTCGATCCCGTTTCGGCGAGCACCGCGAACGCGCACCCGAGCTTCCTCCGCCATGTGCCGGGCTCCCTTGACCAGGTCTTTTCGGCGTTCTTCCGAGAGTTCGGGAATCGGAAGCCGGATTAGTTTCCCATCCACGGAGGGGGTAATTCCCAGCTTGGACTCAATCAGCGCCTTCTCAATGTCTCGAATAACACTAATGTCAAACGGTTGGACAACAAGCAGGCGCGGCTCCGGGGTGGAAATGAGAGCCAGTTGTTTCAGTTTCATCGAAGCCCCGTAGGCGTTTACGTCGATATTATCCACTAGGGCCGGGGAAGCTTTCCCCGTCCGCAGAGAAGCGAATTCGTGATTCATGTACTCGACGCTCTTCTCCATTGCCTCTTCAGTTTCTAATAGAATGTCGTCAGGAGTCATAAGAACGGTTTAGCAGCCAGGTTTACAAATTCGGCCAGGGCCGGCCCTCATCCCATCCGCAGCCTCAATCGGCCATTACCAACGTACCTACCTTTTCGCCCCGCACCACCCTCTTGATGTTCTCCGGCTTTGCCATATCAAACACGATAATCGGGATACGGTTGTCCATGCAGAGACTGAAAGCGGTTGAATCCATCACCTTCAGTCGTTTCGTGAGCGCTTCAGTAAAGCTCACGGTCTCATAGCGCTGAGCGTTAGGATTCAGTTTGGGGTCACTATCGTAAATCCCGTCCACTTTTGTTGCCTTTAAAATGATTTCTGCCCGGATCTCGCTGGCTCTGAGTGCGGCCGTCGTGTCGGTAGAAAAAAATGGGTTACCGGTACCTGCCCCAAAGATTACGACTCGTCCCAATTCCAAGTGCCGGATCGCCCGGCGAAGAATGAACGGTTCAGCGACATTGGCCATCTCGATCGCCGTTTGTAACCGGGTAGGTACTCCCATTTGTTCCAACGAGCTTTGGAGCGCCATCCCGTTGATCATCGTTGCCAGCATCCCCATGTAATCTGCCGTTGTGCGATCCATACCCCGATGGCTGGCGGTCAATCCTCTCCAAATGTTGCCTCCGCCGATCACCACCGCGATCTCGACTCCTAAATCGCGCACTTGTTGTATTTGTTTCGCGATTCCGGAAACGATATCCGGGGAAATAGTTTCAGCGCTACCCGGCTCGCGTAACGCCTCGCCGCTCAACTTCAAAACGATCCGTCGATATTTTGGCTGCCCCGAGCCCGTCTGCGAAGTGGACATTTAAAAATTGCCCTAGCCCTTAGAGGAGTCTCTTCGCGAAGTCAAGAATTCGTCCCTGCAATTCAAGTGAATATCAAGGTTTGTTGGCGATGTGGAACGAAACGGTGACGCGCCGAAACAGCGAAATGTCCCGGAGGGACCGAATGAACGTAGCCTGGCAATTCATTGCCTGGAAAACGCAGACAACGGGATCCGTCCCATGGGGATGGTATGAAAGGTTGGCACCAACACCTCGTACCGCGAATGGAAACGTCGTTGGAAAGACTGACCCACGTTTGCCAAAAAAACCATAGGCCCAACCACACCGTCCCTACGGGACGGGTTCGTCGCATCACCTTTCCCTAGCAATAAATTGCCAGGCTACGTTCATTCAATCCGTCCGGGATAACAAGGTCAGTTGCCGACCGCGTCGGCCTCGCAAGCGAGACAGCGCTCCACGAGTGGCTACCCGCATTCGACGACGCGCCAAACGCCAAACCCCGAACGCTAAACCCCGAACGCCAAACGCGACACGCGACACCCGCTACCCAATCAACTGCCGAAACTCCTCCTCATTCACGACTCGCACGTTGAGCGACCGCGCCTTCTCCATCTTGCTGCCAGCCTCCTCACCCGCTAACAAAAAGTCGGTCTTACCGCTGACGCTACCAGCCACCCGGCCGCCATGGCTTCGGATCAAATCGGCAAACACCTCTCGCGGTTCGCTTAAAGTGCCGGTGATCACCCAGGTCTTCCCTTCCAATCGGTCATCGACCTTCGCCGCTTCCTCGCCTTTGCCGAAATTTAGCCCGTGACGTCGTAACGCCTCGATCAGGTCTTGGTTATCTTTATTATCGAACCAGTCCCGAATGCTCTGCGCCACCACGTCACCGGTGTTCGGCGCCTTTTGTAATTCTTCGAGCGACGCTTTCCGTAATGCATCCAGAGTGCCGAAGAAATCACCTAATTCTCGAGCAGCGGTTGCGCCCACATGCAGAATTCCCAATCCAAAAACCAATCGCCACATCGGTTGTTTTTTGCTGGCTTCGATCGCGTCCAGAAGATTGCGAACGCTTTTCTTCCCCATCCGTTCCAGACCACCGAGGGCTTCTCCGTCGAGCGCATAGATATGATCGACCCGTCTCACTAACCCGCGTTCAACTAGCTGAGCCACCATCATTGTCCCTAGGCCTTCGATATCCATCGCCCCGCGATGCGCGAAATGCTCTAGCCGGAGTTTGACTTGCTCGGGACACTCAACATTCACACAGCGCACATCGATCTGGCCAGGTGTCTGCACCACCGGCTCTCCGCAACTTGGACATTTGCTGGGCATTTCAAAACGCTTTTCGTGCCCGGTACGCCGTGCCAAAACCACTTCTAATACCGCCGGTATAATCTCCCCGGATTTCTCGATCAGAACGTGATCGCCCACCCTGATATCCTTCCGCTTGATCTCTTCTCCATTGTGCAGAGTCGCCCGAGAGACCGTGGTACCACTGAGTAGAACCGGACTAAGGTTCGCGACCGGTGTCAGCTTGCCGGACCGGCCGACCTGAACCTCAATCGACAGGAGCTGTGTCTCCGCGCGTTCTGCCTGGTACTTATAAGCGATCGCCCAACGCGGTGCTTTCGAGGTATACCCCAGCGCCTCCCGTTGTTGATAGTCATCAACCTTCACCACGGCGCCATCGGTCTCGTAAGGCAAGTCGTGCCGGATTTCGTCTAGCGCTTTGATCGCCTCGATCACGGCTTCAGGACTTTCGGCCTTCCAAGTTTTTACGGGAGCCGGCAATCCCCACTCCGCTAGCCGGGCCAGGCTCTCCTGATGGGAACTCAATTCTGATCCGCTGTAATAACCAAATCCATAGAAAATTACGCCTAAGCCACGGGCAGCCGCGATTCGTGAATCCAATTGTTTCAACGTTCCAGCCGCAGCGTTCCGAGGATTGGCAAATAGACTTTCGCCGGCTTGTTCACGTTCTTCGTTCACTTTCCGAAAGGCCTTTTTCGGAAAAAATACTTCGCCTCTGATCTCCACCTCATCAGGAGCCAACCCCTGCAAAGAATAAGGTATCGTACGAATGGTCCGGACGTTCTGAGTCACGTCATCTCCAACCGTTCCATTCCCCCGGGTGGCCGCGTATTGCAGACGGCCGTTCTTATAAAATACCGAGATCGCTACCCCATCGACTTTGGGTTCGATCACGGTCCGTATGGTTTCCGAAGGCAACAACCGGATCATCCGCCGGAAAAACTCCACCACCTCAGCCTCTGAGTAAGTGTTATCCAGGCTTAACATCGGCGTGCGATGAGTGATCTGAGCAAACTCTTCCAACGGCGCACCGCTTACACGCTGAGTTGGCGAATCGGGGGTAACAAGTTGCGGGTGTTCCGCCTCTAAGTCCTTCAGCTCTCGGTACAGACGATCGTACTCCTGATCGCTGATTTGAGGCGCTGCTTCCAACCAGTAATGCCGGTCGTTCTCCCGGATCAGAGCTCGGAGCTCTTCGACTCTTGTCCTGGCGGTTTCAAGATTTTTCATGCGATCGCTAAAGCTAAAGCCTGGAGGTAAAACCCTCAATGAGAACGCCGCGAACGCGCGAGCGCCGGGAATACGCCGGAGCGTCGGGAGCAAGTCTAGCCTGGGAGCGCTTCCAGGCCCAGGCATTCGCTCCGAATTGGAACCCCCGGCTTAGTCCTTTAATCCCCTCGGGATTAATCCTGAGCGGGGCCGTCACCCTTTCCCAAAAAAGGACTGACGCAAACGACGTTCTCGGCGCTAAAACGCCAATCGGAGTGGTCACTTTTAGCCATCGAGACCGAACAATGCTTGAGCTCACCAAACGACTAACCCGTTATCGCGTAGGCAACCGACCGATTATAGCCGCCGTCCCGTCAACGCTCACTCAAACCCGAGCTAGGACCAGTCTCCTGGCACGCGCATTGCTATCTTACAGTCACTAACGAGCGGTTACTACTAAGGGGCACCGGCTCGGTTGGCAGGGAAAAGCTTGTCGCGGGTCTGGGGGGACGCCGGCAACCTTTACGAGGGGGGGAAGCCAACCGAGCCGTTCCTTTTTCGGGCAACGCACGCCTCTCACCTCTCACTTCTCACGCCCCGGCGTTTGCGCGGCTGAAATCCTGGTGAAAATTAGGGATCGTCTCACGCCTCTACACCGCCCCTCATCTCCCCACGATATGGATTCCATTGACTTCGAAATACTTGCGCTAATTCAGAACGACGCCCGGGTTGCACACGCCACGGTTGGCGAGCGCCTTGGTCTCACCGCGCCGGCAGTCCACGCGCGAATAAAGCGCCTCGAACGTGAAGGAATCATCCGAGGTTATCTCACCGCGATCGATCCAGGCGCGGTAAACCAAAACTTGCTGGCCTTTGTCAGAGTCACCAACAACTCCAAAGTCGGAGACGAAGAGAAGTTCGAGACTTTCGTGCGACATGAACCCAACATTTTGGAGTGTCACGATATCTCAGGCGAAGATAGTTATCTCTTAAAGATCAGAGTCGAGTCCGCTTCCTCACTCCGGCAGTTACTTTTGCGCATCCGGGATTTCCCCGGTGTAGAACGAACGGTAACGTCGATCTCCTTGTGCACGATAAAAGAATTGGGAGGCCCACCCCTCCCCACCCCGGTATCCGAAACCCCAGTGAACGGCTAGAGGCGCTTGGGTTCTAGGTTCTAAGTGCAGGTCGTTGCCCTGCAGAGCGACGTCCATTATATAAGTCCTATTCGTGGCCACACCACAAAAGTTCGAGCATGAGCACGGTCGCGAGCGCCTCTGACCGAGTATTACTCCAGCTCCACCGCAGCAGTCTCATCAGCCCTAGGCACCAACTGGTTCCGCATGATAATCCTGGCGCAAGTATTCCAGTGCAGAAGAGCATCATCGTTCTTCGGCGGACGCAATGTTTCCGCTTTTTCGTACCAGGTCATGGCCTCACGCAGGAATTCGTACGCGTCATGGCTGGCGCCGGGATAACCTTGCTGAAGCTGCGCTTTCGCGCGGCGCTCACAAATAATTCCGGCATAATAGGCGCGCTCATATTCGTCCCGGAGTGCCGTCAAAACGTGTTGCGCCTCCGTTACACCGACTCCGTACCCTTTACCGAAACGGTCGGTAATCGCCAGCAATAGCATCACAAGTGCTTCCTGATTTTCTGGATCGATCGTGAGCACATCATGACAGATGCTTTCAGCTTCAGCCGGTTCATTCAGTAACCGGTACCGTAAGGCTTTCTCCAGCGCCGCCGGGATTGCCTCAGGGGAAAGACGTTTCAATTCAAACATGGTCGCTACGCTCGGGTTCTAGGTTTTAGGTTATAAGTTTTACGTTGCAGGTTTTACGTTCCGCGAGTCGAGCTTCCCGGGTCCAATCCGAAACCTAAAACCTATAACTTGGAACGGATAACCTTCAGCAGCCGGCCCAGGGGATCATAAAACTCATCAACCACCCGCTCTTTCAGTGGGATAATCGCGTTGTCTGTGATAGTAATGCTTTCGGGACAGACCTTCGTACAGCATTTCGTAATGTTGCAGTAACCGATCCCGTCAGCTTTTTTCAGCTCGGGCACCCGATCTTCCGTATCCAGCGGATGCATCTCCAGCGCGGCTACAAACACCAGAAATCGCGGTCCGATAAACGCATCGTATTTGTTATGATCGCGCAACACGTGGCAGACATCCTGACAAAGAAAACACTCAATACATTTCCGGAATTCTTGCACTCGATCGATGTCTGCTTGCGCCATCCGCCAAGTGCCATCCGGTGCATCCGGCGGCCGCGGCTTAAACTTCTTGATCTTCTTCTTTACTTCGAAATTCCAAGAGACATCCGTCACCAGATCTCGAATCACAGGAAAAGCTTTCATCGGTTGGATCGTCACCGGTTCTTCCAACGGCAATTCATCCAACCGCGTCATACACATGAGTTTCGGCCGGCCGTTAATCTCCGCCGAACACGAACCGCATTTGCCCGCCTTACAATTCCACCGACAGGCCAAATCCGCCGCCTGAGTCGCCTGGATGTTATGAACCGCATCCAGCACAACCATCCCCTCAGAAACTTCCGTGGAATAATCAACGAACTTCCCCGAATTCGTATCCCCACGCCAGATTCTAAAGGTCGCCGTTGCCATTTATTTCCTCCACCGGACCCAAACAGAAATTTCACAGCAAGACCGCCAAGGCCACAAAGAGGTATCGCTTACCTGCGTAAATCCGCAACTTGTCTCGCCGTAGCTTAAATGGGGCATACTAATTCGATCGTTCATTGCCGAAGGCGGATCTATCTGCGGTTAAGTTTTTTATTCGCGTCAATTCGTGTCCGTTCGCGGTTTGGCGTCCCTTCGCGGTTCATTTCATCTCTTCTATCACCTGCTTCAATTCCGCCGGCATATCAGGGATCGCTTGCTTCTGCACCTGCATCGATCCATCCGGTCCCTTTCTTATTACGATGCTGACCTTGCCTTCGGCGGCATCCTTGCTCGGAAAATCGTCTCGAAAATGGCCGCCTCGGCTCTCTTTACGTTCGATCGCCGCTCGAGTGATCGCCTCTGAGACCGTCAACAGATGCTTTAGATCAACCGCGGTATGCCAACCCGGATTGTATTCTCGATGGCCAGGCACCGCGACTTTGCCTGACCGCTCCCAAAGTTTTCCTAACCCTTCAAGAGCCTGCGTCATCTCTCCTTCGCGCCGGACGATTCCAACCAGGTTCTGCATCAAGTTCTGTAAATCGTACTGTACTTGATACGGTCCTTCGGCGTGGTTTCCATTAACCGCTCGATCGAAAGCCGCGAGCGCTTCTTCAGCAGCTGTCTCGATGCCTGCGTCATCGAGTTCAGCCGTTTTATGGTCCTGCGCGAATTTCGCGGCGAACTCGCCTGCCCGCTTACCAAACACCAATAGATCAGATAATGAGTTGCCTCCTAGCCGGTTAGCACCATGTAAGCCGGCCGCCACTTCGCCCGCAGCAAATAAACCAGGCACATTCGACATCTGAGTCTCTCCGTCTACCCGAACTCCACCCATGATATAGTGAGTCGTTGGACCGACCTCCATCGGTTGGTGAGTGATATCGAGATTGGCCAGCTGCATGAATTGGTGATACATGCTCGGCAACTTTTTCTTAATATGCTCCGGCGCATTGGGGAGCTTCTCTTTGATCCAGGCGATATCGAGGAACACGCCGCCATGCGGACTACCCCGGCCATTTTTGACCTCATCCATGATACAGCGGGACACATGGTCCCGAGTTAAAAGTTCCGGCGGGCGCCTGGAGTTCTTGTCACCTTGCGTATAGCGCCAACCTTCTTCCGGATTATCCGCAGTCTGCGCCCGATAATT
>Ga0213876_10001572_pt1 | contig 14042 bp, 14 predicted proteins | sample BarmaccomBMRX_R9_FD_160113 | JGI IMG/M metagenome (GOLD analysis project Ga0213876, IMG submission 160113) | Root-associated microbial communities from Barbacenia macrantha in rupestrian grasslands, the National Park of Serra do Cipo, Brazil - RX_R9 | ecosystem: Host-associated > Plants > Roots...
TCACCCATCTTATGTCGGTATTGACCGTTATCGGAGAAAACAACATCCGCATGCCTTAGGGTCTTGCAAGACCGGCATGTGCGTGATACTTTTTGCGAGAAGCCGTTTCGAGTCTGGCCTGCCGAGAGGGGAGATTTATGTCACCACAGGAAACTTTCCAGTATGAGTTTGAGTATTCGGAACTTCCGGCCTCCGAGGTGATGGATTCGCGTGGAAGTAAAGTGACCACGGTCAAATGTCACGGCAAGCTGGTAGCAGAGAACAGGGGTCGAATCGAAGAGATATTCAAGCGCACTCCGTTTCAGGGTCACATCATCTTCGACCTCGCTGATCTGAATTATCTGGATAGTGCCGGCCTGGGAGCACTGATGCGCCTGAAGCTATCCGCAGTCATGCACGGCGGTGTAAGCGTGAAATTTGAGCATATGACGCCGCGCGTCATGCAGCTGCTCAGCATCGCGAACTTGACGGATTGGTTTACGTCCTAACTCGCATTTCGGGACGGTACATCGCGCAAGCTTCCCCCGGGCACAAAGCCGCGAACGCCACAATCTCCTACGAACGCTGCTCATAATCCCGTTTACCTTGTTACCCTAAAATTTCCATGCAGCTCGAGAAAGTCTATGAGCCGCAGCGCTTTGAACCGCACTGGGCCCAATGGTGGATTGAGTCCCGCATTTTTCAGGTCGACGCTCGGACCGCCCATCAGGGCCGTACGTTTTCGCTCGTCATTCCGCCGCCCAACGTCACCGGCGCCCTTCACATCGGGCACATGCTCGATCACACCATCATGGACGTCGCCATGCGTTGGCATCGCATGCAAGGCGAAACCACCTTATGGCTGCCGGGCACCGATCATGCGGGCATCGCGACCCAAATGGTGGTCGAGCGTAAACTTGCCGCCGAAGGACTGAATCGCAGACAGCTAGGCCGCGAAGAGTTCGAGCGCCGCGTGTGGCAATGGAAAGAAGAATACGGCGGCCGCATCACTCATCAGATCCGCCGTGAAGGCGCCAGTGTCGACTGGTCGCGCGAACGCTTCACCATGGATGCCGGCCTCTCGCGCGCCGTGCGCGAAGCCTTCGTTCGCCTCTACGAACGAGGCTTGATCTATCGCGGTGAGTACATGGTCAACTGGTGCCCTGGCTGCCAGACCGCCATCTCCGATGTCGAGACCATCCACGAAGCGGTCGAGGGGCATCTATGGCACATCCGCTACCGCATCAGCGACTCGGATGAAACACTAACCATTGCCACGACGCGCCCGGAGACAATGCTCGGCGATACAGCGCTCGTGGTGAACCCCGAGGACCAGCGCTATCTGCATCTGCACGGAAAAACGGCGATCTTACCGATCCTCGGCCGCGAGATCCCAATTATCGCTGACCCGCTCGCCGACCCGACGTTTGGAACCGGCGTCGTAAAAGTAACGCCCGCGCACGACCCGAACGATTTCGAAGTAGGCCAGCGGCACGGGCTTCCGTTAGTGAAGGTGATTGGCGAAGATGCTCGCATGACAAACGCGGCTGGCCCATATGCCGGCCTCGATCGTTTCGAAGCGCGCAAACGAATCCTCGCGGCGCTCGAACAGTTGGGCGAACTGGTGAACGTCGAATCGTACACCGTCAACATCGCCAAATGTGATCGTTCCAAAGACATCATTGAGCCGCTGGTATCGACGCAGTGGTTCGTGCGTATGAAACCGCTGGCGGCAAAAGCGATGGAAGCCGTGCGAAGCGGCAAAATTCGCTTCGTGCCCGACGATCGCGAAATAGTTTTCTTTCACTGGATGGAAAACATCCGCGACTGGTGCATTTCGCGCCAGCTCTGGTGGGGTCATCGCATCCCGGCCTGGCACTGCCGCACTTGTCAAGAGATCACCGTAGCGCGCGAGACGCCGGCCATTTGTCAGCATTGCCAATCGACCGAGGTCGAGCAAGATCCCGACGTTCTTGATACCTGGTTTAGTTCCGGTCTGTGGCCGTTTTCGACACTCGGCTGGCCGGACGACGCGGAAGATTATAGAACGTTTTATCCCACCTCGCTACTCATCACCGGCTTCGACATCCTGTTCTTCTGGGTTTCGAAGATGATCATGCTGGGCATCGAATGCACGGGCGATATGCCTTTCCGTGAAGTGCACATGCACGGCCTTGTGCGCGATGCCGAGCGGCAGAAAATGTCGAAGACCAAGGGCAATGTGGTCGATCCGCTGGAACTGATAGACCGCTATGGCACCGACGCGTGCCGCATGGCGCTCCTTCTATCGGCATCATCGGGAGCGGACATTGCGCTCAAGATGGACCGCTTCGAAGCGGCCCGAGGGTTCGCGAATAAGATCTGGAATGCCTCGCGCCTGATCTTCATGAACATGGAGCGCGCGGGCATCACCACCTGGGATCCGAATGTTGCCCGGCCGCCGGATTCAATCGAAGACGCCTGGATCGAAGAGCGGCTCAATACCTGCGTGCAGATCGTCGAAGATGCCCTCAAAGTTCATCGCTACCATGAGGCCGCTCAGACACTCTGGGATTTCGTCTGGAAAGAATTCTGCGACTGGTATCTCGAAGTCAAGAAGCTTCGCTTCGATGTTCGTGCTCTCTCCGTGTACGAACGCATGCTGCGCCTCTTGCATCCCTTCATGCCATTCCTGACAGAAGAACTCTGGCAGCGCCTCATGAGCACGTCGTCTAGGGAACATCCGAAATCAATCTCGCTCGCCGCCTATCCGAAGGTCCGCCAACAGAATCCCGACCGTAAGGGACGGGACTTCCCCCTCGTCCAATCCATTGTCGAAAGAGCCCGTCAAATTCGCGCGGATCAAAAGATAGAACCCAAGGTGGAGATCGAATCTACTCTGATCTTGAGAGATGCTCTCCTCGCGCACCCAGACCTCCGCATCGTCGAAACGCTCGCGAAACTGAAGATCGGGCAAACTCTGATGGACGGTACCACGGAGGCCGCGCCCCCGTTCACTCTTTCATTGACGCTCGACACTCAACCCAACGTAGCCTCGCGTGCCCGCCTCGAAAAAGACAATGCCCGGCTTCAAAAAGCCATTGAGAGCCAATCGCGTCAGCTCAGTGATGAAGCCTTCGTCAATAAGGCGCCTCCACACGTGATCGAGAGCATGCGAAGGAAACTGGCCGAATACCAGGCGCAATTCAATAAGAATCTCGAGTTGCTCGACGGCAATGCCGCTTGACGTCGAGCGCATTCGACGAGCGCGTCCCACTAATCAAATCGTCTATCATCGGGCAATCGCTTCCACAATGACCGAAGCGAGCGCGCTCGCGACTTCGGGGGCGCCGCATGGCACGGTTGTGCTGGCAGATGAACAGACGGCTGGTGTGGGCCGGCTGGGACGCTCCTGGGTGTCGGAAGCGGAGGCCGGAGTCTACTGCTCCATCCTGCTGCGATTGAATCTGAAGCCCGCGAACCTGCCCATCGCGAGCTTGGTCTTAGGATTGGCAACGGCGGAAGCCATTCAGAAATCGACTGACGTGCTGTGCGATCTGCGCTGGCCCAACGATGTGCTTGTGAAGGAGCGCAAGGTCGCCGGCATTCTGGCGCATTTCACAGCGCACAGGGCGTTTGGTGCCCGTTGTGCGCGCGTTGAGGAGGAGGAGTGCATCATCGCGGGCATCGGGATCAATGCCAATCAAGTTTCGTTTCCGGAAGGGCTGCGAACTCCGGCGACTTCGCTGCGCATCGAAAGCGGCGGCCGCGAACAATCGCGCGAGACCATTATCGTGCACTTGTTGGAGTCGGTCAACGCGTTTTGCTCGATGTTGCAATCCGCAGGCAGTGACACCATCCTGCGCGCGTTCACTTTGGCGTCAAGTTACGCGCTGCATCGCCGCGTAGTCATCGAAGACACAGGCGAAAAGGGAACGACAGCGGGCCTCGACCCAAACGGGTTTTTGTTGGTGAAGCTGGATCGCGGGAGACTCGAACGAGTCGCCGCAGGCGGAGTACGTCCGGATGTCTGATGCGGCCGGTGCGGAATGGTCCGGCAACTACTTCAACTACTTCACCGAAATAGAGGACCACTTCCAGCGCGCTCGCGGAACCGGATTGTTCCTTCTGTCGCCGCTCGATTGGGCGCTGATAGAAAACTGGAAGACTGGCGGCGTTCCGCTTGACGCTGTACTCAAAGGTATCGACGATGCGTTCGAGAAATGGCACAGCGGCCGCTCGAAGCGCCGCATGATCAATTCGCTCGCCTATTGCGCGCAGGCGGTGAGCGAAGCCGCAAAACGCGCGCCGCAATCGCGCAAACCTACGGCAGGCGTAAAACCTGCCTTCGATCCGGAAGAGATTCGCCGTTACCTCACGGGTTTGGCGGCGCAGATTCCTTTCACTGAAATTGCTGCCGCGCTCGAAACTATGGCGGCCGATGCCGACAAGCACGCGCACAATCTGGAAGAGCTGGAACAGCGGTTGACGGCGATGGAAGAGAAGCTGGTTGCATCTGCCCGGCTGATGCAGAGCGAGGAAGATCTATTCGCAATCCGGCAATTGCTCGACAAAGAGTTGAAGCCGTACCGTGGAAAAATGACCGCCGACCAGATCTCGATGCTCGAACGCCGGTATCTCGATTCAGCTTTACTCGAGCGCGCGAAACTGCCCCGCTTGAGCCTGTTTTATTTGCATTAACCGGGCCCTCTGATAGAGTCACTGGCGTGGAGACGACGCACGCCAAGCCGCGTTTCGTGCACTGGATCGCGTTGGCGTTGCTGGTGATCTCAGTCTGCATCAACTACGCCGATCGCGGCAACCTGGGCGTCGCCGCGCGGAGCATGCAAACGGAGCTGCACCTCAGCCAGCAGGAATTAGGCATTCTCCTCGCGAGCTTCTCGCTCACGTATGCCTTTATGCAACTGCTGGCCGGGCCTGCCATCGACCGCTGGAACGTGAATTGGTTGTACGCGGCAGGGTTCTTAATGTGGTCGGCTGCGACCGGTCTGACAGGGCTGGCGAGTGGCTTCGCGACGATATTGCTTCTGCGGCTCGCTCTTGGGGCAGGCGAGTCCATTGCCTATCCGGCGTATTCAAAGATCATTTGTGCCGTTTTTCCAGAGAGCTTGCGAGGCACCGCCAACGCGCTCATCGATGCCGGTTCGAAAATGGGCCCGGCGCTGGGCGTCATGCTCGGGGTCAAGCTGCTGAACCGGTACACCTGGCGCGGGATGTTCGTGGTGATTGCGATTGCCAGTGCCGTGTGGCTCATCCCGTGGTGCGCTGTTATTCCGAAACTGAGCCTCCGCGACGCCCCGCTCAAGAAGTGTTGGTCGCCGTCCTATGGCGAGCTGCTACATACGCGCGCTTTTTGGGGGACGGTGCTGGGATTGTTCGGCGCGAACTACGCGTGGTTCTTTTTGCTGAATTGGATCCCCTACTATTTCGAGGTCGACCGGCACATAACCGGCGATCGACTGGCGCTGTTCGCTTCGCTTCCGTTTTTTGCGGTTGCGGGCTCTTCTATGTTGTGCGGTTTGTGTGCCGATGCGTTAATCCGGCGCGGCTACGAGCCGGGACGCGTGCGGCAGACCTTCATCTGTTTTGGCCTGCTCGGCTGCTGCACTTTTATGATCCCGGCGGTGCTGCTTCGCCAGCCGGTGCTCTTTCAAGTGTTCTTGTTCGCTTCGTTGGCTTCCATGGGCGGTTTCTCCGGTAACCATTGGGCGCTTACCCAGCGGCTGTCAGGGATAGAGGCGGCGGCGAAGTGGACCGGCGCCCAGAACTGCGCAGGTAATTTTTCGGGGGTGGTTGCCAACTATTTAGGGGGATTGACTCTCGCCGTGTTCCACTCGTTTGTTCCGGCCTTTGGGCTAGCCGTGCTGGCGATGCTGAGCGGTGTATTTGGCTACTGGTTTGTTACTAGTCGGCCAGTACCTGTCAAGTGGGAAACAGCTCTTAATCCAAAAAAAATTCGGGATACGGGCTCCCTCACGATTAAAAGGGCGTAATATGGGGGTAGAGAGTTTGCCAGTGTTCTGAACTTCACGTTCCGAACGCTGGCCGAGTTCGGTTCCTGCTCATCAGCAGCATGAACCAGCAACCTGGCGCACTCTTGCTCATGCTGCCGTGCGCCTCCGGTGGGTATCTTCCTCCGAGTACCCACCGGACCATCCTTCTCGGTGCCCTTTCATACGCCGTTGTTTTTCGGTGCGATGAGCGACACCCGGAACGCCGGGCGATGCACGCTGACCTCGCACTTTCGAATGCCCGCGCGCTTGGCAAGCTCTCGCAATTCGCTCTTCCTGAACGCTGCCCGGACGGAGATCTTCCCATCGTGGACAGTGAGGAAGTGCCAGCGGAACAGCAACTTTGTCGCCGGTAAAAACACGTAAGGGATAATGTTGCGTTCTAGGTCGCAAATCAGCAATGCCTTTCGGGCCAGCGCATAGAAGGAGTGCAGAAGCTCGACTACGCGAGCGTCCTCAAAGTGGTGCAGAAACAGAGAGCACATCACGTAATCGAAGCTGTGCGACGAAAACGGGAGTTGAAACGCGTTTCCGATCACTTTCGGCTGCGGCGCTGCCGTCAGGTTCGTCAGGTTGTAGTCGAGACTGACAATGCGTGAACGGGGGTAGGTGGCGTGAACCAGGCGCGCCGTATCTCCGGATGCGGCGCCGATGTCGAGCAATGAGAAATCGTCTTCGGGGCGGAGGACGCGGCGGAGGGTCTTCAAGATCACCGAATGTCCGCCGAAGTTCTTGTTGATTCGAGTCAAGTCGAATAAACTGCGGCGTGCCTCTTCAGGAGGAGCGTGATCCAATAGCTCCGGTTTGATTAGCCGGCGAGCGAACATTCTGGAGATGAGATGTTCGATTATCGCGTGAGGTGATACAACTTGTGTTGCACAAAGACATGACACCGAGGAATTTTTCACGCCGCAATCTGTTGCAGACCGCCGGAGCGGCAGCCGCCCTTCTGCCGCACGCAGTGCGAGCGCAGAGCTCCACCGCTCGAGCGAATCTGGGCCCGACGACATCCACAGTAGAAGACCGGGATCGCCGCATGCAGTGGTGGCATGAGGCGCGCTTCGGCATGTTCATTCACTTCGGGCTGTACAGTGTGCTGGGCCGGCATGAATGGGCGATGGAGCAGGAGGGAATCCCGGTCGCCGAATATCAGCAGCTCGCCAAGGTCTTCAATCCGCGGCCGCATGCGGCGCGTGCCTGGGCCAAACTCGCCAGGACAGCAGGCATGAAATACATGGTGATGACCACCAAGCACCACGAGGGCTTTTGCCTGTTCGACACCAAGCTGACAGATTATTGCGCTCCTAAACAGGCGGCCGGGCGCGATCTCGTGGCTGAGTACGTGGACGCCGCGCGCGCCGAAGGAATGCGCTTTGGCTTTTACTATTCGTTGATGGATTGGCACCATCGCGATGGCGCTCGCTGTAAGACGGACGAAGCGGCCCGCAGGCGATTCGTCGATTACATTCACGGCGAGGTTCGCGAGCTGTGCACGAACTACGGCAAGGTCGATGTGCTTTGGTATGACGTCGATTGGCCGCTGACGCCGGAAGGTTGGGAATCGGTCGAGATGAATCGCATGGTTCGCAAACTGCAGCCCGACATTATCCTCAACAATCGGGCCGGCATTCCCGAAGATTTTCAAACGCCGGAGCAGCACATCCAGTCATACGACGTGCCATGGGAAGCGTGCATGACGATGAACGACAGTTGGGGATTCCAACGCGCCGACGACAATTGGAAGTCGCCGAAGACGGTGGTTAGAAATCTGTTGACCTGTGCGCGCGATCAAGGCAATTACCTGCTGAACATCGGCCCGAAGCCAGATGGCTCGATACCGGAGCCGTCGATTGAAATTTTGACTGCGGTCGGCCGCTGGATGGACAAAAACAATGCGTTGATTCATCACGCGGACCGGTGTCAGGTTAAGCGCTCCGAGTTCGCCTCGTTCACGCGTCAAGGAAACACGCTGTTCATCCATGCTTATTTCTGGCCGGGCGAAACGCTGGCCATCGGTGGTCTGCAACAGAAAGTTTTGTCCGCGAAGTTATATCCGAGCGGTCAGCCGGTGCGTTTTGAGCAGGAACAGTTTCGAGTGCGATTTCTCGGTCTGCCTGCCTCTGCGCCTGATCCTATCGCAACTGTTCTTCAGGTTGAGTGCGACGCCGAGCCGACGCAGGACCAGAACGCGATTCGTGTTAATCGAAAGCGGGAGAGCGTCTAGCGTTTTGGATATTGTGATTCCGAATGCGGGCTGGATCGAGGCGATCTGCGGCCCCATGTTCTCTGGAAAAACCGAAGAGATGATTCGGCGTTTGCGGCGTGCGACCATTGCGCGCAAGCGCGTTCAGGTTTTCAAGCCCGCGATCGACACGCGCTATTCAGAGGACGAGATTGTGAGCCACGCCGATCTGCGCATGAGATCGGAAGCGGTGAAGGACGTCGACGAACTTCTCAATAGGATCGATTGGCGCACCGAGGTGTTGGGCATCGACGAAGCAAATTTTTTCGGTCTGGATCTGGTGCAGGCGGTAAACCAGCTTGCCGATGACGGCAAACAGGTTATTGTCGCGGGCTTGGACACCGATTATCTGGCACGTCCCTTTGCGCCCATGCCGGATCTGCTGGCACTGGCGGAATCCATCACCAAGACACTAGCTATTTGTATGCGCTGCGGGACTCCGGCGAAGCACACGCAGCGGCTAGTGGAATCCGATGATCTGATTCTGGTCGGCGCCGGCGGTGCTTACGAAGCGCGCTGCCGGAGATGTTTTGAGCCCGGTATTTCGCGGCAGGAATCGCTTGATTTCACGCCGGCCGACGATATCCGCCGCAACGTTGAAACATAATAGAAAGAGAACCGTCTAGTTTGCCGTCAGCAAGGCGCACAGCGCCGGGCGTGTATTCTATACGTCTAAAGGAAAGAGACATGAGTAGTTCACCACAACAGCCGACATACATAATCCCGCCGCCCTCGAGTCCCAACTGGAAAACACCGGTGCTGATCGGCGTGCTGGTTTTGCTGGCGATTTCGAACATCTTTTTGTTCATTCAGCTTGACCACGTACGGACCGAAAACAAGGCCGAGATGGAGAAAGTGACATCCGATTTCAAAAACAGCATCGACCGCATCCGGATTGATTCAAACGAAGAAGTGCGCCGGTCCACCAGGCGGCTCGAGGATGTGCAGAGCCAATTGGCCCAATCGCGGCGTGAAGCGAATTTGGCCGTAGGACAAGCGAAGGTCGACGCTCAGCGGCGCGTAGAGGCGTTGCAGACGAAGGTCGCAACCGAACAGGCGGCGCAGCAGCAGGCGATCGCGCAGGTGAAGCAGTCGGCTGATACAGCCAACACGCAGATTGCGAGTGTCTCGACTGATGTGGGAAACGTCAAGACCGACGTTGCCAATACCAAGACTCAACTCGAAGACACCATCGCGAACCTCAAGCGCGCGACCGGCGAATTGGACAATCACGAGAGCCTAATCGCGACCAATGGAAAAGAGCTGAAAGCGCTACGTGAATTGGGCGAGCGCAACTATACCGAATTCACCCTCAGCAAATCGAAGAAGGCTACTCGAGTGGCGGATGTGATGGTGGAACTGCGGAAAGCGGATCCGAAGCACAACAAATTCACGATTCAGATTACGGCTAATGACAAGACGGTCGAGAAGAAGGACCGCAATATCAATGAGCCGATCCAGTTCTACACCGGCAAAGCCGGGCAGCCGGATGAGATCGTTGTCAATGAAGTGCGGAAGGACACCATTGTTGGTTATCTGGCCACGCCCAAGGTGCAGACGCCGAGACCGGGAGCGTCTTCGTAAAATATGCGATATCCAGAACAGTTGATTGCCGTCATGCGGCAGGATTTAAAACAGTACGGAGTGGTTGAGACTCGTACTCCGGAAGAAGTGGATCGAGCGCTGGGTCCGAACTCGGGCGCGGTGTTGATGGTGGTGAACTCCGTTTGCGGCTGCGCAGCGGGTAAGGCCCGGCCGGCGGTTGGGATGGCGCTGCAGCACACGGTGCGACCGGATAGCACCGCGACGGTGTTCGCGGGAGCGGACCTTGAGGCCGTGGCGCGCGTGCGCGAATTGCTGCCGGGCATACCGCCCTCGTCACCCTCGATGGCTCTGTTTCGCGATGGCAAGCCGATCTTCATGCTGCACCGGCATCAGATCGAGACTCGTCAGGCGCCTGAGATAGCGCAGCTTCTGATCGAAGCTTTCGAACAGCACTGCGTCCCGGTTGCTAAGTAGCCGGGCTCAACCGATATAGCCCGCGTTTAAAGATGAATTCGCGCACGGACGCGGGGACTTCCGGTGCGGGTTCGCCGGCTGCAAGTTTTGCTCTGATGACAGTACTCGCGGTGGGAAGCTGCACCTCATCAAGGCGCAGCACGCGCGCGCCGGTGGGGATTCGGTAAGTGTTTCCCGGCCGCGAGACGACGATGAACTCGGTCAACTGAACGACATCACGCCAGCGGTGCCATGTTTCGAGCTCAGCGAACGCATCCGCTCCGATGAGAAAAAAGAGCCGGTCGTCGTTGGAAAGCTGTTCCCGAAAACGCTCGAGCGTCTTGACCGTATAGCTGCGTTCGCTGCCTCGCTCTATTTCCGAAACCTCCAATTCAGGATGATCGCTGCACGCGAGCCGCACCATTTCCAGGCGGTCTTCGTAAGGAGTCAAGCCGGCGGCGTCTTTGTGCGGTGGTGTACCGGCGGGGACGAACACGATGCGCTTGAGATCGAATTTTCGCACCGCTTCCTCCGCCATGTGAATGTGCGCAATGTGGATGGGATCGAATGTTCCGCCGAAAAGACAAACGCGCTGGCCCGGCATCAGATCAGCTTGTGAGCGCGTGCCTCACTTGAAATCTGCTCGCGGGCCGCTTGCGTGGCTAACTCGTCGCAGCGGTTGTTGTCTTCGTGCGACGCGTGCCCCTTGGTCCACTTCCACTTGGTTTCATGCCGTCCCACAAGCGAATCGAGTTCCATCCAAAGATCACTGTTCTTGACCGGCTTTTTATCCGACGTGACCCAATTCTTTTTTTTCCAGCCGTGGATCCAGGTGGTGATCCCGTTCTTCAGGTATTCGGAATCAGTGATCACTTCGACCGCACAGCTCTCTTTCAATCGCTTCAGCCCTTCAATGGCCGCAGTGAGTTCCATCCGATTGTTCGTCGTGTGCGGCTCGGAGCCAAAGAATTCGCGCGTGAATTCGCCGTAGCGGAGGATGCATGCCCAGCCGCCTTTACCCGGATTACCGAGGCAGGCGCCGTCGGTTATGAGCTGAACCTGTTTCAAAACGCTCCGGTGCCGGCGTACTCCAATGCCGGAGGGTTGGAGGGCTGCGCAGAAGCAAGTTGGTCAATGAAAAACTTGTCTACGACATCGAGAACTTGAGGAACCTGCTGCGCGCGATAAATTTCGGTTCGCAGCTTGGCGCCGTTGCGAACGCCGTGAGTGAAGTAAGTGGCGAATTGCTTCATCTTTCCGATAGCGTCCGCTTCCCCATGCTCATCGAGCATTTGGTAGTAGGTGCGCATGATTTCATAGCGCTCGCGGTCAGGAGGAATTTCGTATGTGCCGGTTCGAAGGTAGCTATCCATCTGGGCAAAAATCCACGGATTGTAAGAAGCGGTTCGTCCGATCATAACCGCATCGCAACCGGTTTCGCGCCGCATCCGCACCGCGTCTTCCGGAGTAATGATGTCACCGTTTCCGATGACGGGGATGCTAACCGCGGCTTTGACTTCGGCAATGCGCGACCAGTCGGCGCGGCCGCTGTAACCCTGTTCGCGAGTGCGGGGATGCAGCGCGACGGCGGCGAGGCCGCAAGCTTCGGCGAGTTTCGCCATCTGTACGGCTACCAGTTCATGATCGTTCCAGCCGGCTCGAAACTTGCACGTCAACGGAATGGAGATGGCGGCGCGAACCTTGCCCAAAATCTTTTCGACCAGCGGCAGATCGCGCAGTAAGCCGGAACCGCCGTTGCACTTTACGACTTTGTTAACCGGGCAGCCGAAATTGATATCGACAATATCGAAGCCGCGGTCCTCGCAGACTTTAGCGGCTTCTGCCATGACGTCCGGGTCTGATCCAAACAACTGACAAGCAATTGGATGCTCATCGGGTTCGAAGTACAGATAGCGGAAATTCCGGTTCGGCTTTTTCGCGTGCTTGGTGCTTACCACTCCGTGAGAGCTGGTGAACTCCGTCATCAAAAGCCCGCAGCCACCCTGTTTGCGTATCAAGCGGCGGAAAACTGTGTCAGTGACGCCGGCCATGGGCGCCAGCACCGTCGCAGGGGTGACGGAAATCGGGCCGACACAGTAATGAACGGGAAAGCCTGTCTGGCTGTGATCGCTCATGATAGGGATTCAGCGGGGCGGGAAAACGCCAGGATGAGACTATTTTAACTGGCACGGGGCGAAACTCGGAACCAGTAACCCGCGTTCTAGTGTAATGGGGGATGTGCCGTTGTGGAGTCGTCCAACATTGTAAAAGTAGTGGCCGCGTTCGTGGCGGGCATCGTGGTGGCGCTGGGGAGCGCATTGATCTACGTCCGTGTCAGCGATATGCGGCATGCCGTACCGGTTTCGCTGGCATCGACAAGCGCGCCGGTGGTGCCGGCCGAACTGCCGGAACCTGTACCCGACATCACTCCGCAAGACACGTCACCTGCGCCCGTGCTTCCGGAACCTAAACCGGCCGCCAGCGAAGCGCGACCCCGCATTGCCCCTAGATTGCCGAAACAGCCGCGGCGCACGTATGTGAACGCGACTCCCGTCAACGCTGGGGCAAAGGCAGTGCGAAAGCCGCTAATACTGGCGAAGAACGACGCTCATCCGGTGCTTCGAATGCCTGCCCCCGCGCCGTCTACGGTGAGCGATCCGCCGCCGGCCCAGAACACGGCCGAAGACGTTCAGCCGATGGCGCAAGATCAGACGACCTCCGATCAGGCGGCCTCCAATAATGCGCCGGCGGTGGAAGCACCCCCGCCCGCGCCCACGGCACCGCAGCCGCACGTCGTGACGATTCCCGCCGGTACCGTATTGTCCATTCGTCTAGGCGAGACGCTTTCCACGGATCACAACTACACGGGGGACACTTTTCGCGCCACCCTGATGACCCCCGTGATTCAGGACGGGTTCATCATTGCCGATCGTGGTTCGAAGGTGCTGGGACGAGTTGTGTACGCCCAGTCCGCGGGTCACATGTCGAATGCCGCGGGCCTGAGCGTAGCGCTCTCAGAGATCAACACAACAGACGGCCAGCGGGTGGCCGTGCGGACGACGGTCTACGACCAAAAAGGCAGCAGCAACGGGAGTCAGGACGTCGCGAAAATTGCGGGCGGCGCGGCACTGGGTGCGATCATTGGCGGAGTCGCGGGCGGCGGGAAAGGCGCGGCTATAGGCGCTGGGGTTGGTGGTGCAGCGGGAACGGGCGCTGTTCTTCTGACGCACGGCAGCGCGGCCGTGATCGGCAACGAAACGCAACTCACCTTTCGCTTGGCTAATGCTTTGACGATCACCGAGAAGCTGAATTAATCAGTTCGACAGTCTCATCGGACTCGGGCGTTTTCCATTTGCCCGAATCGAGTCGGCGCGGCGTGATATCGATCTCGACGGCTTCCTTGATTGGGTCAACGCTTGCGGGACGCAGATCGCGGAATTTGCGAGCGGAGGATAAAACGTTGCGCTCCATGGAACCCACGGTCGAGTTGTAAGTCTCGACGGTCTTTGCGATTGCTTCGCCCAGCTTCAGAAAATGCTCATTCATTTTCGACAAGCGCGAGTAGAGTTCGACGCCGGTATCGCGGATTTTGTCGATGTTTTCGGCCAGCGTTTTCTGCCGCCAGCCATGCGCGACAGTTAGCAGCAGCGTAATCAGAGTGACCGGCGTTGCGATGAGGACGCGCTTCTCCGCGCCGAAGTCGAGTAGCGCGGGATCGTGCTCCAACGCGGCGCTAAACAAGGATTCGAGCGGCAAGAAGGCCACGACAAATTCAGGCGAACAGGGCAGGCGCTGCCAATACGATTTATCGC
>Ga0213876_10001573_pt1 | contig 14030 bp, 13 predicted proteins | sample BarmaccomBMRX_R9_FD_160113 | JGI IMG/M metagenome (GOLD analysis project Ga0213876, IMG submission 160113) | Root-associated microbial communities from Barbacenia macrantha in rupestrian grasslands, the National Park of Serra do Cipo, Brazil - RX_R9 | ecosystem: Host-associated > Plants > Roots...
TAGAGGTTGCCGTCCTTGTCGATGTCCAACCCGCCATAGAGGAAGCCGCCGTCGTCGCCGCCGGTGAAGCTGTGCAGCGTGGTCAGGGTTCCGTCGGTGGCGAGCTTGTAGACCGAGCCGTTGTCGCTGGCGCCGCCGAAGGCGGTGACGCCGTAGAGATTGCCGTCGCGGTCACGGACCACGCCGTGCTCCGGGAACTCGCCGTCGGCGCCGTTGAACGTATGCAGCACGCTGAACGTGCCGTCGAAGCCGTATTTGAAGACCGTGCCGTCGCCGTTGGCGCCGCCGAACAGGGCGGTTCCATAGAGGTTGCCCTCCTTGTCGCGGATCAGGTCGCCGCGGATGAACGAGCCGTCGTTGCTGCTGAAGTTGTGCAGCACCTTGTACGTCCCGCTCTTCGAAATCTTGAAGATGACGCCGTTGCCGCCCGCGCCGCCGCTGCCCGTGGTGCCGTAGATCGTGCCGCTCGGCATGAGGATCACGCCGCCGTCGGGACCCATGCCGTCGTTGCCGGCGAAGGAATGCAGAAGCGTCTGCGTGCCGTCCGGCGCCAGCTTGAAGACCACGCCGTCGCCATGGGTGCCGCCGAAATCGGCCGTTCCATAGATGTTGCCGGCATCGTCGAGCGTGACGTTTGCGCCGGGACCGGCGCCATCATTGGCATTCGAGGTGAAATCGTGCAGGTCGGTATAGGTCGGATCCGTCGCGCCGAAGCTGCTTTTGCCCTGCCGCGAGGCGAGCGGATGTTTTCCCTGGACCGCGAGCATCCGCTTCATGTCGGCGCGCGACTGGTTTCCAGCAGCCGCCGGCGTCAGAGTGGCGAGCGCGAGCGCCGAGCCGAGCAGGGCGCAGCGGAACAGCATGTGACCATTGAGCATTGAAACTCCTCCCATAGTTTTTACCGGCCTGTGTTTTTACCGGCTTTCCGAAGGCGCATTAGGCCAACTGCGCGGGGCCGTTGCAACCGCGCGGGAGAAATTCGTCGAAAGGTATCTCAGCTGACGAAAACGCGATCGAAGATCGTGTCGACGTGCTTGAAGTGGTAGTCGAGGTCGAACAGCGCCTCGAGCTCTTTATGTGACAGCGCCTGTGTCACTTCGGGATCGGCCTTCAGCAGGCCGAGCAGCGCGCCCTCGCCGTTCCAGGTGCGCATCGCGTTGCGCTGCACAAGGCGATAGGAATCCTCGCGGCTCACGCCCTTTTGCGTCAGCGCGAGCAGCACGCGCTGGCTGTGCACCAGGCCTTGCGTGCGATCCAGGTTGTCCTGCATGCGCTTCGGGTAGACGACCAGCTTCTCGACCACGCCGGCCATGCGCATCAGCGCGAAGTCGAGCGTGACCGTGGCGTCCGGGCCGATATAGCGCTCGACCGAGGAATGCGAGATGTCGCGCTCGTGCCAGAGCGCCACGTTCTCCATCGCCGGCAGCGCGAAGGCGCGCACCATGCGGGCGAGCCCGGTGACGTTCTCGGTCAGCACGGGGTTGCGCTTGTGCGGCATCGCCGACGAGCCCTTCTGGCCCGCGGAGAAGAACTCTTCCGCCTCGAGCACCTCGGTGCGCTGAAGATGCCGGATCTCGGTCGCGAGCCGCTCGAGCGAGCTCGCCACCACGCCCAGCGCCGCGAAATAGGCCGCGTGCCGGTCGCGCGGGATGACCTGGGTCGACACCGGCTCGACCTTGAGGCCGAGCTTCGCCGCGACATGCTCTTCCACGCGGGGATCGATATTGGCGAAGGAGCCGATGGCGCCCGAGATGGCGCAGGTCGCGATCTCGTCGCGCGCCGTGACCAGCCGCGCCCGCGCGCGCGCGAACTCGGCATAATATCCCGCGAGCTTCACGCCGAAGGTCGTGGGCTCTGCGTGGATGCCGTGGCTGCGGCCGATGGTGGGCGTCGTCTTGTATTCGAAGGCGCGCGTCTTGAGCGCGGCGAGCAGCGCGTCGACGTCGGCGATGAGGATGTCGGCGGCGCGCTTGAGCTGCACCGACAGGCAGGTGTCGAGCACGTCCGACGAGGTCATGCCCTGATGCACGAAGCGCGCGTCGGGGCCGATGAACTCGGCCAAGTGAGTGAGGAAGGCGATGACGTCGTGCTTGACCTCGCGCTCGATGGCGTCGATGCGCGCGACGTCGAAGGTGGCGGCGCCCCCCTTCTCCCAGATGACGGCGGCCGCTTCTTTCGGGATGACGCCAAGCTCGGCCAGCGCGTCGGCGGCATGCGCCTCGATCTCGAACCAGATGCGGAACTTGGTTCCGGGCGACCAGATCGCCGTCATCTCGGGGCGGGAATAGCGCGGAATCATGGCCGGACTTCTAGACCAAGCAGGCAGCCTCGACCAGCGCTTTCGTGACCGCGTCCTTGGGCGCCTGCGCCAGGCTCGTCACGGCGCCGCGCTCGACCATCCGGCCCTTGTCGAAGACCATGACTTCGTCGCAAAGCGCCTCGGCGACGGCGAAATCGCTGGTGATCACGACGAAGGCCGCCTGGCTTTCGACGCGGAACTCGGCGAGCAGGTCGCGCATGGTCGTCTGCGCGACGGCGTCGAGCCCGCGCAACGGCTCGTCGATCACCACCATCAGCGGCGCGGCAACGATGGCGCGCGCGACCTGGAGCCTGCGCTTGTCGAAGGGCGGCAGCGTGGCGACGGTGCGCCGTCCCTCGTAGGACGCGAGCCCCACGCGCTTCAGCGCCGTGTCGCGATAGCCCGCGGTGAGCTCGCGGCTGAGCTTCAGATGCGCGCGCAAGGGCTCGTCGACCGTGTCCCAGATCGTCATGCGCGGATCGAGCGCGGCGTCGTTCGAGGTCACGAAGGCGACGCGGCGGCGCAAGCGCAAGGTCATCGCCTCGGACAAAAGATTGAGATCGACCGCGTCGAACAGGATGCGCCCCGGCCGCCGCTCCAGGCCCAAGACGGCGCGCAGCAAGGTGTGCCGGCCCGAGCCGGTCTCGCCGAGCAGCGCCAGCGACGCGCCGCGACGCAGCTCGAAACCCATCATGTCGCGCTGGCGCGGCGTCTTGCGCGGCTCGGGCGACAGCACCAGTCCTTGCACCTGCAGCAGCGGCTCGCCGCGCACCGTGCGCGACGGCTTGGCGACGGGCCGGGGCAGCGCACGAAACAGCGACTGGGTATAGGCATGGGTTTCCGTGGCCATCAGATGCGCGGCTTCGCCCTCTTCCACCACCCGGCCCTGGCGCAGGACGATGGTACGCGCCTTCAGCCGCGCCACGGCCTGCGGCTCGCGCGCGGCGCACAGCATCGCAAAGCCTAGACGCGCCTGCTCCTCGACCAGCGCCTTGCTGAGCGCGTTGGCCGCGACCGGCGACATGTCGGCGAAAGGATGATCGCAGAGCACGAGCTCCGGCGTGGACGCGACCGCGGCGGCGAGAAGGCCCCACGCGACCGTCACGGTATCGAGCGCGCCCGCCGGCGCATCCAGGATCTCGACCGAAGGCGCGCCGACGAAGCGGGCGAGCGCGCCGCGCAGCTCTTCGCGCGCCGCGCCCTTGGGACAGGAAAGCCTGCGCGCGATCACGCGGGCGAGCTGCGAGGCGGCGCCGACCAGCGGATCGAGCGGCCGCTGGGCAGCGCCCGGCAGATAGGCGACGCGCAGAGGCACGCGCATCCTGGGCGCCACCGGCCGTGCCTCGCTTTCGCCGACGCGCAGCGTTCCGGCAACCTCGTCTGCCCGGTCGACGAGGCCGTCGAGCAGGCGCAGCACCGCGTCCTTGCCGCTACCCGCCTCGCCCAGCAGGATCACCGTCTCGCCCGCGTTCAGCGTCAGCGAAAAGCGGTCGATCTCGGCGCGGCCGTCGCGGGCGACCGAGAGATCCTTGATCTCGAGGATGGGGCGCGCGTCGCTCATGGCCGCTCGCCCTCGTCCAAGCCTGCGGCCAGGCGCGCCAGCAGGATCAGCAGCATCAATGCCAGCGCCGGAAACGCCACGGTCCACCAGGCCTCGAGATAGCTTGTCCTCGCCGCGGCGATCATCAGGCCCAGATCGCGATGCGGCGGCAGCGCACCGAAGCCCAGGAAGCTCATCGTCGAGAGGATGATGGCGACGGCGGCAAGCGCGCGCGCCAAGGTCGGGAGCAACGTGTCGCGGAACTCGTACGCCAAGTCGCGGTTCAGCAGCGCCGAGGCCGAGATGCCGGTGGCGCGCGCGTATTCCGCATGGCCGAGGCGGCCTGCGGCACGCGCGCGGTCGAAGGCGCGCACGAAAGCGAGCGGCGCGGCGGCGAGGCCCGCAGCCAATCCCGCATAGCCGCGGGCCGTGAGCGCCACCATGGCAAGCGCGAGCAAGAGCGCCGGTATCGCCGCGAAGGCGCCGATCGCCCAGCGCAAAACGTTGCCGGCCGGTCTCGGTAGATGGGCGCAGACGAAGCCGAGCAGGCCGCCCGCGAGCAGCGCCAGCACGGCGGCCTCGCCGGCCTGGGCGACGGTGGTGCTGAGGCCGTAAAGCGTTTCGCTGAACATGTCGCGGCCGAGCAGGTCGGTGCCGAACGGGAAGGCCTCGGACGGCGCCGCAAGAACCGGCCCGGTATGCGCAGCCCCCAGCGGCGCGCGCGCGAGGAAATCGGCGAGCATGACCGCGATGGCGATGAGCCCCAGCCCCGACCAGCCCGCCGCCGCGAGGATGCGGCGCAGGCGCGTGAGCTCGGGCGTGAGCATCCCCACGCTCATGACGCCGCCCGCATCAGGACGCGCGAGCCGACGCGGCCCAGGAACTCGGCCGTGCAGGTGAGCGCGGCAAAGACCAGCAGGATGGGTGCGGCCATGCTCCAATCGTGCAGCGCGACCGATTTCACGAACAGCTCGGCGATGCCGTGGCTTTGGAACACCCACTCCGCCACCACCGCGGCGGACAGCAGCGTCAGCATGACCTCGCCCAGGCTTTCGAGCAGGCCCGCGAAGATCTGCGGCGCGACGTAGACGCGCTCGATCTCCATGGCGGTGAGGCCGAGCCGGCGGAGGCCGAGACGGAACGGCGAGTCTTGCGCCAGCGACGCGGCACGGCGCAGGGCCATCTGCACCGCCGCGGTGCCCGCCAACCCCACGGCGACGGTCGGCAGGAACAGCGTCGTGACCCGCGAGGCCGTGTCCGGTCTGATCCCGAAGAGATGGAAGGCGGCATAGGCGAGTGCGAGGCAGGCGCAGAACACCGGCGCCGCCGAGACGATCTGGATGACGGGCGCCGTCGCCCGGCGCATCCCGCCCGTCCCCAAAAGAAGCCCGAGCGGCAGGCCCAGCATCAGCGCCATCAGCGCGCCCAGGAGCACCACGTCGGCCGTCGCCGGGCCGTGCATGGCAAGCTCGCGCGCCGCCGGCAATCCGCTGATCGTGCTTCTGCCCGGGTCCAGGCTCAGGAAGGCCATGAGCCGGTTGCCGAAGGCGGCGAGATAGGGGCCCGGGTCGGCCAGGGCCGACAGCGCGGCCGCGATCAGGAGCGCGCCGAAAAGGGCGAGCACCCATTTCCCGCCTTCCTTCAGCGCAAACCGCCACATGCCGCCGTCCCACCGCTCCCCGGCGGGACTATAGCAGCCTTCCGAGTAACAATTGCTAGTGCATGCCGTGCATCGGCGGCGCGTTCTTGGCCGCCAGGCATACCTTGTCGCCCGGCTTGCAGATCTGGATCTTCTGCATCATGCCGGTGTCCTCGTGGTCGAGGATGTGACAATGCAGCACGAACACGCCGTCGTAGCGTTCGTAGTGCGTGCGCATCACGACCTTGTAGCCGGGCTTGATGAAGATCGTATCCTTCCACTGGTCCTTGAGATCGGCATATTGCATGTCGCCGGGCTCGCCGGTGACGCTGACGTCCTTGCCGCTCGGGTCGAGAATCTCGACGATCTGGTAGGGATTGACGTGGATATGGAAGGGGTGGCCGCCGGAGAGCGCGGTCAGCGTCCACTGGTCCGTGGTCCCCAAGGTCAGCGAGCGTGACATCGTGCCGTTATAGGGCACGGCATCCGAGCCGCTCAGCTGGTTGCCCACCGCGCCTTCGCCGTCATCGGTGAAAGTGAACGACAGATCCTGCTTGCCGACGTTCGGCTCGCCGGTCAGGCTTTTGTGCGGCTGGAACATGGTGATCCGCATGCCGTTCATGAGATCGGCCTGCACCTTGCCCGCCACCGGAGCGGGATAGGCGAAGGACGCCGCACCCATCAGCTGGTTCTGCAGATAGTTGTGCTGATCGCCGACATTGGTGCCGGCGGCCACGTTGACGACGCCGAGCAGCGCGCGGTTCTCGGGCCCCTGACCGGCGCCGAAAGAGCTCGCCGTATCGATCACGCAATACAGGCCCGGCTTCGGAAAGGTCAGAAGCACGTCCTCGCGATAGCCGGGCTGCATGGTCGTCGCCCTGTCGGCGCCGCGGTCCACGATGCGCGAGCGCGTCAGCCCGTCCGCGGCATAGGCGAACTGGTGCACGACGTCCTCGACGCAGTTGTCGGAGACCCATTTTCCGGCCTGGTCCGGCGAAAGCGTGGGCGGCAGCACGGCGCCGGCCTTGGCCTTGCGGATGAAGACGTAGAGCGAGTTGGCGATGCCGCCGTGAATCATGCGCCAGCGCTCGGTCTTGCCGGCGACGGCGCCGGGGAATTCCGGCAGCACCTGGCCGTTGATCGAGGTGAAGCGGCCGGACTCCGTCCACTTGCTTTTCCCGATCTGGTCATAGCCGTCGATGGTTCCGGTCTGGCCGGGCGCGCAGGCCCACACCACCTTGCCGTCCTTGCGGCCGCAAGCATAGGAGATCTGCTGGAACAGCAGGATGCGCTCCTTCGGGTTGACCTTCGCGAGCAGCGTGTCGATGTCGCCGTTCGTCGTCAGCGTCGGCGGGCGGTCGCCGCGGATGATGATCGCGCCCGACATGCCGCTCGCCACCTGGATCGCGGTCGAGCCGTGCACATGCGCGTGGTACCAGAACGTGCCCGCGGGATGATCGGGCGGGAGATTGAACCGGTAAGCCTGGTTGGCGCCGACGTCGAGCGTGATCATCACGTTGTCGCCCTGCGTGCCGTCGGGGTTCTGCCCCGGCGTGACCCAGAAGCCGTGGGTGTGGAAGTTGGTGAGGTCGAAGCATTTGGGGACGTTGTGATTGTCGGGCTTGCAGCCGGGATTTCCCTCCAGCTTGTTGTGCAGCTCGACCGCGACAGTCTGGCCCGGCTTGGTCTCGATCGTGGGGCCGACCAGCGGCGAGTTGGGCGCCGAGCCGCCCGAGTTCATCCAATAGGTGCGCAGGCGCACCTGGTCGTTGCTGCCGGTGTTGGGGTTGTAGAGATAGTAGTTCGTCATCTGCGTGTTGAGGTCGTAGACCTGCTGCGCGTTCGGCTTGGCCGCGGGCGGGTTGGCCAGAACGCGCCGGTGCGAGACGGTCGGCCCGGCGGCATGCGCGCTCGCGCTCGCGAGCGCTGCCAGAGCCAGTACCGAAAGAGTTGTACGAAGACGCGGCGTGCAACCGGCCATGCGAGCCTCCCCATTTTTCCGCGTGGGCACGCGGAATCCCTGCCGGCGCATCCTATGTTGAACTAGCTCGACCTTCAATAGAATGTGCTCGAAATCGATCAGAGATGGACTAAAGCAGGCCGAGCGACTTGAAGCTCGCATGGCCGTTGCGGCCGATCACGATATGGTCGTGCACCGCGATGCCCAGCGGCTTGGCCGCGTCCTGGATCTGGCGCGTCATCTCGATGTCGGCGCGGCTCGGGGTGGGGTCGCCGCTCGGATGGTTGTGGACCAGGATCACCGCCGACGCCGCATGCTCGAGCGCGCGCTTGACGATCTCGCGCGGATAGACCGGCGTGTGGTCGATCGTGCCGGCGCTCTGCACCTCGTCGGCGACCAGGATGTTCTTGCGGTCCAGGAACAGGACGCGGAACTCCTCGCGCGGCGAGCGCGCCATCGCCGCGGCGCAATAATCGAGCAGCGCCGCCCAGGAGGAGAGCGCCGGCCGGCCCAGCAGCCGCGTCCTGGACAGCCGCAGGGCTGCGGCCTCGATCACCTTGAGCTGCGTCACCACGCCCTCGCCGATGCCGTCGATCTCGAGCAGCCGCTCGTGCGGCGCCGCGATGACCTCCGCGAAGCCGCCGAAGCGGGCGAGCAGCGCCTTGGCGAGCGGCTTGACGTCGCGCCGCGGGATCGCGGCGAAGAGCACGAGCTCCATCAATTCGTAGTCGGGCAGGGTTTCGGCGCCGCCTGCCAGGAAGCGCTCGCGCAGCCGGTCGCGATGGCCGAGATAGTGCGGCTCGGCCTCGCCGTCGATGAAGGGCTGGGCTGCGTCGCGCACGCCCCGGGTCTTGGTCTTGGACGCCATCGCGGAGGATAATCGACGGGCTGCGGCGCACAGCCTAACGTTGCCGCCGCCCGTTGCAATAGGCGCGGTTGTCAGGCGCCCCCGGTCAGGCGCCCATGTAAGGCGGCTTGTCGAGGCCCAAAGGCGAGCCGGTGAAGATCTCGACCCCGTCCTCGGTCACGCCGACCGTGTGCTCGAACTGGGCGGAAAGCGAGCGGTCGCGCGTCACCGCGGTCCAGCCGTCGTTCAGCACCTTCACGCCGTAGCCGCCCAGGTTGATCATCGGCTCGATGGTGAAGAACATGCCGGGCTTGAGCGCGATGCCGTGGCCGGGCTTGCCGTAATGGACGATGTTGGGCAGCGCGTGAAACACCTTGCCGACGCCGTGGCCGCAGAAGTCGCGCACCACCGCGCAGCGCTCCTGCCCTTCGGCATAGGACTGGATCGCGTGGCCGATATCGCCCGTGGTGCCGCCCGGCTTCACCTGGGCGATGCCGCGCATCATGCATTCGTAGGTGATGTCGACCAAGCGGCGCGCCTTGAGCTTGACGTCGCCCACCAGATACATGCGGCTGGTATCGCCGTGATAGCCGTCGACGATCACGGTGACGTCGATATTGACGATGTCGCCGTCGCGCAGGGGCTTGTCGTTGGGGATGCCGTGGCAGACGACGTGATTGATCGAGGTGCACAGCGTATGGCGATAGCCGCGATAGCCGAGGCATGCCGGGATCGCGCCATGCGCCGTCACATAGTCGAAGGCGAGCTTGTCGAGATGGCCCGTGGTGACGCCCGGCTTCACCTCGGGCACCAGGAGATCGAGCACTTCGGCGGCCAGGCGCCCGGCACGGCGCATGCCTTCGAAATCCTCGTTTCCGTGCAAGGTCACCGCGAAATGGGCGCGCTTGACGGGTTCGAACACATCGGCTTCGGGCATGATGGACATCATATCCCCGATATAATCCCGCCGGCGGTTAATTCCTAGTCTTGTACGCCGACCCTGTATTTGTAGACGAGCTGGCCGCCCTGCCAACCGTTGAAGACCAGCAGCAGCGCGACCGCGAGCGAAAGCCAGACATAGGCGCGAGAACCCGCCTCGGGCCCGACCTCGTAACGCAGCACCCAATCCAGGACCGACACCAGCGACATCACGATGTTGCCGCCCAGATGCCACCACGCGGCCGATATGTCGCGGATCGCAGGCTCGAACAGGAAATCGATCAGCCCGATGGTCGCCGCGACCGCGGAGGCGATGATGCCGCCGGCGATCAGCCAGAACGCCGCATTCGCCCAGAACGGATCGTAGGTCCCTTTGTAGATCAGGTCCGCCAGGAAGGCGCCCATATAGGACGCGATCACAAAAGGCACGATCATCGGATGTACGGGATGGCCGGCGATCCGGACCGTCGAGCGGGGATTCATAATTGATGTTCTCCTCGCGTAATAAACGTGTGGGCGAGCCCGATGTTCCGCGCTAGAAGCGTGCGCATGAGCGACAATCCGACCGCCGCGGTCCTCGTCATCGGCGACGAAATCCTCTCCGGCCGCACGCAGGACACCAACACCAACTATATCGCCAAGCTGCTGGGCACGCTGGGCATCGACCTGCGCGAGGCCCGCGTGGTGGGCGACGTCGAGGACGAGATCGTCGCGGCGCTCGACGCGTTGCGCAGGCGCTACACCTATGTGTTCACCACCGGCGGCATCGGGCCGACGCATGACGACATCACGGTCGACGCGGTGGCGAAGGCTTTCGGCGTCGGCGTCGAATATCATCCCGAGGCGTTGGCGATGCTGACCGCGCGCTACCGGCCCGGCGAGTTCAACGACACGCGCAAGCGCATGGCGCGCGTGCCGCGGGGCGCGGAGCTGGTCCGCAACGAAGCCTCGGTCGCGCCGGGCATTCGTATCGGCAACGTCTTCGTGATGGCCGGCGTGCCGACGATCATGCGCGCGATGATGGAAGACGTCGCCCCGAAGCTCGCGCGCGGCGCCGTCGTCCATAGCGCGACCGTCGGCGCGCGCGTCGGCGAAGGCAGGATCGCAGAGGGTCTCGCGCGCATCGCCCGCGCCTTCCCCGAACTCTCGATCGGCTCCTATCCCTTCTATCGCGACGACGGCTACGGCACCCAGCTGGTCGCCCGTGGCCGCGACGCGGCGCGGGTGGAGGAGGCCGCGCGCGAAATCGAGTCGCTGGTCAGGGCCGAAGGGGCCGCGCCCGAGCGCATTTGAGGAAAATTGGCGCCTCGCGCCCAACCTTCGTGCCAGCATGCCGGCAGATGCGGGCTGTCACACGCATGACAAACGGCTCGGGTTTGTATATCGTATCCAGTGGGGAGAGGGCCGGTCGCAATGAACGCTGGTCCCTTCCGGGGCGTGGTACGGGTGTCGGCATGAAAATCACCAGCATCATCGGCGCGGCGGTCGCGGGCCTCATCGTGGCCGCGGGCGTCGCCGTGGCGGGGAACTTCTCCTCCAGCCACCGCACCGATTTCTATGCCTCGGGCACGCATCAGTTCTATGTGTGGTGCCAAGCCTCGCCCGATTACATGGCGACGGAAAGCGGCGCTTCCGCCTCCGATGCGCAGATGAAGCTCTATGCCAAGGCCAAGGCGTCCGGGAAACCCAACTGCTGGCCGGTGTGGCAGGGCCGCGTCTCGGGCTGACCGCTTTTCAGCCGATCACTTCTTCAGCTTGAGCTCTTTCGCCTCGACGTCGAGCGCGGCCAACGCGGCTGCGTCCTTCGCCATCGCCGCACGCGCCCGCGCGAGCGCATCCTCGGCCTTTTCTCCGTCGTTCAGAACGGCATAGGCGCGGATGAGCTTCATCCATCCGTCGGGATCGTCGGGTTGCTTGCGCAGGCGCGCATCGAGGCCCGCCACCATCGCGCCGATATCGGGCATCGTCCCGCCCTGCGCCTTGAGCCTTGCGATGCGGTCGACCAGCTCCTGGCGGAACGGCGCGTTCCTGGGCGCTTCGTCGAGCAGCGTCTGCCAGAACGCGATGGCGGCATCGGCCTCGCCCCGCGCGGCGCTGGCATAGCCCAGGAAATACAGCGACGCGGCGTCCTTCGGATCCAGCATCAGCGCGAAGCGGAAGGCCTGCTCGGCTTCCGGCGGCACGGCGCCGGCGGAGGTCGAGACCACGGCGAGCCCATAGTCGGAATAGAGACCGGCCGATATGTCGCCTTTCGCGCGCGCGACCTGGATGGCGCGGCCGAGCGCCTTGAGCGCGTCGGCGCCGTCGCCGGCGTCGAGATAGGCGCGGCCCAGCACGCGCCAGCCGCGCAGATCGTCCGGCGCGTCCTTCAAATGATGGGCCGCGACCGCGATCATGCCGTTCATGTCGCGCGTGTCCTTGCCTTCGAGCCCGCGCACCGCCAGAGCCGGCCGGCCAAGGCAGAGATAGGCGCCGAGCCCGACGCCCGCCACCAGAAGCGCCAGCGCGCCGACCAGAAGCCAGCGCGACCGCCCCTTGCCGCGCAGCAACGGCCAGGCCGCGAACGCCGCCGCCAGAAGCACCAGACCGGCGAAGATCAGCACGGCCAGCGCGGTCATGGCTTGGTCACCCGGTGCTTGCCCTTGGCCAGCGCCACGATCATGCCGCGCAGGGTCTGAACCTCCTGATATGTCAGCCGCGCGCGATGCAACGTCGCGCGGGTGGCGCGCACCATGTGATCGCGTTTGTCCGGCGGGAACAGGAAGCCGGATTCGGTCAGCTCGCGCTCCAGATGCTCGAACAGCGAGAACATCTCCTCGCGCGTCGGCATGCGATGGACGGGATTGTGCTCGATGCGCGCGGGCGGCGTGGCATCGGCGGCGAGGAACCATTCGTAGCAGGTGAGCAGCACCGCCTGCCCCAGGTTGATCGAGGCGAATTCCGAGGTCGGGATGGTGATCACCGCGTCGGCGAACGAAACCTCCTCGTTGGTGAGACCGGCGCGTTCGTTGCCGAACAGGATGCCGGTCTTCAGCCCCGTGGCCTGGGCCTCGCGCAGCCGCCGCGACGCTTCCTTCGGCGTCAGGATCTCCTTGGTCGTGCCGCGGTCGCGCGCCGTCGTCGCATAGACGAGATTGAGATCGCCCAGCGCCGCCTTGACGTCGGGGAACAGCCGCGCGCCCTTGACCACGTCGAGCGCGCCCGCCGCCATCATCCAGGCGCGGTCGTTGGGCCAGCCGTCGCGCGGATGCACCAGGCGCAGATCCGACAACCCGAAATTGGCCATCGCGCGCGCGGCGGCGCCGATGTTCTCGCCGAGCTGCGGAAAGGAAAGGATGACGGCGGGCGTGGCGCTCATTCGTCTCTTTGACGGTGGATCACCGCCCCGCTATACCCCCCGCCAGCAAAAATTCCGAGGCCCCCATGGACAAGATCAAAGTCGCCAACCCCGTCGTCGAGCTCGACGGCGACGAGATGACCCGCATCATCTGGGACCTGATCAAGAAGAAGCTGATCCTGCCCTATCTGGACGTGAAGCTCGAATATTACGACCTCGGCATCGAGCACCGCGACGCCACCAACGACCAGGTCACGGTCGACGCGGCGCATGCCATCCAGAAGCACGGCGTCGGCGTCAAATGCGCCACCATCACCCCCGACGAGGCGCGGGTGAAAGAGTTCAATCTGAAAGAGATGTGGAAGTCGCCCAACGGCACGATCCGCAACATCCTGGGCGGCGTGATCTTCCGCGAGCCGATCATCGCGAAGAACGTGCCCCGGCTGGTGCCCGGCTGGACGCAGCCCATCGTGGTCGGCCGCCACGCTTTCGGCGACCAGTACCGCGCGACCGATTTCCGCTATCCGGGCAAGGGCGTGCTGACGATCAAGTTCGTCGGCGAGGACGGCGCCGTCATCGAGCGCGAAGTGTTCAAGGCGCCGGGCTCGGGCGTCGCGATGGCGATGTACAATCTCGACGACTCGATCCGCGATTTCGCGCGCGCCTCGATGAACTACGGATTGGCGCGAAAGTATCCGGTCTACCTCTCGACCAAGAACACGATCCTCAAAGCCTATGACGGCCGCTTCAAGGACATCTTCCAGGAGATCTTCGACAAGGAGTTCGCCGATCAGTTCAAGACCGCCGGCATCACCTATGAGCACCGGCTGATCGACGACATGGTCGCCTCGGCGCTGAAATGGGAAGGCGGCTATGTCTGGGCCTGCAAGAACTACGACGGGGACGTGCAGTCCGACACCGTGGCGCAGGGCTTCGGCTCGCTCGGCCTGATGACCTCGGTGCTCACCACGCCCGACGGCAGGATCGTCGAGGCCGAGGCAGCGCACGGCACGGTCACGCGTCACTATCGCGAGCATCAGAAGGGCAAGGCGACCTCGACCAACTCGATCGCCTCGATCTTCGCCTGGACGCGCGGGCTTGCCCATCGCGCCAAGCTCGACGGCAACGACGCGCTGACCAGGTTCGCGCACACGCTCGAGAAGGTCTGCGTCGATACCGTCGAAGCCGGCTTCATGACCAAGGACCTGGCGCTTCTGGTCGGCCCCGACCAGAAATGGCTCTCGACCGAAGGCTTCCTCGACAAGGTCGACGAGAACCTGAAGAAGGCGATGGCGGCGTAGGCGCACGCCACGCGGTCCAAGGTGCCGGGCCGCGTGCGCGCCTAGCTGTGAGCTTTCAATAGGTTGTCCATCCGGTTCCGGCCGAGGAAGATGAGGTTGCGAGGCTTCAACTTCTTCAGGAGAGGAACCGGATGAACGTGCACAAGAATGCCCGTTTGACGCCGCGCG